>Ga0209417_1000057_pt1 | contig 306153 bp, 261 predicted proteins | sample RifGroF2_FD_184002 | JGI IMG/M metagenome (GOLD analysis project Ga0209417, IMG submission 184002) | Groundwater microbial communities from Rifle, Colorado, USA - Groundwater F2 (SPAdes) (version 2) | ecosystem: Environmental > Aquatic > Deep subsurface > Groundwater | place: Rifle, Colorado...
GCGGGAACTCTACGAAGATCGGTACTGCGCACGCGGCGAGATGGAGAACCGCATCAAGGAACAACAGCTGGATTTGTTTGCGGATCGCACGAGCACGGCGACCCTGAAAGCGAATCAACTGCGGCTGTGGCTTTTGGCGAGCGGGTGCCCGAGCCAGGCGGTTTTCGCGCAGGCGTTCGCGAACCTGAGGCAACCGTTCATGGAATCGTCGTGACCCAAGGCGTGCTGTCCCCGGCACCGGAAAAACAATGGGGGGTTGGGGGTGGTGTGCCCCAAATCGGCCCTAACGTCAGAAATGCACTCACCGGACACATTTTTCCTTCTCACAATGCCCCGCAGCCGCAGGCTGCGGGGCATTGTGAGAAATGCGGGTTAGCAGCAGACAGAAAAAGTTCATGTCCCTATATACGGTCAGACAACGATCCGTTATAATCTCCCTCCACAAGGAGGCTTGAATGCGGACTAAAGATGTCTTAAAGCTTACCATTCCAAACGATTTTTCTTATTTGCCCATTGTCCTGACCTGCGTCCGGGAAACCGCCCAAAAATTTGGATTTGAAGGCCCACTGCTGGGCAAGATCGAACTCGCTGTCGAAGAAGCGATCAGCAATGTCATCAAACATGCTTTTGCCTCCAGCGAAACCAGCACCTTCGACATCATCTGCGAGCGGATTCCCCCTGGCATCCGCATCCGCATCAAGGAAAAAGGGCTGCCTTTCGATCCGGCTATCTTGCCGCAATACGACCCCACCAAACTCATGGATGAATGGGCCGCGCGCGGCCTGGGCATGCACTTGATGAAAGAGTCCATGGACGAAGTGACCTTTCATAACCTCGGGCTCGAAGGCAAGGAGACCCATCTGATCAAATTTCTGCCTGGCAAGCACGCAGGTGAGGAGGAAGCCGAATCCGTCGAAAGCGCGCCTGCCGAGCCACAGGTCATCCAGGAAAAGATCGAGTACGACGTCCGGGGCCTTGAACCTGCCGAAGCTATCGAAGTGTCGCGGTGCGCCTACAAATCCCACGGCTACACTTTCTTCGACGATCACATCTATTTTCCCGACCGCCTCGTTGATATGAACCGGACCCGCCAGATGATCTCTTCCGTGGCCGTCACCAAAGACAATACATTCATGGGCCATGCGGCCTTGGTTTATCCGTATTCCGAGTCGCGTATCGCCGAACTGACCTTCGTTTTCGTCAACGTGGAATACCGAGGCCAGGGCTGCATGAATCGCTTGTGCGATTACCTCTTCAACCAAGTTCAGCATGGGCTGTCCGGCATTTACGCCTATGCCGTCACCAATCATATTTTCACGCAGAAGGTGATGCTGAAACACGGCTTCAACGATTGCGGCATCCTGCTGGCTACCAGCCCCACCTCCTGGGAATTCAAGGGCATGGAGGAAAACACCCAACGTATCAGCGTCATCCTGAGCTTCAAATATCTGAAGGCCCCATCGCCATTGAATTTGTATCCGCCGCCTCATCACCGCACGATGATCGAAAAACTCTATCAAAGCATCCAGGCGCATCATCAATATACCGAGCAGGCCGTGATAGACATGCCAAACGAATCGGTCATCGAGGTGGAACTCTTCAGCGCCGAGAACTGCGCCGAAATACAAATCAAACAATACGGGAAGAATGTTGCCAAGGAATTGAAGCGTATCCTGCATGAACTCTGCGTCAAACAAATCGCCGCCATCAATCTCTTTCTAAGCCTGGAAAACCCAGCTACGGCGTCCATGTCGGCGGAATTCGAAAAACTAGGATTCTTCTTTGCAGGCATTTTGCCGCAAGCCGCCTGCGGCGATTCGTTGATCCTGCAATACCTCAACAACGTCGCCTTTGACTATGGAAAGGTTCAAGCCTATTCGCCCGTCTCCAAGGAACTTCTCGCTTACATCAAAGCGCACGATCCGCATGAGGCAGATTCATGATTCCATTCGAGCATCGCTTGCAAAATCGAGTATAATCGGTCTTCCACCACATAAAGCCCAGCACGGGGTGCACTTGGCGAGTGTATTCTTGACCCGTCTGTCCTTATTCGCGAGTAACAATATCCTTTCCGAGGGCGAGACAGTCATTCCGCCCAATATTATCGGGAATGTTTTCCGAAATGCTTTTGGGGCTGTCCGCGCCGGTTGAAAATGCGACAAAAGTCATCGGTTTAAAAACCGCCAGCGCAGCGGGGTGCGGGCTGGCGGGGCTTGAGAGCGGTCAGATTTGTTCTTTCATCCGATAGCTGGGGCCTTCGATCGCTGTCGTTGTTGAAGAAGACGGGCCACGACTTGAAGACTTGGTTGGTGGTCAGCACGATGGAGCCGTCCGTAGCGCGCGGGTTTTGATATGAATTCATCGGCCTGGGGGCTTGACGCATCGCCGAACGGGGGTTCGGCTCCTACAGAAGAGGAAAAGCTTCGCGAACCGCAGCCCACTCGTCACGGCCGACCTGGGAGCTGTGTCGTTCGAAGAGGAGATAAAGAGAGTTTCCAACGAAGCGGTTTAACCCGGATTTCTCACCGGGGCGGTGAGAAATGCGGGTTAAACGGAAACAGGGGGGGAAGAAAATCAAGCCAACCGGCTCATTTTTCAAACCGGTGGGTTTTGCTAATTTCATTTCGGCGCTGACAGAGGCTTGAAGATCGCCGCACGGGGTGCGAATCATGCAGTTGACTGCAAGCCATCCAGACAAAAAAACGCCGTCTCGATTGGTTCGAGACGGCGTTTTAAGAAAAGACCCGGCAACGTGCTACTCTCCCATGGCCTACACCACAGTACCATCGCCGATGAGGGGCTTGACTGCCGTGTTCGGAATGGGAACGGGTATTTCCCCCTCTCTATAATCACCGGGAAAAAGGATTGGAGTTTAAGGGTCCTGACTAGGGGACCCCGCCCTCCTGCAAGGAAGATTTAGGGAAGCCGCGGGGCGCGTTTGAGCGCGCCGCCGCGGCGATAATATAATGGTCAAGCCTCACGGCATATTAGTACTGGTCAGCTGAAACCCTCACGGGTCTTACACACCCAGCCTATCAACCACGTAGTCTTCATGGTGCCTTTAGACCGGTCTTGCGACCGGTAGGGAGATCTTCTTAGAGTCGACTTGGCGCTTAGATGCTTTCAGCGCTTATTCATTCCGCACATAGCTACCCAGCAATGCCCTTGGCGGGACAACTGGAACACCATAGGTGCGTCATTCCCGGTCCTCTCGTACTAAGGAATGTTCTCTTCAAATCTCCTACGCCCACAGTGGATAAGGACCGAACTGTCTCACGACGTTCTGAACCCAACTCGCGTACCGCTTTAATTGGCGAACAGCCAAACCCTTGGGACCTTCTCCAGCCCCAGGATGCGATGAGTCGACATCGAGGTGCCAAACCGCCGCGTCGATATGGACTCTTGGCGGCGATCAGCCTGTTATCCCCGGAGTACCTTTTGTCCGTTGAGCGACGGCGCTGCCACATGCAACCGCCGGATCACTTAGTCCTGCTTTCGCACCTGCTCGACTTGTTAGTCTCGCAGTCAAGCTCCCTTATACCTATACGCTCTACGCACGATTGCCGACCGTGCTGAGGGAACCTTAGAACTCCTCCGTTACTGTTTTGGAGGAAACCGCCCCAGTCAAACTTACCCTCTGACACTGTTCCATTGCCGGTTTCACGGCGCATGGTTAGAATTCCGGTTAATCAAAACTGGTATTTCACTGATGGCTCCACGACCCCTGACGAGATCGCTTCGATGCCTCCCAGCTATGCTACATATAATCAACTAGAACCCAATATCAGATTAAAGTAAAGGTTCACAGGGTCTTTCCGTCCTACTGCGGGTAGCCGGCATTTTCACCGGCATTACAACTTCACCGAGATCCTCGTTGAGACAGCGCTCAGATCGTTACACGATTCGTGCAGGTCGGAACTTACCCGACAAGGAATTTCGCTACCTTAGGACCGTTATAGTTACGGCCGACATTCACTGGGGCTTCGGGTCAGAGCTTCGCCTTGCGGCTAACCCCTAGCCTTAACCTTACAGCATTGGTCACGTGTCACACCCTATACATCCTCTTGCGAGTTAGCAGAGTGCTGTGTTTTTGATAAACAGTCGCCTGAGCCCATTCACTGCGCCTTCCAGAAGCTTCTCTGTTACGATGACTTCCGAAAGGACCCCTTCTTCCGAAGTTACGGGGCTAGATTGCCGAGTTCCTTAACGAGGTTTCTCTCGCGCGCCTTGGTATCTTCTACCATCCCACCTGTGTCGGTTTACGATACGGTCGCCTGCCTGGCTCACTAGAAGCTTTTCTCGGCAGCATAGTCTCAGTCGATCCGCTTTGGCCGAAGCCTTAGCGTCCCATCACTCTTCAGGATTGTCCGGGCGGATTTTCCTACCCAAACTCCCTACAAGCTTAGACCATCACTTCCAATCGATGGCCGACCTAACTTTCTGCGTCACTCCATTGTTATTAACGCCAAGCCGGCGGTACAGGAATATTAAACCTGTTGCCCATCGCTTACGCATTTCTGCCTCAGCTTAGGGGCCGACTAACCCTGGGAGGACGAACCTTCCCCAGGAAATCTTGGGATTACGGCGGCCGGGATTCTCACCCGGCTTATCGTTACTCATGTCCGCATAATCACTTGTATACAGTCCACGCTCGGTTTCCCTTACGCTTCGACCCATATACAACGCTCCTCTACCACTCCTTCTGCTTTCGCAGAGTTGGAATCCGCAGCTTCGGCAGTCGGTTTAGTCCCGTTCATTTTCGGCGCAAGATCACTCGACTAGTCAGCTGTTACGCACTGTTTAAATGATGGCTGCCTCTAAGCCAACATCCTAGCTGTTTTAGCGATCTTACATCCTTAAGCACTTAACCGACTTTGGGGGCCTTAACTGGCGGTCTAGGCTGTTTCCATTTTGACTATGAAGCTTATCCCCCACAGTCTATCTCCACACCTGTCTGAAACGGCATTCGGAGTTTGATTGGCGTCGGAATCCCGGTAAGGACCCTAGTCCATTCAGTGCTCTACCTCCGCTTCGAGCAATGGTGCAGGCTAACCCTAAAGTTATTTCGAGGAGAACCAGCTATCACCGAGTTTGGTAAGTCTTTCGCTCCAACCCACAGCTCATCCAAGACCTTTTCAACGGTCACTAGTTCGGACCTCCACGAGGTGTTACCCTCGTTTCATCCTGGCCATGGGTAGCTCACACGGCTTCGGGTCTATGGCATGTGACTAGTCGCGCATTTCGCACTCGCTTTCGCTACGGCTGCTTCCGCAGAGCGGAATTAACCTTGCCACATACAATAACTCGCGGACTCATTATGCAAAAGGCATGCCGCCATCCCGCTTGCGCAGGACTACGACACCTTGTAAGCACATGGTTGCAGGTTCTATTTCACTCCCCTAGCAGGGGTTCTTTTCACCTTTCCCTCACGGTACTAGTTCACTATCGGTCATCGGTTAGTATTTAGCCTTAGGAGGTGGGCCCCCCGGATTCAAGCAGGGTTTCACGTGTCCCGCTCTACTTGGGATACCTCTAGAGCCTGTTCGGATTTCGCATACGGGTCTTTCACCCTCTATGGAAGAACTTTCCAGAACTTTCTGCTATCTTAGCAGGTCTCATATTAAGGTCCCTCAACCCCTCTCGATAAATCGAAAGGTTTGGGCTGTTCCCCGTTCGCTCGCCACTACTTGGGGAATCACTGTCGTTTTATATTCCTCAGGGTACTGAGATGTTTCACTTCCCCTGGTTCGCTTCACGACCCTATTGTATTCAGGCCGTGATATCCCGACATAACTCGGGATGGGTTTTCCCATTCGGAAATCTCCGGATCAAAGCGTGTTTGCCGCTCCCCGAAGCTTATCGCAGCTTACTACGTCCTTCGTCGCCTACCGATGCCAAGGCATTCACCATGCGCCCTTATTAGCTTGACCAAAATTCTTAAAAAAAACTTTGGTATATATATCTTCTATCTTTAATTCTTCGGTGAAGAATTGTTTCTACCCTAAATCTTCTATGCAATTGTCAAAGAACTTTCCGCCTCTCGGCGGAGAAAGCATCAAAACTCAACTCGCGATCGAAACCGCGACATGACTTTTGCCGCTTTCACTTGGTGGGCGTGCCTGGAGTCGAACCAGGGACCTCGTCCTTATCAGGGACGCGCTCTAACCAACTGAGCTACACGCCCAACTTCATTTTCGATTGCCGATTTTCAATTGCCGATTGTTAAATCGTAAATTGCAAATTGCAAATCGCAAATTGATTGGTGGAGGCAAGGGGGTTCGAACCCCTGACCCCGAGCTTGCAAAGCTCGTGCTCTCCCAACTGAGCTATGCCCCCGACGTTTCCGACTCCGGCGCTTACCTGCTTCCCAGCCATCCACGACCGGACCTGGGGGGCTACCCTGGCGACCCGCCGATTCAGCCGTCCGGCATCGCCCTAAAATAACTCACGATTCCCGCCTTGCGGCGGCTCACTTCGCATCAGAAATGGTGCGATATGCAAAAGCCTGTGCGATACTGCATTTAATTTTGTTCTTCCCGAAGGAAGAACTCCGTTTCGCTCACTTGCGCAAGCGAAACGACTATCCTCTCCAGAATCTGAAATCTCAAATTTAAAATTTGAAATCTCAGAACGGATACTCCTTAGAAAGGAGGTGATCCAGCCGCAGGTTCCCCTACGGCTACCTTGTTACGACTTCATCCCAGTCATCAATCGCACCTTAGGCACCGAAGCGACTTCGGGTACAATCGACTCCCATGATGTGACGGGCGGTGTGTACAAGGCCCGGGAACGTATTCACGGCGCCGTAGCTGATGCGCCATTACTAGCGATTCCAGCTTCATGAAGGCGAGTTGCAGCCTTCAATCTGAACTGCGATCGGTTTTTTGGATTTGCTCCACCTCGCGGTCTTGCATCCTTCTGTACCGATCATTGTAGCACGTGTGCAGCCCAGGACATAAGGACCATACTGACTTGACGTCATCCCCACCTTCCTCCTGCTTATCACAGGCAGTCTGATTAGAGTGCTGCCAACTTGCGTTGACTTAGCAACTAACCACAGGGGTTGCGCTCGTTGCGGGACTTAACCCAACACCTCACGGCACGAGCTGACGACAGCCATGCAGCACCTGTGTGACACCCTCGAAGGCTTCCTCGGTTTCCCGAAGCGTGCAGTCACATGTCAAGTCCTGGTAAGGTTCTTCGCGTTGCATCGAATTAAGCCACATGCTCCACCGCTTGTGCGGGCCCCCGTCAATTCCTTTGAGTTTTAATCTTGCGACCGTACTCCCCAGGCGGTACACTTAACGCGTTAGCTCCGGCGCGGAAGGGGATAATTCCTCCCACACCAAGTGTACACCGTTTAAGGCTAGGACTACCAGGGTATCTAATCCTGTTTGCTCCCCTAGCTTTAGTGCCTCAGCGTCAGTATCAGTCCAGAGAGCCGCCTTCGCCACCGGTGTTCCTCTTGATATCTACGCATTTCACCGCTACACCAAGAATTCCGCTCTCCTCTCCTGTACTCTAGCCATGTAGTTTCGGATGCCATTCCACAGTTAAGCTGTGAGCTTTCACATCCGACACACATAGCCGCCTACGCACCCTTTACGCCCAGTAAATCCGAACAACGCTTGCCGCCTCTGTATTACCGCGGCTGCTGGCACAGAGTTAGCCGTGGCTTCCTCTTGAGGTACTATCACTTCCGCGCGCTGTTCGCGCACGAATCGTTTCTCCCTCATGACAGTAGTTTACAATCCGAAGACCTTCATCCTACACGCGGCGTCGCACCGTCAGACTTTCGTCCATTGCGAATGATCCTCGACTGCAGCCTCCCGTAGGAGTCTGGGCAGTGTCTCAGTCCCAGTGTGGCTGACCATCCTCTCAGACCAGCTACCCGTAAGCCTTGGTGAGCCGTTACCTCACCAACAAGCTGATAGGACGTGGGCTCATCTTTAAGCGACAGGTTCTTTCGAATCCCCGCCTTTGGATAACCTCAGATGCCTGAGGCGACCACATTCGGTATTAATTCCGCTTTCGCAGAGCTATCCCAATCTTAAAGGTAGATTGCCCACGCATTCCTCACCCTTCCGCCACTTTCACCAAGAAATTCTCATATTGCTACTCGAATCTCCTGGATCTCGTTCGACTTGCATGCCTAATCCACGCCGCCAGCGTTCGTTCTGAGCCAGGATCAAACTCTCCGTTAAAAAAACGGTTAGCTGCTTCCTACCGCTCGGGTAAGAAACATTTAATTGACCCATTAAGGGTTCTGCCTCTTCGGCAAAACCTGTTTGCACAAGCTCTATACATATCACACCATTTCTGACTCGAAATGGTATCGTGAGTTATTCTTTTATCAAAGAACTGCAAACAAAAAAAATCTCGTTGACCCCTTCCCCTCTTTTCCCTCGGGGCCAAGAACATTTTCGGCATTCAATTGTCAGCTTTGGTTTACGACCCAACGCTTATTTAATCTGGGGCCTACTTTATACCGACCCCCGTTCCTTGTCAACCGGTCTTTTTGACTTTTTTCAAAATCTTTTCCCGACCCGCTGACTGCCTTAATGCGGCTGGCAAGGTAGTTCATCCCCCACGCACCTGGCAACTGAAAAAACGAAAAAAACATCACTTTTTTATCCACCCCTCCAGAACCCATGTTTTTATTGGGCTTTCGTAAGGCTCGGCCCTGTTTAGCTGAATGAAAAGAGCCGTTTTTGCATTGCAGGGAGCGGCACAAAAGAGGGTGTAACCTAGCGAATATGCGGCAAGCAATCAAAATCAGTCCTACCCGTGCTTAGTTACATGTCTTGAAGCAACAGTTGCCGCAGAGATTGTTTTTCCTGGGAGCTCCCTTTAAACTGATGGAAAAACAAGGAGCAAAGCCCATGAAATCCGAACTAATCGTCGCCCTCGATGTGCAGTCCACCCCACAAGCCATTGCCGTAATGGAGACGCTTCCCAGCCAGATTCTGTGGTACAAAATCGGTCTTGAGCTGTATTGCTCGGAAGGGCCGGCTATTTTGAATGAGGCCTTGAGTAGAGGGAAGAAGATCTTTTTGGATTTGAAGCTGCACGATATTCCTCGCACGGTGGAACGCGCCGTCAAAGCTGTTGCCAGCTTGGGGGCCGATATGCTGACCATTCACTCCTCTGGCGGGCGGGAGATGATTCGAGCCGCCGTGGAAGCGGCGGGCGCCTCGCCCAAGGCTCCGCGGATCGTTGCGGTTACAGCCCTCACCAGCTTGGATACAAAGGATCTCCAGGATCTCGGCATCCAGCGCAGCACAGCCGATCAGGTCGCGGCCCTGGCGGAACTGGCCCTGTCGTCCGGCGCTCATGGATTGGTCTCCTCGGCGCAAGAAGTAGGGGCGTTACGCAAGCGATTTGGGGCACAACCCATATTAATCACGCCGGGGATACGCCTGCCGACCGATCAGGTGGGCGACCAAAAACGCGTCGCGACTCCGGCAGGCGCTGTGCGTGACGGGGCCAGCTTTCTGGTTGTGGGTCGCCCGATTCTCGATGCGGCAGAGCCAACGGAGGCCGCCCGGAGAATTCTGGCGGATATGGAGCCGGCTTGATTTCAAAAAAAATGTGGCTTTTTTCGATCGCAGCGAAGAAAGGGAACAGGAGCCCGGCTTCGTCCTTCGGGCTACGCCGGGCATTCCGATCCACGTTGCGGATCGGAATGGTGGAGCGGAGGAGGTTCGAACTCCCGACCCCCACGTTGCGAACGTGGTGCTCTCCCAACTGAGCTACCGCCCCATCTGTCAGGTCATTTGAAGGGAGGGACTCTAGCAGAACTTCCTGACCGTCGGCAACTGATTTTCTTCGTGAGTTGAATGGAATCGAAGCGGGGCGCCAGTCCAGCCTACACCGCCTGCTCGATTTTCTGCCTGAATTCGCCCGCCAGTCGGGCAGCTTCTTCCGGGCTTGCAGCCTCAGCCGTGATGCGAATGACGGGCTCCGTATTGGACCGACGGGCATGCACCCAGCTATCGCCAAAGTCGATGTATATCCCGTCCAACAGACTTGGATTTTTATCGGCATATTGGCGTCGTAAGGACCGAAGAATCTCCGGGGCCTGTTCGCCGCGGATGCGGATTTTGTCTTTAACCATGAAATAGGACGGAATCGCTCCTCGCAATTCGGAGACTGTTTTGCCCGTCATGGCCATCAATTCCAGCACGACGGCCATTCCGATGTAGCTGTCGCGACAGGGATGCATGCGAGGAATAATGATGCCGCCATTGCCTTCTCCCCCTACGACAGAACCGATGCGGACCATCGTCTCGGAGACATTGATTTCGCCAATTCTGGTCTTTACCACCTCGACGCCGCGCTGACGGGCAACAAATTCGACGCTCTTGCTGGTAGCCAGATTTATCGCCACAGGACCCTTTTCATGGGCGTCCAGCACTTGCTGCACGGCCAAGGCCAGGGTCTGATCTTCACCGATGGGCTCGCCCTTTTCGTTCACGATCGCGAGGCGGTCGCCATCGGGATCCTGTGCAAAACCGATGTCGCAGCCATTCGCCCTGACGGTATCGCAAAGCAGCTTCAGGTTTTCGGGCAAGGGCTCCGGGTCGCGCTCGAACCGTCCGGTCGGCTGATCCAGCACGGGAAAAACAGTACAGCCCAAAACCTCCCTCAAAAAGCTCACGCTGTGCACAGCCCCAACCCCATTGCAGCAGTCGACGGCCACTTTAAGTTTTCTTTTCCGAATGGCTTTTTGATCCACGTAATTCACTACGCGTCGAATGTGATATTCCATGGCATCCGATTCCACGACGACCGGCATGATTTCAGCTTCTGAAACCATGGGGAAATTCTGTTGATGATATACGTCGAACAATTCCTCGGCCCGCAATTCGTTCAGGAACATGCCGGTGCGCTCGGCAAATTTCAGCGCATTCCATTGCGATGGATTATGACTGGCCGTAATCGCAATACCGCCGCGGGCTCGCAAGGATTGCGTCAGAATCAACACGGTCGGCGTCGGCACCACGCCGGCCAAAATGGGCTGACAGCCGGCGCTTTGAAGACCGGCCACGACGGCTTGTTCGATCATGGCGCCGGTGGGACGCGTATCGCGCCCCACCACGACGGGCCCATGCCCGACAAAGGTTGCAAAGGCCTGCGCGAAGGAAAGCGCCGTCTGCGGCGTGAACGAATCGCCCACTACCCCCCGAACGCCCGATACCCCCACCTTAAGAGCTTCCTTCATGGATTAAATTTCCTGTTCGATAATGCGGACGATATCGCCCGCCCGTTGTTCGGCAGTCACACGATTTTCCGATTCGGAAATGACGCGTACAATCTGTTCTGTCCGAGAAGCCCGGGCATGAATCCATCCGTCCGCCCAATCCACCCTGAAGCCGTCCGTCCAATCGACCCGGCCTTCTTCGCCTGGATCGAAACGTTCAGGAAGAATTTCCAAAGCGCGGTAGGCTCGGCTCGACTCACAGGTTAATTTGCGCTTCACGATGTGATATCGAGGCAAAGCCTTCAGCAGATCGGAGAGCCGGTTCTTTTTCTCCGCCATGGCTTCCAAGACCAGTCCCATCATCAAAAAGCCATCGAAGGCCCGGCTGAACGACGGCAAGGCAACGCTTCCGTTGCCTTCGCCGCCGATGATGCCCTGCTCGTCCATCAGGGCGGAAATGACATAGGCCTGCCCCACCCGCGTCTTTACCACCGGGACCTTGTGCAGCGCGGCGATATCGTCCACGGTGCGCGTCGTACAGCAATTGGTGATTACGGCGCCGGCCTTTTTATCCAAGACATGATTGGCAATAACGGCAAACGTGTATTCTTCGCTCGCCGGCTCCCCTTCCTCGGTTACCAGCGAAAGTCGGCCCATGTCGCTGCTGAAGACAAAACCGGCATGGCCATGAAGGTGCTTGATGATCGAGGCCATTTGCGAGCTGCTGCGGGGCCGGGGCTCGGCTTCGCGCGCCAGATAGCCGGAGGGCTGAGCATTCAGGGGCACCAACGAGCAGCCGAAGCGCTGCGCAAACGAGTCGAGATAGCCGCAACCGGCTCCGCCCACCGGATCCATTAAAACCTTGAATTGCGCCCGGCGAATAGCCTCGGCATTGAGCTTTTCTTCCAAGGCCTGGAAATAGGGTTCCACAAAAGTGTCCACGCTTGCAACGCGACCCATCTTGTCCCAGGGCTGTTTAAGAAAATCGCCGGCGTGAAAACAATCCAGCACGTTTTCGCCGCCCAAGGGCTCCAAGAAGGCCCCATCGTTGCCGATTAAGATCAGCGCGTTCCATCCCATGCCGTTATGGCCGCCTGTGATGGAAACGGCGCCGGAGGCTTCGTAGGCTTTGACGGAATACTGCAACATGGGCGTAGGACATACGCCCAAATCCAGAACTTCGCAACCTGTGCTCAACAGGCTTGAAACCACACATGCGTGGATCATGGGACTGGAATACCGAGTATCGCGCCCCAATAAAATGCGGCGGCCACCCAAAAAGGTTCCAAATGCAGATGCAAAATCCATGACGACTTTCGGGGAAAGCGAATCTCCCACAAAGCCGCGAATACCAAAGCTTGCCAGACGCAGGGTCATATAGCTTCCTCTGCAAAGACATTATGCATTCATCGCAATTAACTGCTCAGATAGAAGTCAGGATCGTTCACAAGACGACTGGAATCAAACGGCTTCCTGCTTTTTTCGTTCTTTCAGCCATATCAGCCAAATGCAAAGTTCATAAAGCAGAATCAGGGGAATGCCCATGAGCAGCTGGCTAAACACATCCGGAGGCGTCAAGAGAGCGGCTATAACGAGAATAATCACGATGACGATCTTACGTTTGTCGCGGAGTTGGCTCGACGTTAAAATGCCCAACTGGCCCAACAAAAGAACCAAGAGGGGCAATTCGAGCGCCAACCCAAAGGCCAGCATGAGTTGAATGGAAAAAACGATATAGCTTGAAACCGTCCATTCCGCAGCGATCCCCATCCAATCGTGCATGCCGAACATGACTTTAAGGGCTACGGGCAGCATCATGCGGTATCCTAAAAAAACGCCGGCCAAAAATAGAAATACGGCTATTCCCGACGAACTTCTTACGACGTTTTGCTCCCGCCTCGTCAGGCCGGGAAAAATAAACCCGCCGACAAAAAACACGACAAAGGGCGCCGCCAGAAGCAGTCCTCCCCAGAAGGCGATCAGCAAACTCAGATTGAAGGCTCCGGATACTTCAATCGATCGAAGAAACGTATCGGGATTGGACGTTACAATCAGTAGTGGTTTCTTGAGAAAGCGGAGAAATTGAGGGGCCGCTGGGGCTACGATCAACATACCCAAGGCCAGGGCAAGAAAGGACCGAATGAGCATCGTTCTCAAGTCTTCAAGATGTTGAAGAAATGGCTTGGCGTCCCGCTCTCCCTGTTCGTCATGAGCGCGCATCTTCATGCATCCTTGTGCTCATCGGGAGCGGTTGGCTCCTGTGGGGGAAGCGTCTTGGGAAGAACCGGACGACGCGGAGGAGGCGGATCAGGATCCTCTCGCATAAGCTCCTGGGTAACCTGACGGGAAGCGCGTTTGAAATCCTCCATGACTTTGCCCAAATTGCGGGCCATTCGCGGCAGGTTTTTGGAGCCGAATAAAACAAGGATCACAACCAGGACAAGAAGGATCTCGCCCCCGCCCAATCCCCCGCCCAAAAAACCCAATGGGAAACTATTGCTCATGCCATTCATCACGTAGGAAGAATAACCCAAAAAAAAGCCGTCCGCAATCCCATAGTCGGGACTGCGGACGGAGTTATCGCGTTTGCGGTATAATAAAGATTATTGGAACAGCACGAATTCGCCGCGACGATTTTTGCTCCAGCAGGAATCGTCGTGTTCGAAACACACGGGTTTTTCTTCGCCAAAGCTCTTGGTTTGAATGCGAGCGCCATCCACACCCAAGCCCACCAGGAAAGCCCGGACAGCCAGCGCGCGGCGTTCGCCCAACGCCAGATTGTATTCGGAGCTGCCTCGCTCGTCGCAATGACCTTCGACAATGACGCCGACGGCTGCGTTGGAACGCAGATATTCGGCTACCATTTCACACTTGGAGCGCTCGGCATCGTTAACTTGCGAGCTGTCGTAGTCAAAATAGACCGGCACGAATTGTCCGGCCATTTCCGTCACGCCATCCGGACGACCGGCCAAACCGCCGCCTTCTCCATCCATCATACCAGAGCCCATGATGCCGCCGATATTATCATCGCCCATGCCGCTGCCCATTGTTTTTTTCTTTTTACAACCACCGCCCAAAGCCACAACCAACACCAACCCAACCGCCATCACGCCAAGCCAACGACGATTCTGCATTTCTACGTTCTCCTGTTTTTTAACTCCAAAACTCATATTTACCGGGGCGACCAAGATGGAGCGGACCAGTCCCCGGAACTTTCGAGCAAAGCTACAGGGGGGTCCCCCATAGTGTCAAGAAGGTAAACGCTTGACCGATACTTACGTGAGACGGTGCAGGCGAGGTGCCTTCCGTCGGGCGCCCAAGAGGGGTCTTCATAATCGGCATCCAAGGGCGAAATGGCCTTGGTTTCGAAGGTATTCGGATCGATCAGGCAAACCTGGAAACGGCCGCCGAGCAGGCTTGCAAAGGCAATCAAGCCCTTGGGGCCCCAATCGGGCGCCACGTTTTGGGAACCGCGGCTGGTCAAGCGCTTAGGCGTCCCTCCGCTACGGGAAACGACATAAATCTGAGGGGTACCGGATTGATCCGACACGTAGACGATGCGACTGCCATCCGGAGACCAGGAAGGGCTGGCCTCGGCGCCCTTGAGCGTTTGCGTCAAGCGAGTCAGACCGCCGCCGCTGAGCTGCTTGACATACAACTCCGGATTTCCGTCCTTCGAGAGAATGAGCGCCACATAGTTTCCATCGGGCGATACCGCGCCGCCCGTATTCAATCCCGGATAATTGGCGATGCGTGTTCGCGTGCCGGAAGAGAGATCAACCCGGTATACATCGGGGAACTTGGAGCGATACGACGTGTAGAACAAGGTCTGCCCGTCAGGCCCCCATTGAGGCGACAGGCTGACCGTCTTATCGTTTGTCAGTTGCCGGAGGTTCTGGCCATCCGAATCGCAGAGGTACAATTCCTTGGAGCCGGTACGCGTTCCGACCAAGGCCAGGCGGGCGCCAAAAAAACCTTTGTTTCCGGTGAGGGCAAAAAGAATTTCGTCGGCTGCTTTGTGTGCGAGGTTGCGGACCGCGGCGCTATCGGCACGATAGGTTTTGTTCAGATAGCTTTTGCGACTGCTGGATTCGAATACCTGACATTCGGCCACGACTTCGCTGCCGCTGATATCCACCCGGCCTTGCAGAACGAATTCCCCGCGCCCGGCGCCGGCCACCCCCAACCATCCCGATCGCGCAATATCCGACTCCAGCGTACGGCGAAAAACCTGGGCAGCCCCCTGCCCGGCGGCCAAACCCGTCAAGTCGAGCGCGATTTTCTTGTCCACGTAGCGAACGACCCGCGCCTGGGCAAAGGCCCACTGAGGGAGCATCAGAAGAAGCAATAACCAGCACATTTTTTTCATTACACTTTTCTCCATTTTCGGGCTTTGTACTCTATGTCGAATCGGCGGAGGTGACAAGAGGGAACAACGGCGAAAAAAACAACGCCAAGAGCTAAAGCCCAGCCAACCGATCCGTGTCGAAATAGACCACGATATCCGCCGACGAACCAGGGATGCCCTCAGGCAGAGAATCCACCTTGGTAATAGCGCGCACAGCGCGCATCAGCGATGCATCGACCGCCGGATTCCCGGAGGATTGCTTGAGCGAACTGCTCGTGATCGAGCCATTGCGAAGCACGCGGATGGTCACCTGTCCGCTGTATCCGGCGGGCACGGAATCGCCTTGTGCGGCCCATACGCGCTGGATGCGATCGCCGATCTTCTGATAATAGCCCGTGACCTGCCAATTATCGGGCACGCTGGTTGTGTCGGAAATCCGCGCGCCGGCCGCCAGCATTTTTTTGATTTGATCGGGCGAAAGCACGGGGCCCTTGGGCGGCGTCTTGGACGTTGGGATGTCTTTACGCACCACCCTATTCGTGCTGCGCTCGATCGTCTTCTTGGGTTTTGGCGGCTCGGGCGGCTTCGGCGGTTCGGGCTTGGGGGGCTCCTTTTTTTCAGGAATATCCTTGGGCGGCTCCGGAATTTTCTCTGGAATCTTTTCTGGAATCTTTGGAGGATCAGGAATCTTGGGCTCGGGCTCGACGACCTCCTCCGCCGGAGCTTGAGGCAGCGCCACGGTCAACTCCACCATAATGACGTCTTCCTTGGGCTTTCGCAGGTGACAGCTCGACACGAAGGAACCGATTAGCAAGGCCAGTAGAAGACCTGCATGGACCAGGGTACTAGTTTTTAAATTGCGTCTGAACAGATCGTTCATGGCCCGCGTTTTTCTTCAGGAGTCGTCACCAAAGCCATCCGGGCAATCTTGGCGTCGTGCAAAACCTTCAGGACTTCGACCAGCTTTTTGTAACGGATTTCTTCGTCGGCCCGGACCATGACCGTCACGTCCGGATCGGAAAGGCCCAGTTGATTCATTTCAACCGCCAGCTCCTCTTTGGTAACGGGCGATTCATCCAGATAAAGTTCGCCCTTCACGTCGATGCTGATGGTGCGGGATTTCGATTGATCCAGTTCCGCGGCCGCGCCCCGGGGCAGATTGACCGGTATCCCCTGCTCGATCAGCGGGAACGTGATGATAAACGTGATGAGCAGCAGGAACGTCAGGTCGATCAACGGGGTCATGTTGATCTCGCGTATCTGTTCAAGCGCCAAAATGGAAGTTTTGCGGCCCACAGCGGTTCTCCCGGTTAATCCTGCGCGAAATGGCGTTGCAGTTCGGCGATAAATTCGTCGGCGAAGTTATCCATCTGCACGCAAATCTGACGGATGCGGCTTGTCAGCATGTTGTAGCCGATAGCGGATGGAATGGCGACCAACAGCCCGATCACCGTCGTCAACAGGGCTCCGGCAATACCGGGCGCCACGGCGGAAATATTCACCGAACCTTGAACGGCCATGGAGCAAAACGAATCCAGCACGCCCCACACGGTGCCGAGCAAACCCAGCAGGGGGCTGGAGCTGACGGCGGTGGCGAGAAAGCCCATCTTATTTTCGAGCATCAGCGCCTGATCGGCCACTCCGCGTTCCGCCGCATTGCGAACGGCGCCGATTTGCATGGTCGAAAGCCGTTGCAGTTTGGAACTCAGATCCCTCAGGTACAGTTCCGATCGATCGGAGCTGACCGATTCCAGTTGAACGCCCACAGCCATGCAAGCGCCTTCGTAGATTTTATAGACCGGGCTCTTCGAATATTTTTGCTGCTTGAGAAAAATCGTAAGCGGATGTTTTTCGGAGCGAAACACGCCCAGAAAGCGAAGGGACTCCTCCTGGGCTTTTTTCAGTTCCTTGTATTTGGTGATCATCACCGACCAGGCCAGGATGGAGGCGGCAAACAGAATGACCACAATCAATTTCCCCGAAAGGAAATTGCTTGTACTGAAAGCATAAATCATATTGGCGGTCGACATCATCGGGAGAGCGGAGAACGCAAACATTTTCACCTCTTCATCATGAGAAACGGGCAAAAGAACAACATCACGAATTAACGGGGCTCATACATTATCGGAGCCCTTCGATGGGGTCAATCGTCTTCGGGCAGATTCACAGATTCCACCATCACGCTCAGCGCCCTGAACAAAAACCGGCTGTGCCGTGTATTTTCTGATTTCCCAGCAACTTGCATTTGAATAGAATCCGGCTCAATATGACAGGAAGGAATGGAACATGAAAACAGGCATCTCTTCTGAGTTTATCCGAGAAATCCCCAAAACCGACCTGCATGTGCATCTGGACGGCTCCTTGCGACTGCCCTCACTGATCGAAATGGCCCAAGCCGGCAAGGTCAAACTGCCCTCCTACGAGGTGGAGGGCTTGAAGGAACTGGTTTTCAAAAGTTCGTATGCCAGCCTCCCGGAATATCTTAAAGGCTTCATGTATACATGCGCCGTACTGAACACGCCGGAAAATCTGGAACGCACGGCCTATGAATTGGCCCAGGACAATCTGGCGGAAGGCGTTCGATACATGGAAGTGCGATTTGCGCCTCAACTGCATTCCCGCAGCGATTTCAGCCTGGAGCAAGTCCTTCAGGCCGTCTGCCAGGGCATGGACCGCGCGAAAAAAGAGCACAACGGCAAGCAAGCCGTACTTTCCAATCAGGATATTCCTTTCGAATACGGCATTATTGCCTGTGCGCTCCGCTCGTTCAATCCGCACATGGCCGCTTATTACGCCCAAATCTTCGATGTCATGTCCTATGCCCCCAAAAAGGAAATTTTTGCCGCCGCGTCGTTGGAAATGGCCCGCGCCGCCGCGGAGATGGTCCATGAAAAGGGGCTGCCGGTCGTCGGCTTCGATTTGGCAGGAGAGGAATCGGGGTTTCCAGCCATCGATCATTGGACGGCCTATCAATATGCGCACAGCCGCTTTCTGAAAAAAACCGTGCATGCCGGAGAAGCTTACGGCCCCGAATCCATCTTCCAGGCCATCACCGAGTGCCACGCCAACCGGCTTGGTCATGGGACGTTCCTCTTTGCCGGGGACATGATACGCGACCCGTCCATCAAGGATCCCAAGGCTTTCGTGCGCGATCTGGCGGAATACATTGCCAGCCGGCGGATCACGATCGAGGTCTGCCTGACGAGCAATTTGCAGACCACGCCCATCATCCGGCGCGTGGCGGATCACCCGCTGAAGCAGATGATCGACCACAACATGTCCGTGAGCATTTGCACCGACAACCGGCTCGTCTCCAACACCACGGTCACGCGCGAGCTTGAACTCGTAGCCCAGGGCATGCCCATCACGCGCAGCCAATTCCGCAACATCGTCATTGCCGGCTTCAAAGGCAGCTTCTTCCCCGGCAGTTACAACGAAAAACGCAGTTACGTCCGCCGGGTCATCGACCGGTATGAAGAACTCGAAACCAAATATATGGGCAAGACTTCTCAAGAAGGCTCAGAAGACTGACCCATCGCTAAACAGGAGAATGGCCATGCTGAAAAGACTCTTTTGCGCCCTGATGATGTTTGGAACGGCGCTCATCGTCGCCGGCTGCACCACGACTAAAACCGACCTGGCCGCCGCAACCAACCCCCTGCGCATCGGCGTGGCTTCGGATTATCCGCCGATCATCTTCAAACAAGGCGGCGTCATCGCCGGAATGGAAGCCGACCTGGCGGTGAATCTGGCCAAGAACTTGAACCGACCCTATCAGTTTGTCGAAACCAGCTGGGACAAATTGATTCCCGACCTGCTGAATGGGCGCATCGACATCATCATGTCGGGCATGTCCATCACGGAGGAACGCCAAGTGCGGATCGACTTCTGCAATCCTTATCTGAAAACCGGACAAATGGCGCTCATCCGCAGGACCGACGCCGCCCGATTTCAGACCCCCGCGCAAATCATGATGAATCGTTCCGATGTAGGCGTACAAAAAGGAACCACCGGAGCGCAACTCGTCCGACAACAGTTTGCCAACGCCAAGGAAGTCGCATTCCTCTCGGCACACGACGCCGCCCTGGCGCTCAGCCGTAATCGCATCGACATGCTCATCCACGACGCCCCGGTCATCTGGTGGCTTGCCTCGGAGAATGAAGCCACCCTAACGGTCGCCAACCACACCCTAACAGAAGAATATCTCGCCTGGGCCATTCGCCGTGACGACTCCAAGTTGAAGGACTCCATCAACCAAGCCTTGGAAAAAATGAAAAGCGACGGAGCCTTGAACCGGATCTTTAAGCGTTGGATGCCCGGCGCACCGTAGAAGCGGCAGGCGGCAAAAACCATTTGAAAAAATCCGGCGACAGCTTATAGCTTCGCCCAGCTCCCTTCTTCTCCGCAGGCAAAGGCGTTTCGAGCCCATTCGATGAGCCCATCCCAATGCACCCTTGTTTCACTATCTCAAACAAATCTACCCGATAACCAAGAACATGATGGTCGTCATGGACACCGCGCGGGCAGAGTAAGAGCAACTGACATCCTATGGAAAAAGCCAACTTATGGCTTAATGTATTAACATAGGATGTAACGAACAGACGGGAGGCTGGTATGAAAAAGCTATGCGTATTGTTAGTGTTGCTGGGCGTAATGAGTTCCTTTACTGCGTGCAATATGCTCCACGGAGCTGGCCAAGACATTGAAGATGCCGGGGAGAAAGTGAAAGATGTTTCGAAATAGAACAGCCTTCAAGGAACGAACATATCAGGGACAACATCTATGAAACAGCCGATGCGGCGTCTTGGTTAAACGTGGCTGGCAAGGTTTACTACATTTACCCGGTCTTGCGGGCCATGATCGAGGAAATCCTGCCGGCTGACCGGGGAGGTTATCTACTCCCTCAAATCGCGGTCGAATACAAACGCCATGTCAGCCGCGTGATCAAGCATGTACAGGCCCACTTCAAGAAATGTTGGGTTTCATAGCCTGCGGCATTTGTTTGTATCCCTCTGCCGCGCCGTTGTCCGTCGTGGAGGCCATTGTAGGGCCACAGCAACCCCGCCATTACGCCCATGTCGGAGACTTGGCCGCCGCCTCTGCCGTGGCCGCCCTGCCGTCAGTCATGAACAACGCCCCTGCCCTGCCGCCGGTCGATCCACTGGCCGAATTGAAGGCCAAGGTGAAGGCATGGGGCAAGCAGCTTGACGCCAAGAATTGGAAGGCCGTTCGGGATGAAATGCGGGCCACGATGAAAGGAGACGCCCACGCGTGACAGGGAGCAGGCACCCCCACCCACCGGGCACGGTCTTTTGATGTGCACTGTAATATGTTGGATCGCAAAACGGGTTCAGCGCACCTTCGAGCAATCCAAATACATGCTTTTTTGGAGGGTTCCGCTCTGTCGGAACCTTCTTCTTGTGGACTTCAAACTGTATGACAACAAGGGAGCGTAATCAGATCGTCGAGAGTATTCAGGGGGGTATGAGACATAAAAAAGCGAAAACAAATCACGTTCGATGCTGAGGAGCTAATCGGAGCCGTTGAGAATCTTCGGGATGCTATCCGTTTGGCAAAGATTGAGAATGTCGCCGATCTTCGGGAAGCCAAGAAAGCCTTGGCTGAATATCGCAAGACTCCGGCCAGCGCCGTTTCCTTTGACGCCTTTCTGAAGAAAATATCCTTCAAGCCATGATTTGACATCATTACCGGAAAAGGTAATATATTACTTATGCAATACCGCGTGACGATCACACACAAAGCGGCCAAGCGATTGGATGAATTGCCGCCGGACGTGAAAAAGCTGTTCTTTTTATTGGTCGAAGAAATGAAGGTATCCGGGCCGATTCAAAAGACGTGGCGGAATTTCTCCAGCCTGGGCGAAAACCGTTATCACTGTCATTTGAATTACCGGTATGTAGCCTGTTGGACGTGGACCAAGGGCGAAATTAAAATCGAGGTGTACTATGTTGGCAATCGTGAAAAAGCCCCATATTGAGTTGTCCATTAGCGGCAAGAACGCGATGGAATTGGTTAACTGGATTCAGCGCAAGTATGACATCCAGATTCTGCCCTCTACTCCGGACGATCAGAGCACCCCCATTGAGAGCACGACCTATTGGAATGACATGCAGAGGAACCGGGCCGGGAATCTGCTGGCCGGGGCTCGATTAAAGGCCGAGCTTTCTCAAAAGGAACTGGCCGATAAGGTGGGCATCCGTCAAAACATGGTCAGCGAATACGAACATGGCCGCCGCCGCATTACGCGCGAAATGGCCCAGCGGGTTGGCAAGGTCTTGGGCGTTAATCTGGCGGCGATGATCGAAACGTAATCAAAATGAAACCGGAAAAGCGGAAATGTTTGGAAGAAGCAGGCTGGAAATTTGGAAGCACGGCTGATTTCCTAAATCTCTCTTCGGCCAAGGTCCATGTATCCGCCGGGCGCAAATATAACAAGACGATCTTGAACAGAGCCCGTATGACGCCCGCTTTGCCAAAGCCCTTTACGCGGAAGCCCTGAGCGCCCTGTTATCCGACGAACCCGAAGAAGGGCTGTCCAGGCTTCGAGACTTGGTAAACGCGAAAATCAGCTTTGCAGAACTGACCCGGCAAACCGGCTTCGGGTAAAAAATCCCTGCATCGCATGTTGAGCCGACGAGGGAATCCCACGACGAAAAGTCTTTTTGCCCTGACCAGTGTAATAAGCCAAGACCTGGTGTTGAATGTTCGCATTACGATTTGAACAAAGTATTCGGGCTACTATCCGGAGGGCCTGCCAAGTCGAAGGGTCCTGGCGAGCGTTTGAGTCCCCATGTGTTGAATCTAGTCTCCTCCAGGCGCTTATTTTCTCTCCTTGTCCAATAAATGAATTGCCCCGCCGATCCACGGGTGCATCCTGACAGGCCGCAGAAAACATATACCTGGGGATAAACTGGCCAGTGACTGCTGGAGGCGGGGCCACATGGCCCCGCTGCCGGGGCGAGGTCGCCTGTCTTTTATACGCAAATCTTCCTTCATGTAGAGCTGGGCCAAAAAGGATCGCCACAAAGAGTTGCAGCAACAAGAAGGCTTGTGTTTTGGAGGGACGCGCTCCGTCGCGACCGAAAGAAGATGGTTCCGACAGAGCGGAACCCTCCAAAATCTTTGAGATCTTTTTGGATTTGGCAACGAATAAAGAGCCGTTCCATCCGCGTCTTTCATTTGTTGCTTATCCTATTCGTTGCCCATGATCCCTTTTTTTCATTGTCTCGGACTATTTAACCGGACAAAAATTCATATTCACCCCGTTTGACCGAGATGCCGCTATTCAGCACGGCAGAAGAAACGCAGACACGATTATTCGAATGGGAAATGAAGAAGCTTGCCTTTACCTGTGCAATGCCATTGCTGCGCGAGATGCTCGCGTAAGAAACGGATTAAAATTGCCTGAGCAAGTCACATTGGTTGGGAAGGCTGAAATAGAAGCGTTGGAAAAACACTTTTCAAATCCCGATGATGTTAAGTCGTTGAACCCTGACAGTACTGATATTTCTTTTCCATCAGATCCAGACACCTTCAGCATCCAGATATGGACGGGAGAGGACGAAACGGGACATCCACGAAAACGGGGGGATTCACGAAGCCATTGACTTTATTGGCTTTAAATGGTGATTTGGCGGAATTTTCAAGGTGGTGGTGGGGGATGGATTCGAACCATCGAACTCGTTAGAGGTCAGATTTACAGTCTGATGCGTTTAGCCACTTCGCTACCCCACCATATCAAAAAACAAACGGCAAACTATCGGCGCATTTCACCTTGAGCGGATTCGCTTTTGCGAGAGTTGCTTCGCCAACCCATCCGATGCAAGAAATCCTATGCAATAATTTGCAGGTTGGCAAATCCTACACAACGCCTTTTATTTGTCCACCCTTTATTGCGGTTTTATGTAGCGGAATAACACGGCGCCCAACGGCGGCAGGTTTAAGGGAATGGAATGATGCTTACCCTGCCACGGCGTTGGCTCACTGTTGACTACGCAATTATTCAGCATATTGCTGCCGCCGAACAGGTCGGAGTCGGTATTCAAGATTAATTCGTATTGCCCAGGCAGGGACGTTCCAACGCGATAATTATCACGGGGAACCGGCGTAAAGTTGAATACGCAAACGACAAAATCCTGAGGGTTCTTGCCTTTGCGGATGAAGGAAAGAATGCTCTGTTCCCAATCGTTAAGGTCGATCCATTCAAAGCCTTCCCACGAGAAATCGATTTCGTGGAGCGAGGGATTGTCCTTGTACAACCGATTCAATTCCGCGACGAGCTGCTGCAATTTTTGATGTGATTCGTATTGCAGGAGGTGCCAATCCAGGCTTTCCTGAAAGTTCCATTCGTTCCATTGCCCAAATTCACCGCCCATGAACAAGAGTTTCTTGCCCGGATGAGCGTACATGTAGGCGTAAAGCAGCCGGAGGTTGGCGAACTGCTGCCACATATCGCCGGGCATCTTGCTCAACATCGACGCCTTGCCGTGGACGACTTCGTCGTGCGAAAACGGCAGGATGAAGTTTTCGCTGAAGGCATAAATCATCGAGAAGGTGATTTCATGGTGATGGAACTTACGAAAAACGGGATCCTTGCACATGTACTCAAGCGTGTCGTGCATCCAGCCCATGTTCCATTTGAAATCGAAGCCCAACCCGCCGAGATACGTGGGGCGCGAGACCATCGGCCAGGCGGTCGATTCCTCGGCAAAGGTAATGAAGCCCGGATAATCCTGGTGGATAATCTCGTTAAACTTCTTCAGGAAACTCACGGCATCGAGATCCTCGCGTCCGCCGTACTGGTTGGGAATCCATTCCCCATCCTTGCGGGAGTAATCGAGATAGAGCATGGCGGCCACGGCATCCACGCGCAGACCGTCGATGTGGTAGACTTCAGCCCAATACATGGCATTGGACAGCAGGAAGGTGCGAACTTCATTGCGGCCGTAATTGAAGACCAGCGTGCCCCAATCCTTGTGCTCGCCCTTGCGGGAATCGGCGTGCTCGTAAAGATGCGTGCCGTCGAAATAGGCCAGGCCATGACCATCTTTCGGGAAGTGGGCGGGCACCCAATCCACGAGGACGCCGATGCCGGCCTGATGGCACTTGTCGACAAAATAACGAAAGTCGTCTGGCGTGCCGTACCGCGAGGTCGGCGCATAATATCCGATGGTCTGATAACCCCAGGATCCGTCGAACGGATGCTCGGAAATCGGGAGCATTTCGATGTGGGTATAGCCCAGTTTCTTGACGTAAGGCACCAGGGTATCCGCCAGTTCGCGGTAGGTCATGCAGCGGTTCTGATCCTCCGGAACACGGCGCCAGGAGCTCAGATGCACCTCATAAACTGCTATCGGCTTCTCAAACCAGCTTGTTGTTTTTCGACGATCCACCCATTCCTGGTCCTGCCACTGATACTTATTCAGATCCCAGACCACCGAGGCTGAACGCGGACGCAATTCGGCGGCAAAGGCATAAGGATCCGCTTTTTGGGCCAGGTAATCGTTCTGGCCCTTTATCTCGAATTTGTATAAATCGCCGGGTTGGAGCGAGGGAATGAAAATTTCCCACAACCCCGAACTGCCGCGATTCTGCATCGGATGGTGCCGGCCATCCCAACGATTGAACCAGCCGATCACGCTGACGCGGATGGCATTGGGCGCCCAGACGGCAAAATGCACGCCCGACACGCCGTCAATGGTCATGGGGTGAGCGCCCATCTTTTCATAGGTCCGGTAATGGGTGCCCTCTCCAAAGAGATAAAGGTCAAAATCGCTGATTTGCAGGGGAAAACAATAAGGGTCCTCCGTTTCCCACTGATGGTGGTCGGGACCGGTCATGCGCAGACGATAGGCAAATTTCCCACGTCCAGGCAGAAAAAGCTCATAAAGACCATCTTGATGGATGCGTTCCATCGGCAGGGCCTGTCCGCTTTCCTTTTCAATGATTTCTGCGCGTTCCGCATACGGCTGGAATGTTCGAACGACCACGCCTGGCGTTCCCGACCCCATTTCATGCATTCCGAAAACAGCATACGGAGCGCCATGGGTGCTTTGAACAATTGCAAGAACCGCTTCGTCAGATAACATTGGCTTCATAGTTGAGTTTCTCCTGCTTACGCTGGCGACATTCTAAACGAGAAAAGGCGAACTACAAGACTTGTTCTTGCTGCCCTGCTGTTGGGATCTCCCGATCCGTCTTCCGCCCTCTCCATTTCCCCCTTTATCAACACGCCCTAAAATGGAATTTCCCCGAACGGCCCTTCCAGCAAATAAATTACTTTAAATCAAATACTTACAACTAACGACAAGCTTCCTAGCCGGGCGTTCTTCCTCAAAACAGCCCTCGATAACCGCGCCCCCCCGTTTGGCAGCGACTCAAAAGGCACATCGACCTTCCCACACCGGATCGTGCGAACATTCGACGGCCCCTTGGAACCACGGGCTTCACGAACATAAACAACCTCCAGATTCAGTCCCGCAAACGGGCAACGAATCTGTGCGCGGCCGTTTTCATCGAAATCCTCCGGCGTAAGCTGCGGATCGACCGTCAGGTCGCCCGCATCGCCGCGCAGCCCGAAGACCTGTGTGAGCAAGAGATAAATTAACCATGACGCCGAGCCGGTCAAATAGGCGTACATGCCCCGGCCCTCTGCATTGAAATACTCCGGAATGCAGGGAAGGAGCTTCGATTGAGCAGCCGCCGTCGACATGCGGTACAGCGTGTTCCAAACCTCGCGGCCCTGCTCCGGACGGCGGCGAAGATAGAGCGCAAAGGCATACATGATGGCCATGTGACTGAACACGGCGCCATTCTCTTTCTCGCCATAGGCAAACGAAAACGCCCGTCCCAAAGTCGGTTGGATGGCGCCAAAATCCGTATTTAACCGCACCCCGCCCGTTTGGGGATCTTTTAACAGGCGCTCGACCGAGCGGATCACCTCGTCGATCTGCTCCTCGGTGGCGATGCCGGACATGACCGGGAATACCTGCCCGGTCAGCGTCATCCAGATCTTTGCCCCATGTCGGCCTTCAACGCGGCGGCCCTGGTCGTCGTAATATCCGTTGAATCCGGCCAGTTGGGCAGAATATTTCACCCACTCCCGTTCGCGAATCCGGTTGGAAAGATCGTCGCTCTTCGCGCGCAAGTCCCTGGCCAAATCCTCCACGGAAACCTTCAGCTTCTGCCCCGAAACGTCGCCGGCCACACCATTCAGATACGCGTCAAGCTGCCCGGCCTTGGCGGAGGACGATTCATAATCCAACGGCTGGGAGCCCGGAAGCCGATCCAGCAGCCGCTCCATTTCGCAAGCCACTTCGAGCTGCTGATGCCCATGCCGCGCAAGCAGTTCCGCCGTATCGGCCAGCCGCCGCAAATTCCAGGCATAAAAGGCACTGAACGCCACGGATTCGCCGCGATGTTCGGCCATATCCATGCCGTCGTTCCAGTCCGCGCCCTCCAACCGGCAGAGGTTGTGCTCGCCGACATTGAAAAAAGCCGTCAGATTCTGCACCAACATGTGCTCGAAAACCGTGCCGCGATACACCTGCTTTGCATGGTCGCGCAGGTTGAAGCCGTAGTCCGGCGTCCATTGGTCGTCGCGCCGACGGCAGCGACAAAGCTGCGGATCGCGGAAATATTCCCGCTCCTCGAGCAGGAAACCAATGTCGCCGGTCTGGTCGACATAGAGCAAGGTCGTGTAAGCCGGCCAGACGCCGTGATCCATCCACGTTCGGGGAATATTGTTGCGGTCGGCCAGAAAAGTTCCGCCCTTGCCGATGATCGTCGCATTCGAGCCGTCGATGCGAACGCCCCCATAATTTTGTAGCAAAAGCCCTCGCACCGATTTGGGATCTGAGAGCAGCAGCGCCAGGCAATCCTGCCACAGATCTCGCCAGCCTTTGCCGCCACGGCCGTAATCGAATTGCGGCAGATACGAATTGCCGTAGGCCCGTCGAAGAATCGGCTGGAAATTCACCCAGGTCAGCCAGTTGTTCAGCGCCGGATCGGGCGTGCCGAAGGCAATCCGTTGAACGCTCTGGAGCCAATGGGCCTTTGTTTTTTCCAACGATTGCTGAACAACGCCGGCCTTGCGCGCCCATTGCAAGCAGCGCTTCGCGGCCGCGGGACTTTCGTCGATGACCGATAAAAACACATATTCCGCCCGGGCGCCGGCTTTCAGGTTGATCGGCTTGAAGCGGAAACCCGCCGCTACCTCGCGACCTTGAACTTTCGCCGGTTGAAGCTTGGGCGCCGTCTCCATGCTCCAAACCGCTTGAGGCGCGGCATAGGAGCCCCCCTCGCCCAGAAAGGCGTCCTGCGTCGGCCAAATGCCCTCCGGTCGCGTTGCGGCAGGGCCTAGCGCCATGACGCTATAGTGGATTTTGTTGATCTTGTGACCCCGCTCGTCGAACGTCATGGTCGGAAACACATCGAGCCCATGAGGAAGCTGTTCGACCCTCGTCAGCAATGCGGAAACATGACGATGATCCCGCACATTGTCCGCCGAACGCGCATAGACCGGCACTGCGGCATACGGGATTAGCTGAAGTTGCTTGCGGCCCGTATTGACGACCTCCACGCGGAGAATTTCGACTTTCTCCTTCAGATCGGACGGACACCAGAGCGTCGCCCGAACCGAAAAGCGGCCGTCCTTATCTTTTCGCGTGAGGCTGAACCAGCCCGGCCCCGCGTCCACTTCGCACGATGAAGCATCCGTCGGCTTCAAGGTCTCCGCCGACAAACCCAGCGCAAAAGGCTCGCGCCCCTTCTCCGCCAGCCAGAAACCTCGATGCGCCAAATGGTGAGGCAAATCTTCGGCCGTCAGGGGAAACCCTAAATATTCGTTGTGATTCGTCATGGGGCCGCCCTGCAAACGCGGCGAAACCCAGGAAAGGAGCCCTTGCTCGTTAAAAATCGGGTAATAAAGCCGGTCGATGCGATCCGCGCCCTCTGCCTTGAACTCGCCGCTGACGCCCAAACCCTGTTTTGTATCGCAGAAATTCCACCATGAAGATTCGTTCAATTGCACAAAGCCATCCTTTCAAATACCCGGGCTTAACGCTGCTATCCGAACTCCCCGAACAAGAGCTTTTTAAGGGATTCCCCACCCGATGTCGAATCGAAAAAGGCAAGACGCGCTCCCGGCTCTTAGAATCATGCCCATACAGCGCCTCATGAGCCGGCGCCGCCGGTTCACAGAACCGGCCTACAATGAAACTCGCGTTCTACCGCCCCTCCTGTTGACTGCATGACCTCTATGCAGCCGTCATAACTTGCCCCCTTTTTTCATTTTTTCCAGCCATCAAATTCTCCATTGCATTTCGTCGGAATCGTCTTCTTCCGGTCGCGACGGAGCGCGACCCTCCAAAACACAAGTCTTCTTGTAGCTGCAACTCTTTGCGGCGATCTTTCTTGACCCAGCTTTACATGAAGGAAGATTGGCGAGAAGCCTGGGCTAAATGACGGCCAATACAGCCCCGGACAGGAACACCGGCCACCAAATTAGCGTTTCGCCGGCGAAGTGGAAAAGAATCCAAAAGTACAGGATCGAAAAGCTGATGGCCGTCACCCCAGGAAGCAACAGGGTCATAAGCGGCATACCCAACCAAGGGCTAAGAAGAATATACGCCATCGCATAAATTGCCGCGCACAGGAACGGCTGCTGCTTCAACCGCAAAAGCCAGACCAGCCCCCAGAGAACCGCTAACTTGGCGACGGCAACCAAACGATTGCTCCCTATCGGAAATGAGGTGGGGAACAGACCTGGGGGTTTCGTCTTTTCACGCCACACTCGCGCATCCAAACCATAGTCCTTGCCATACCACCGGATCAGCGCGGTCCGGGCATCCTGTCGCACCGCTCGGTTGGAATGGGTCAAGCCGGTCATGAACAGTTCGCTTGCACGAGGATCTCTCGATTTCACCAACGCATCGATCGCCGGAGCTCTAACCAGCCCTTGCGCATCGGCGACGGCAACGAACAATCTCTGCATCGCCTGCTCATCCGGCCATCCCGAAATCAATTTGACCGCGGTGGAGCGAATGCTGGCATTCTCATGGGCCGTGGCGGCCAGCAACGGCTCACGAGTCATGGAGACAGGCCAGGATTGAATCAACCCCACGGTAATCTTGCTAAGTTCTTTATCCCGGAATGTCATGATGAGGGGTTCCACTGCACGCGGCTCCGGATAGGACGCCAACGATTTAGCCGCTTCAACCCCCACCCCCGTCTCTTGATCGCATAATGCCGGGATCAAAACCTCCAGGACCTTGGGATCGCCGACGGAACCCAGATAATGCGCCGCGATTCTGCGGGCGTATCCATCAGGATGAGAACGCAGCACATCGACAAAGACTTCTTTGACGCGTTCGTCCTGGAATGAAGCCAAGGCGTCTACGGTTCTGCGGCGCACCCTAATTTCATCATCCTTCAAGGTCTTGGGCAAGGATTCGATCGCGCGGGGATCGCCAATGACCCGGAGCATATCGACCGCCACCTCGCGAACGCGCGGTGAAGGATCGTTCAAGGCTTGGGCGTAGGCAGGGACCGCCGCCGGATCGCGAATACGGCGCACCGCCTCTTCAGCGGAACGAGCCACCTGAGCGCTTTCCTCCCCGACAAGTCCCAAGAGCGGCGTCACCGCAGCGGGCGCCTCGCGCGCGCCCAGGGCCACCGCTGCGTTTTGACGTATGTACGAATCCTGATCCTTGAGCATGTCGATCAAAGCGCAGCTTGACTCCGGGGTTGATTGATCGGTCAGGACGCGAAGAACAGCCCTACGGACCTCTTGCGCATCATCATGAGCCGCTTCGCTTAGCCATGCCGCGGTTCCCGAAGCAGTGGTTTCGCCTAAAATACCGACCGCGGCAATACGATCGGACACGTTGCTGGAAGATAGCTGGGCAACCAGATTGGAAAGGCTTGGGGGTTCGGCTTGGGCGAGAAAGGAAAGAGTGAAGACGATCAATCCTCCTATAAGCAGGGCGGACAGGTGTTTGTTCATATAACGGAAATCTCCTTTGCTTGTGACCGTTTATTATGCACAACAAGCTTCCATGTCGAGCCAGGATTCCGGCCAAACCAGCCATTGTAATTATGACTCAAGACGCATCGAACGGCTCATTAGAGTCTATTTCGGTAGGATGCCGTTCTGATTCCTACTCATAATCGTAATCATAATCATAATCTTTTATCCAGAAGGAGATTAAGATTATGATTATGAGGGAGATAGGAGAAGATCTGCGTTGACGCGAGGCTCTTAATGGGAAAGCGGGCGCTCTTGCCCTGCCATCGCAGCCAGGAATGGCTGCGGTCCTTTAAGAAACTCCCTATGAGTCAAGCCTGAGTCATAGTTACAATTGCTGCGGCCAAACCCGCATGATCGCTGTGATCATGCCGTTTGATCATGTCGTTAACACCTGCTTGGGACAAATGACGCGCTCTTTTTATCGTCTTTTTCATATATTCCATTATATTGTCCGCATGAATCAGGGTCTCGACATCAGCGAAATATTTTTTAGCATTCAGGGCGAATCCACCCATGCCGGGCGCCCCTGCATTTTTGTCCGGCTGGCCGGATGCCATTTGGATTGCGCCTGGTGCGACACCGGTTTTGCCCAAACGGGAAGCCGGCGGATGGACCTCGAAACCATCGTCCAGGCCGTCTCGGCCTATCCGTCCCGCCTGCTGGAAATCACCGGCGGCGAGCCGTTGTTGCAGGCGCCGATCTACCTCCTCATGCAAACGCTGTGCGATCGCGGCTATGAAGTTTTGCTGGAAACCTCCGGCAGCCTGGACATCTCGCGGGTCGACCCGCGCGTGAAGCGCATCGTGGACATCAAGTGTCCAGCCTCGGGCATGGCGGACAAAAATATCTGGAGCAATTTTCAACAGCTCACGCCGGCGGACGAACTCAAAATCGTCATCGCCGATCGCGCGGATTACGACTGGGCCAAGACGATCCTGCACCAATACGCCCTGATCGAGAAATGCGCGGTATTGATGGCCCCCGTCTACGGAAGGATCAAGAACTCCGAGCTGGCGGAATGGATACTTGCCGACGGCCTGCCCGTCCGGTATCAACTGCAATTGCACAAATACATTTGGAGCCCGGACCGGCGCGGAGTTTAAGCACAACATGAAAATATCCAAAGAATTCGACTGGGAAATGGCGCATCGCCTGCTGGATCACGAGAGCGGCTGCCGCAATATGCACGGGCATTCGTACCGCATGGAGCTGGAGATCGAAGGCGAACCCGACGAGTCCGGCATGATCGTCGACTTTGACCAGGTCAGCAAGATCCTGCGTCCGTTGATCGCCGAACTCGATCATTCGTTCCTCTGCGACGAACGGGACGCGGTCCTGATCGCGTTCCTTCGGGAACAGGACATGAAACACAAAGTCGTTCCGTTTCGCACCACCGTGGAAAACCTCTGCACCTATTTCGCCGGGCATCTGCAAACAGCCCTGGCGCCGATCTCCAATGTGCAGGGCTTTTCGATGAGAATTTATGAAACCGCCAGGAACTCCGCGGTGGTGGATGTGAAACTGAGAGAAGAATAGCAACCACGAATGAACACGAATAGACACGAATAAGGATGCCGCACGTCAGGATCTCGTTTCCCGAACAAGAGAATCAGAAGAGGGGTTGCCACAAAGATCACAGAGAACACATAGAAGGAATAATAGAAATTCTTTGTGTTCTCTGTGATCTTTGAGGCTAAAGAATCTTCGGCGTTTAAATTTCTTATGGAGAATTCTTGAAAATCATGAGGCCTCGATCACAACAAAAAATAGCGGTGGTGCTGGTCAGTGGAGGGATGGACAGTTGCGTGACGGCGGCCATCGCGGCGCGGAAATATTCCCTGGCGCTGCTGCATGTGAACTACGGGCAGAGGACCGAGGCTCGCGAATTGAAGGCCTTTCATGACGTGGCCGATTTTTATGGGGCTAAACAACGATTAGTCGTTAGCCTGAAAGCATTGGAAGCCATCGGGCATTCCAGCCTGACCGACCGTGACATCAAGGTATCGCGCGCCAACCTGAAGCGGAAAGGCATTCCCTCTTCTTATGTGCCGTTTCGCAATGCTCACCTGCTGGCGACGGCCACGAGTTGGGCGGAAGCCCTGGGCGCATCGGCCATCTTCATCGGCGCCGTTGAGGAAGACTCCTCCGGCTATCCGGATTGCCGCCGCATTTTTTACGATGCCTTCGAAAAAACCATTGCCGCCGGGACAAAACCCGGAACCCGCATCAAAATCCTGACGCCGGTCATCGGCATGAAAAAGGATGAAATCGTTAAAACCGGAGTCCGACTGAAAGCGCCGCTGCATCTGACGTGGTCGTGCTATCAAAGCAGCCATAAGGCCTGCGGCGTGTGCGACAGTTGCGCCTTGCGGCTGCGGGGATTTCAACGGGCGGGAATGAAAGATCCCCTTCCCTACGCGAAACGCCCGTTGTACCGGTAGGGACGCAACTCCGCTCGCGTCCGTGCTCACAAAGGCGGCCAACGGAGTGACCGTCCTACCTCATCGAATATTCCGCCTTCACCGCAATCGCAATCCCACCCCGCGCGGTAAACTCGCCGGTTACGATCAACCGGCGAGGCTGGCAGGCGTCGACCACATCGTCGCGAATCTTGTTCACGATTTCCTCGGCAAAGGAGCCGCGGTTCCGAAACGAAAAGAGATACAGCTTGAGCGACTTGCTCTCGATGCAGAGCTTGTTCGGAATGTAGTCGATGACAATCTTCGCAAAGTCCGGCTGGCCCGTGATGGGACATAACGACGTGAATTCGGACGTCTCGAACTTGATCCAGTAATCCCGGTCCGGATAGGCATTCTTAAAGGCCTCCAACCGCGCCTTCTCCGGCGAGTTCGGATAAGACGTCTTGCCCGCCCCCAATAAAGTCAGTCCCGATGCTTTTCGTTTTTTGCTCATTGATCATGCAGGATATAGAGGTTCGGAGCCGAATGTCAATTCGGAGGGCGAGTCGAGTCCGTCGACATCTTCATCGACGCCGTTGACCCCAAGCGCATAAATGCGGTGACAGGCTTCATTGTTGGTGTCCAGGCCCATGAACCGGGGATCGAGTCAAACAATGCGGGTTTCGCCGGTCAGGAGACGATTGCTTTCGGAGAGCATCCAGACCGGATCCAGTCCGGCGAAGCTTCGTTCGGGGTCGGTGGGTTTCAACTCGGTCAGAGACTTCATGGACATCGTCTGCATGGAGGAAGAATTCGCAGACAGGAATGCCTGCGGTCCTTCAAGGGGCGCGGCCATTCTCGGATGCGTTTCTTCCGTCCATGCTGCAAAAGTCCCGTCAAGCGTTCGGAATCCCTCCCAACTTTGAACTCCTTGGACTCTTTGGACTTTGGACTCCCCCTCCCTACCCCTGCGCCGCTTCGAGCAGGCTGGAGGAAAAAGCTTCTACGGTAGGCCAGCGGTGGGTGCGGTCGACGACGAGGGCCTTGTCGAGAACTTGGGCAATGCGGTCGGGCACATCGCGTACAACCCGGCGCGCGGTAGACAACGCGGTCCAGTCCTCGGTGTCGTGGGGAAAGAGCGGTTTTCCGGTCAGGAACTCGTACGTGACGGCGCCCAAGGCGTAAACATCGGTTCGCTCGTCGAGCTTTTCGCCCAGGACTTGCTCGGGGCTCATATAGACCGGCGTTCCCATCAGATGCGTGCAGGTCTCCTGCGAGTCCTTAAGCGCGGCCGTACCGAAGTCGATGACCTTCAAAACGCCCCGCTCGTCCAAGAGCAAGTTAGACGGCTTGAGATCGCGGTGAATGACTTTGTGCCGGTGCGCGTAGGCCAGGGCATCGGCGCAGACGCGCACGATCTGCAAGACGGTATCGAGCGGAAGCTGCTTGTAGCGCCGGAGGATATCCCAAAGCGTATGACCGGGAACGTATTCCATCACCAGATAATAGCGCTTGTTGTCTTCCTGGAGATTGTGAATCCGCACGATGTGCCGATGCGACAGTTGCATGGCAATGCGGGCTTCGTGCCGCAGGGCGGCCATCGCATGCCGGTCGCGGGTCACGCTGGGTTTCAGCACCTTGATGGCTACCGGCATGTTCAAAAGCTGATCGTCGGCCAGGTAGACCGTGCCCAAGCCGCCTTCGCCGAGAAGCTTTTTGACGAAGTACCGGTTGTTGCCCAGCATCGTCGGAGATACATCGCCGCTCCAGGTGTCGGACGCGCTCAAGTCCACGGTGTTCAGAAGCCCTCCCGCCGGAGGCTCGTCCGAAGCCTTGGGGCCCATCGACGTTCGGGCCTCCTTGGCCAGCTCTTCCAGGCGGTTCTGTTGGCGCGTGCGCTGGGCATACAGCCTCGCCCCGTCGCTCACCATCCCGACCAATTCTTCCTTTTTCCACGGCTTGGTGAGAAATTTCCAGATGCCGCCTTCATTGATGGCGCGGATGGTCTGCGTTTGATCCAAGGAAGCCGTCAGGACAATGGAGACCGTATTGGGATTGTTTTTCTTGGCGGTCGCCAGCACTTCGCAGCCGTCGATGCCCGGCATGTTCAAATCGCACAGCAACACCGAAATCTGCCGGGATTGCAGGATATGAATGGCCTCGGCGCCGGACGGAGTGGGAATGACCACAAACGGAAGATCGACCAAGTGATGCTCGACGAGCAGAAGAATCGGCTCCTCGTCATCGACCACCAACACCGTATGGGGCGCATCGTTTCGCATCGTGTTCACCTGTGGCAAGGCGGACTTTATCGCATTGCCCGCGACGAGTCCAAATTTTTTCGAAAAAAAACGCCGTGCCCGTGCGAAAAAAAGTTAAGACGCAACAAAGGCCGGTCGAGCGATTAAAGCCGCGCGAAAACCTTTCGCTGTATTTTAGCGCTTTCCACCCGCCCCTATCCGGCATATCTTTCCTTCGAAAAATGGAAGGGAAAAAATATGGCCGACCAACGACATGTTATTCTCGGCGTGCATATCACCGATCGCGTCAAGCATGCGGGACAGGTTCAACAGCTTTTCACGGAATACGGCTGTTCGATCAAGACCCGGCTGGGGCTCCACGATGCGAACGAAAATCAATGCAGCCCCAACGGCCTGATCCTGCTGGAAATGGCCGGAGGCGAAAGCAACGCGATGGAGCTGGCCGGCAAGCTCAACCGGGTCGAGGGGGTCGAGGTCCAGCAAATGATTTTCGACCATCCGTAAATCCGTTTTTCCAACGATTGGAAAATTTCAGACGGAGTTTTCCAATCGTTGGAAAAGAGGGTTCTATTTTTTCCAACCATTGGAAAATGTTTCATGCATGAATTGAGCCTGATGGAAAACACGCTGGCGATCGTGTTCGAAGAAGCCCGGCGACATGGCTCGGACCGGGTGACCGGCCTGCGCATGCGGGTAGGCTCGATGTCGGGCGTCGTACCCGAGGCGTTGGAGTTTGCCTTCGAGGCCCTGACCGAAGGAACTCCGGCCGCGGGGGCCAAGCTGTACATTGAACGCATACCACTGGCGTGCTATTGTAGTGCATGCGGGAACGAGTTCGAACCACCGCCCCACTCGTTTGAATGCCCTGTGTGCAAGACGCCCAGCATGGACATACGAAAAGGCCGCGAACTGGAAATCATATCGATAGAGGTGCCGTAAAATGTGCGATCATTGTGGCTGTTCGGAACCGGAGCATCATCAACACGAGCATGTGCATCCGCACGAGCACGAGGAACCGGGAAAAACGCTGGAGGTACGCCGGCCCGTGCTGGAAATGAATGCCCGGCTGGCCGAACGAAACCGGGGATATTTCAAAGGCCGCGGGCTGTATGCGATCAACCTGCTTTCGTCGCCGGGGTCGGGCAAGACCTCGCTGATCGAGCGGACGTTGATGGACCGGGGAGCGAATTTGAAGATGGCGGTGGTGGTGGGCGATCTTCAGACGGAAAACGACGCCAATCGCATCCGCCGCCGGGGCGCGCCGGCGGTGCAAATCACGACGGGCGAAGCCTGTCATCTCGACGCGCACATGGTGGCGCATGCCCTGGAGAAGCTGGAATTGGACGGCATCCGGCTGCTGTTTATCGAAAATGTCGGCAACCTGGTGTGTCCGGCTTCTTTCGATCTGGGAGAAAATACCCGCGTCGTTCTGCATTCCGTGACCGAAGGCGAGGACAAGCCGCTGAAATATCCGGTCATCTTTCACGATGCCGAGTTAGTCGTCATCAACAAAATCGATCTGGCGGCGGCCGTAGGGTTCGACCGCGATACCGCCCTGGCCAACATTCGTCGGGTGGCGCCGTCGGCGCGCATTCTGGAATTATCGGCTAAAACCGGCGAAGGAACTCGCGAATGGTACGAATTTCTCGAGAAAGCGGCTCAACGTTCCTGAATGCTTTTTTCACAGGCGGTACGATAGGAATTCAAACTATGGAATGCCGAGGGTTAATGCACGCACTGAAAATCGTCATCGTGGCGGCGGCTATCATGGGATCGACAGGGTCCGGCATGGCCGAAACCAACTCTCCGTTGTCCGGGTTTCTCCGGGTAACGAAGGAAAATCTTCCCATCCTGATCGACAATCCGTCCCTGACTTTTTCAGTGGGCGACCATTTGCCGTTGTTTCAGGAAAACGACAAGTATTTCGTCGCCATTTTGCCGGACGAGGAAGAGGTTCCCCGTCTGGTGGCCTTCCGTCTGGTCCAGATGGGCACTCGCCGCGCGTGGGTCACCAGCGAAGCGATCATGTATTTTGCCTACGATACTTCGTCGAGCCGGGGACTTCTCTATCTGGATTTGGACGAGGAACTGCCGGTTTTGAGCGAAAGCAAAAGCGGCTACGAAGTGCTCGTCACGCGGTTCAACCGCACCGCGCGCCTGTGGATACCCCGCCGTACGCGGCACATGGAATACACGGCGTTTTCTCCGCGCCGGGACGCCTCCCCCATCAAGGAATCGACGAAGGAGCCGCCGCTGTCGATCAACACCAACGAGATCATCGGTACGATCAAATCCGGCGGCAAGACGTATTACATTTACAAGGACGACTCCCAAGTCCAGTACAGGGAGGAAACGTCGGTTCCCACCACCCTGTCAAGCAGCCTGGGGCGATTCTGGCCGTTTTCCTCCCCGAAAGAACTCTATCAGGGCTCGTTTGTTCCTGACGCAACGGCCCAGGAGCCTTTCGATGGGGCATCCGACCATACGAGTCCGAACTCTTCGGCGCTCTACACGCAAAAGCCACCGGCCGCCGTTTCTTCAACGGCCCCCGTTCTTCAAAGCGCCCCGGACACTAACGGCGTTTCGGCATCCGTAGTAGAAGCCCGTCAAAGTCCGTCGAGCCTGAACGCATGGGCTCATCGGGGCTGCCGTCTGCTCGGAACTTACCGGCCTGTTCTGGTCGCGGCTTTGCTTGCCTTGTCGGCCATCGTCCTTCTGCGCACCCAATCGTCACGGAAGCGGCGCCCGAAAAAAGCGCCTGACGCCAAGCCCGTGTCCCGCGTCGAGGATACGGACCCGGGCATGGACGCCCCGAAGTCGCCTCCCACCCACAAGGAGGTTCCGATGGATTTAACCGGGTCGCTGTCTTCCATGCCCCTGGGTTCCCTCGCGCAGTTGCTGAATACCGAGAGGGAAACCGGCGTCCTGGCGATTTCGGACGAGCAGAAACGGCCGGTAGGCACCATGACGTTCATCAAGGGCGATCTGATCGATGCGAAAACACCGGCCCTGCGCGGAACGGAAGCGGTCTATGATCTGGTGCGCCGAAAAACCGGCTCGTTTTCCTTCAAACGCGGCCCCGGCATCGGATCGCAACGAACGGTTCAGGAAAGCACGATGCCTTTGATTCTGGATGCCTATCGAAGAGCCGACGAGCAAGGAAGCTGAAGGGCGATGGCGACGGCATAGATGCGAAGGATGCCGAGAGCTAAGAGTTAATGAGCCGCGCCATACCGGCGCCCCAATTCCCCGGCCACCCATTGCGTCCAGGCCAAGTGCTCGAGATCGAAATCTTCTTGCCGATGAACCGCCACAAAGCAGAGTTCGCCCTCCTGCGCGAAGGTGAGCAAATGGCCGGCCACCGAGACGGTCACCGACTTCATCGCCCCTTCGTCAAGATGCTCGACATAGCCGGCGACCCGTTTGCAAATCTGCGGAGAAATAACTTCCAGCATATCGGTGGCCTTATGCTCCCAACTGGTGGCCAGCAAATCTCCTTCGCGGTGGATAATCGCACAACCTTCAAAGCCTCCGAGCTCCTTGAATCGACTGGCGACCTCGGCAAAATCAGGCCGCCGGGCGGCATCCCGGCCCATGACCTGATTCAAGACGGTCTCGGCATCCCGCACGGGCTTCGCCTTCGGAGGCTCCAGCACTTTGCTTTCCGCGGCCGGCGCTTCTTTCTCCGGTTCGACGACAGGTTCTTCTTCCGGCTCCACTTCCTGCGTTTCTCCGGCAGGCGGTTCTTCTACCATCGGCATCGCAATTTCGGCGGTCGGAACCGGCGGCTCGATGGGCTCGCTGACAAGCTCCTCTTCCAGGGCCGGAAGCGCAGGTTCAGGCTCCATTGGCATATCGACGGGCTCAAGGGCTATCCCTTCCCCTTCTTCTCCAGCCAGCTCCACCGACGGCCCTTCAACTTCTGGTTCCGGCTCAACTACAGGCGACGCGGCAGCCGGGGCCTCTTCCTCTACGGCAAGAGGTTCCGGCGCGGGTTCGATCGCCGCCTTCGGCGCGGGCCGGGCTTCGAAAAGGTCGGGAATATGGCTGACTTGCACGGGCGCCTGCGATGAACTCATGCGTTTCTGCCACTCTTCCGGAGGAATCGCGCTGACCACCGCCGATAGCGACAGGGAAACCAGATTGTCGCTGGAACCGCCCGACGTCGGCGCTAAAAACTGGCTGGGCACGTTGATCAGGCAATCGAATCGCTTGACCTCCACCTTCCCGGCCGCCAGCTTGCCAAACAAATCGTCGATGTCCACCTTGACCTTCACCGAGGGATAGGCGGTCATGCCTGCGGGCAGCCGAAACGATTCAGGGATCATCCGGGCCAGTTCGCCCAGCGGCAACAGGATGCCGGGTCGAATCGGGGTTTCGACTTTCGCCTTGGCCGTCGCTTCCGGCACAACGGAATCCTTCGGCGTGGCGACAAACAAATCCGGAATATGGGCTGCCGACGGCGGCGCTTTGCGCGTCGCGGAACGGGACTTCAACTGCTCGGGATCGATCAGCCGGACCAGGAGAGGAAGCGGCAGGGAAACCGTCCGGTCCCGGGCCTGCGCATCGTCGACCGCCAGATACCGGGGCGGAACCCCGGCCAGAAAGTAGTGCAGCGTCGTGGTGGCTTTGCCTTTGGCAAGTTGCCCGTAAAGATCCTGAACCAGCACATCGAACGATTCGGCGCCGGCCAGATCCTTGGACAGGGCGCTGAAGGCATCCGGAACCAATTTGACCATTTCGGTGAACGGCATATGCACGGCGTCGAGCTGGACCGCCTCCTCGCCGGAATCGCTAGGACCGACAATTTCCTCGATCTGTTGAATGGTGGAAAGGATATCCTCAAAATTCATCGCGGAGGTTTTTTCCGGCGGCGCCACGGCGGCGGCAGGTATTTCCCCGCGGCTTTCGGCGGCTTCAGGCAGGTCAACGGATCCGTGCGTCTTGCGTTGAAAAACATTCTTGAACCATGTACCCAGATTCGACACTCGACAGTTTCCTTGGTAACGCTTTCCTCCCGCAGCAGCCACCGCGTGCACAGCGGGAAAGGATTGCTGGTTTTATTAGCCAACGAATAGTATAACTCAACTTTGACAGATTGTGAAGACCGACTGTATATTTAAGAGAGCAAAAAATAAAATGACCCGTGGCTCGAAGGGAGAGCAATGTCTTTCATAAATTTTTCGAAAAAAGAAATCTCCTTCAAAATCGTATATTACGGACCGGCCCTCTGCGGCAAGACCACCAATGTAGAACAGATTCATCGAACGATCGCCTCGCAGGACAAAGGCGAATTGACCATGCTCTCGACCCAGCAGGACCGCACGCTCTTCTTCGATTTTCTTCCGTTGAAGTCGGACATCATCAAGGGTTTCTCGTCGAAATTCCAGATTTATACGGTGCCCGGGCAGGTGATTTATAACGAGACGCGGCGGTTAGTGCTTCGGAACGTAGACGGGATCGTGTTTGTGGCGGATTCCCAATGGAGCAAGATGGAGGAGAACGCCGAAAGCTATGCCAATTTGGAGGACAACCTGCAAAAGCAGGGCATGACGCTCGAGAAACTGCCGTACATCCTGCAATTCAATAAGCGGGATCTGCCGGAAGTGGCGCCGGCTCATTACATGGACTTCATGATGAATCAGCGCACCATGCGAGCCCCCACGCTGGAGGCGGTCGCGCGGGAAAGCCAGGGCGTCATGGAGTCGTTGAATCTCATCGCGAAGATGGTGCTCGGCCAATTCATCGAGAGCAACAAAATGCAAAGTCGCGAGATGCCAACGGAAGTCGTTACCAGGAAAGACGGGTGAACCATGTTCACATCGCTAACCGAAGAAGCCAGTAAGAAACTGGAAGGCATTCTTTTCGACCTGCTTACGATGGTCGAAGCGGAAGCCATTTTCCTCTGCGATCGCGGAGGCAACATCATTGCCAGCAAATCGGTAAGCACGTATCCGCACGAGGACAACATCGCCGCCCTGGCGGCCGGCTCTTTTTTCGCTACGCTCGAAATTGCGCGCCTCATCGGGGAATCGGAATTCCAGAACGTCTTGCATCAGGGCGAGCACCGGAGCGTTTTCATGGAGCGGACGTCGAAGGACATGCTCCTGCTGGTCGTGTTCAGCCGCGATTCGAATCCGGGACTGGTCAAACTGCATACGCGCCTGGCTTGCCAAAAACTTGAGGAATTCGACATTTTAGTGGACCAATGCGGAGGACAGGGCGTGGTATCGAAATCCGTGACGTTTGAAATGGATCCCCAAGCTCGCCCGTTCAAGAGCAATCCGTAGCGTCCACGATCCAGGGAATAGGGCCATGACAACCCAGGCCGTCACCAAGCTTTTCCGTATTTCCGGCGCCGTTCAGGGCGTGGGGTTCCGGCCGTTTGTTTATCGTCTCGCGGTCGAAATGAACATCCCGGGCTGGGTCCGCAACGATGGGGAGGGCGTCACGATCCTGGCGACCGCAGCCACCGAGGCGCTCGAAGTTTTCCGTCAACGGCTCGAACAGGAAGCTCCGCCCGCGGCGCAAATCTCCGGGCTGACGGTCACGGACAGCCCCGCCTCCCCCATTCCCACGGGCTTCAGCATACTCTCCAGCGACGACTCCGGCGCCAAAACCGTTCGCATTCTGCCCGACCTGGCCATTTGCCTGGACTGCCTGCGCGAGTTGTTCGATCCGAACGACCGGCGCTATCGCTATCCCTTCATCAACTGCACCCACTGCGGCCCGCGCTTCAGCATTGTCGAAAAGCTTCCCTACGACCGACCGAACACCACCATGAAGCATTTCGAGCTGTGCCCGCGCTGCCGCGCCGAATATGAAGATCCGACCGACCGGCGATTTCATGCCCAACCCATCGCCTGTCCCGAGTGCGGCCCCCGGCTCTCTTGGCAGGAGAAGAGCGAAGTTTCTGAAACGGACGCCCTGGCAGCGGCCGCAGCAGCGCTTCGCGCGGGCCGGATTGTCGCCGTCAAAGGCCTGGGCGGCTTCCATTTGACGGTCGATGCCCGCAACGAGGAATCCGTCCGGGAACTGCGCCGCCGCAAGCACCGCGAGGAAAAACCGTTTGCCCTGATGTATCCCTCGATGGATTCCGTCCGCATGGATTGCGAGACCGTGGAAGCCGAGGAGCAATGGCTTCGCTCGGCGGCTTCGCCGATCGTGCTGCTCCGGCGCAAACCCGCCGGCCACACGGTGTGTCCGTCCGTCGCCCCGCGTAATCCATATCTGGGCGTCATGCTGCCCTACACCCCGCTGCACCATTTGCTGATGCGCGAACTGGATTTCCCAGTCGTGGCCACCAGCGGGAATCTTTCCGACGAACCCATCTGCATCGCCAACGAGGAAGCGCTGGAAAGACTGGGCTGCCTGGCGGACGGCTTTCTGCTGCACAATCGGCCGATTGCCCGGCCCATGGACGATTCGATCGTCCGGCTCATGGCCGGGCAGCGGATGGTCCTTCGCCGAGCCCGCGGCTATGCGCCCTACAGCCTTTCGTTGAAAGGCCCATCGACAAGACCGTTGCTGGCCGTCGGCGCACATTTAAAGAGCACCGTCGCCATGGCCATCGGCTCGGAGGCCTGCGTCAGCCAGCATATCGGCGACCTCTCCACCCAGGGGGCGTTGGAAGCCTTCGAACGGGCGGCGGAGACCTTGCAGCAGCTCTACGGCATGAAGGCGCAAGCCGTGGCCTGCGATCTGCATCCGGATTATCATTCCACGCTCTTCGCCAAAAAAATGAAGCTGCCCCTGATTCCGGTTCAACATCATCACGCGCATATTGCAGGCTGCATGGCGGAAAATGGGATCGAAGGGCCGGTTCTCGGCGTGGCCTGGGACGGGACCGGATACGGCCCCGATCGAACGGTCTGGGGCGGAGAATTTCTGGTGATCGACGGCGCCCAGTATCGTCGCGCGGCGCATTTCCGCACCTTCCGCCTGCCGGGCGGCGATCAGGCCTCCGTGGAAGCCCGCCGTTCGGCGATGTCCATTCTGTACGAGCTTTTCGGCGCTGCCGCTTTCGATCTCGAACGGCCCTGCCTGAAGGACTTTTCCGCTTCCGAGCGCGCCAATTTGCTCACGCTGCTGCAAAAAGGCTTCCGTTCCCCCTGGACCTCCAGCGCCGGACGCCTCTTCGATGCCGCCGCCTCGCTGCTCGACATCAATCACGCGTCCCGCTTCGAAGGGCAAGCCGCGATGGAACTGGAATTTGCGATAGGCGATTTATCCACGGAGGAATCGTATCCTTTCGAAATCCGACCGATCGAGGAAGGCCCCCGCGTCATCGATTGGGCGCCGTTATTCCAGGCCCTCCTGGCCGATACGGAAAAACATGTGCCGACAGGATTGATCTCCGCCCGTTTTCATAATACGTTGCTAGAAATCATAGTTGTCATGGCCCGGCAAATCGGCGCCCATCAAGTGGTCCTGTCGGGCGGTTGTTTTCAAAATAAGTATTTAACGGAAAAAACCATGCGACGGCTCTCGGAAGAAGGGTTTCAACCCTTCCAGCACCAGCACATACCGCCCAACGATGGGGGTATCGCTTTGGGACAGCTGGCCGTGGCAAGGAACGGAGAATAAGATGTGTTTGGCCATTCCCGGTAAAATTGAGAGCATGACGGGCGATGAACCGTTGATCCGCACCGGCAAAGTCGTCTTTGGAGGCATTGCCCGCGACGTCAGCCTTGCTTACGTCCCCGAAGCCAAAGTCGGCGATTATGTCATTGTGCATGTCGGCTTTGCCATCAGCATCGTCGACGAACAGGAAGCGATGCAGATCTTCAAGGACCTGGAAGAACTTTCCGCCGCCGAATCAAGCTAAGTCCCAGCTCCAGAATACAAAACCACGAATGAACACGAATAGACACGAATGAAGATTCGAGAAAGCCACACGGGCTTCTTCATTCGTGGTTGAATTTTACTGCTCTATGGACGGGCATCCCCTTGAGGTCTAGGACCTTGCCTCGCGCAACACGCGCACCGTGTCCCGGGCGATCATCAATTCCTCGTTGGTCGGCATGACGATGGCTTTCAACGTACTGCGGTCATCGCTGACGATGGCTGGCTTGCCCGACACCTGGTTTTTCGTTTCGTCGAGCTGGCAACCCAGTTCGGCCAGCTTTTTGACTACGCGCGCGCGAATGTAGGAACTGTTTTCGCCGATGCCGCCGGTAAAGACCAGGGCATGCGCCCCGTGCAAGATCGTGTAGTAGGAGCCGATATAGGAGATCAGGCGCTGGACGAACATGCACAAGGCCCGGGAAGCTTGCTCGTTGCCCTTTTCCTCCGCCTCGATGACATCCCGCATATCGCCGCTGCCGATGCCGGCCACACCCAGCAACCCGCTCTTTTTGTTGAGCAGCTTGTTGATGTCTTCAACCGACATGCCCTGCCGCATCAGATACAGCACAACCGCCGGATCGATGTCGCCGCAACGGGTGCCCATGATCAACCCGGGCAACGGCGTCATGCCCATGCTTGTGTCGACCACTTTGCCGCGATCGATGGCGGTAATGCTGCTGCCGTTGCCCAGGTGACAGGTAATCAGGCGCAGATTGGACAAATCGTGCCTCAGATACTTGGCCGTCGCCTCGGCCACATACTTGTGCGAGGTGCCGTGAAAACCATATTTCCGGATGCCGTAGTCCTTGTAATATTCGTAAGGAATCGCATACAGGTACGAGGAAGGCGGCATCGAGTGATGGAATGCCGTATCGAACACCGCCACATTCGGGACGCCCGGAAACGCGGCCCGGCAGGCCTCGATCCCCGTCAGGTTCGGCGGATTATGCAGCGGCGCCAGGGGAATGCAATCCTGGATGGCCTTGATCACCTCGTCCGTAACCACCGCCGCATCGTGAAAAGTTTCGCCGCCATGCACCACGCGATGACCGATCACGGTGACTTCCGACAACGACGCCAGCACCCCGATGTCCGGATCGGTCAACTTGGCGCTGACCAGCTTGATGGCGTCGAGGTGATCGTGGATCTGCGGAGATTCCTCGATCGAACGGCCGTCCTGGCGCTTCATGTTGAAGACCGGCTCTTTCAGTCCGATGCGTTCCACCAACCCCTTGGCCAGCAGCGTTTCCTCTCCGGCCATCCGGTAAATCTGGAATTTCAGCGAGGAACTTCCCGAATTAAGGACCAGTACCACTTCGTTCTTGGCGCTCATAATCTATTCTTTCTTCTTGTTGAAATTCGAATTCCTCAGACGGCTCCGGCCAGGACGTGCACGGTCTCGCGGGCAATCATCAATTCCTCGTTGGTCGGCATGACCAGCGCCTTGAGCGTGCTGCGCTCGTCGCTGATGAGGGCCGCGCGGCCGACGACATAATTCCGGGCTTCGTCCAGATGGCACCCCAACACGCCCAATTGCCCCACCACGCGGGACCGGACATAGGGGCTGTTCTCCCCGATGCCGCCCGTGAACACCACCGCATCGGCGCCTTCGAGAATCGTGTAATAGGCGCCGATGTAGGACACCAGTCGCTGGACGAACGTCCACAGGGCGCGCGCGGCCTGTTCGTTGCTCTTGTTGGCCGCATCGATCACGTCGCGCATATCTCCGCTGCCCAGGCCCGCGATGCCCAGCAAGCCGCTTTTCTTGTTCAGCAGCTCGTCGATTTCGTCGGCGTTCATGCCTTCGTTGGCCAGATAGAGAATCACCGCCGGATCGATGTCGCCGCAACGGGTGCCCATGACCAGGCCCGGCAGCGGCGTCATGCCCATGCTGGTATCCACCACCTGCCCTTTATCGATGGCCGTGATGCTGCAGCCCTTGCCCAGATGGCAGGTGATCAACTTCAAATCGCCAAGCGGCTTCTGAAAATACGAGGCCGTCGCTTCGGCGACATATTGATGCGAGCAGCCATGAAAGCCGTATTTCCGGACACCGTATTTTTCGTAGAGTTCGTAAGGAATGGCGTAAAGATACGAGGAGGGCGGCATCGAGTGATGGAACGCCGTGTCGAACACCGCCACGTTCGGCACGCCGGGAAACGCTTTTTCGCAGGCTTCAATGCCCTGCAAATTGGCCGGATTGTGCAAGGGAGCCAGCGAGGCGCAGTCGGCAATGCTTTTTTTCACGGCCTCGGTGATCCGCGTGGATTCGTGGAATTTCTCGCCGCCATGCACCACGCGATGCCCGATGGCGTCCAGTTGGGCGGCAGATTCCAGCACGCCGAAATGCGAATCGGCGCACCGTTCGCAAACCAATTGCAGCGCTTCGTGGATATCCTGAATCGGGCCTTTCTCCTTCACTTCATGCCCGTCGTAGCGTTCGTAGGTCAAATGGGAATCTTTCTGCCCGATGCGTTCGACAATCCCCTTGGCGAGCATCCGTTGCTCCTTGGCCATCCGGAATACTTCGAACTCGACAAAAGAAACCCCCGAATTAAGGACCAGAACCACTTCAGGCCCCGAGGGCGGAATACGAGCGTCATTCATATCAACCTCTATTTATTGAAGCGCACTTGCGATGATGAAACAGCGAAAACACCTGTCCTCACTATCCTCAAGAAGGCAGGGAAGCAAGAAAAAAGACGCCGCGAACCGCTTCCGGAAGCGACCTTGAGGATCAAGCTTCCGCTAAGGACCAATGGCCCTATCATGCTCATTTACAACGGAAGGGCGCCTGGGTACATTTGAGCGAAGCAATAATTTACAAAAACTCACGCTGTCCTCCAGCGTAAACAAGGAAACAATAACATGGCTCAAAAAGGCTTCAAAACGGCGACGCTGTGTATCGTACTAACCGCATTAATCACTCTGGTCCTGCTCGTCTTCGGAGGGCTCAACATTCTCTCCAGCCGGGCGAGGCTGACGGCCGAGCTAACCGGCAAGCTCGAATGCACGGGCCTGCGGTTGTCCCGAAGCCTTGAAATTCCCATCTGGGACATGAACCATACGTTGGTCGAGCAATTTGTCGTTACGGAAATGGACGAAAAAACCATTCAAGCCGTTCTGGTGTACGAACCGGATCGCAAGAAACTGATCATCGGCAAAATCCGTAACGAGGCGGGCGAAATAGTGGCGGCCAAGGAAGCGCCCTCCGGAAACGGATTGATGACGACCGCGCGTCCCATTCAAAAAGAGAAGGATTTGATCGGACAGGTCGAACTCTATGTGTCGCCCCATTACATGAAGGCCGAGCTTCATGCCGAAATCGTTCGGACTTCCGCCGGCATCCTGTTCATAGCCGTCATCCTGGCCATCGCCCTTCACTTCTCCATTAAGCTCTTCGTGGTCAAGCCCATTCGCTTGGTCATCGACGGCCTGTCGAGCAAGACGGTGCGAGTCGCCGAAACGTCCCAGCAAATTACCGCCTCCAGCCAATCCCTCGCTTCCGCTTCGAGCGAGCAATCCGCCAGCCTGGAAGAAACGGCCGCCTCCATCGCGGAAGCGGCGTCCATGACCAGGAATAATGCGGACTACGCGAATCAAGCCAACACGACCATGACGGAGAGCCATCGCAAATTCGAACAACTGAACGAGGCCATGGAACGAATGTCCGGCACGATCGCCGAAATCAAGAATACCACCACTCAAACCGCCACCATCATCAAGACCATCGACGAAATCGCCTTTCAAACCAATTTGCTGGCGTTGAACGCCGCCGTGGAAGCCGCACGCGCAGGCGAAGCCGGCAAAGGCTTTGCCGTGGTGGCCGAAGAGGTCCGCAACCTGGCCCGTCGCAGCGCCGATGCCGCTAAAAACACGACCGAATTGCTGGATTCGTCCCGGAAGAGCGCGGAGGCGGGCGTACGAGTCACACAGGAGGTCGGCGATGCCATGAAGGGTCTCAAAGCAGATTCCGGCAAAGTGGCCTCGTTGATTGCCGACATTGCGGGTGCGGCCAAGGAGCAGGCCCTGGGCATCGACCATATCAACACCGCCGTCTCCGAAATGGAAAAGACCATCCAGCAAAACGCCTCCACCGCCGAAGAGTCCGCCGCCGTGGCCGAAGATCTGAATTCGCAAGCCACGGAACTGAGCGATATCGTCGATCACTTGAAGGGGTTTGTTGGCTCTTCGAAAAAGATGGGACAGGAAATAGCCGTGGCTCATGTGTCGGCCGCCGTCAAACCGACGACCGAAGAGAAACCCGTAAAGACGCCCCAACGCAAGCCGGCGGCCGCGCAACGCCCGGCCGCCGCCGCGACCAGCAAGGTCCGACCCGAGGAAGTCATCCCTCTGGACGATGCCGAATTCAAGGATTTCTAAACCGCGGCGTTTCGTTCGAGCCTATAGGCGGCCCGGCTTCTCCCTGCCCGCAACGCTTCGCGTAGCGACCCGCCTGCAACGCTATGCGTAGCATTGCGGGCAGGTGCGCAGGCGGGCGAAGACGGGCGCTCTTCTCCAGGCAACCTATACAAAAAAACCGCCGGCAAGGAGAATCCCTGCCGGCGGTCATGCTTTTCAAGAATCCGCTATTTGCCTGCGGGCGTCATGATTTTTCCGAAGGAGCCGTCCTTCTTCATTTCACTCAGCGCCGCGGAGAACTTGGCGGCCAGCTCTTTGCCGGAATCCGTCGGTTGGAAGGCAATATAGACCTTCTGCTGCGACAGCGGCGAACCGGCCGGATAGGTCACATTGTCCACGGCGCTTTGTTCCAACGCCTTGAGACCGGTCTTTTCTTCGACAACAAATATATCGATCCGGCCTTTCGACAATTTCTGCATATTCGAAATGTCGTCCGGCCCGACTTCCAGTTTGATCGCCGGGTTCTTCATGATTTCGTTGACGTACGGATAACCGGCCGTCACGCCGACTTTCTTGCCTTCCAATTCCTTGATGGATTTGATTTCCACCTCGCCTTTGCGCGTGAAGGCGTAGTCTTCTTTGACGTAAATGACTTCTTCCGTCGCCGCTTTGTCCTTTTCGATCAAAACATCGAGCGCCGGGAAAAATCCGTCGACTTCGCCTTTGTGGAAGTTTTCAACCGTCCGGGGCGCCGGATAGACGACAATTTCCATATCCACGCCCGAGCGGGCGATCATCTCCTTAACCGCTTCGACAAAGAGCCCGTTGTCCTTGTCGACAATCATCAACGGAATCGGATAGCCGGCCATCTTGTATTGCGCGGCAAAACTCGCAACGGCGCACCCGCCGATAAGCAGGCCTAATAGAGTCTTCTTCAACATATGTGCATTCTCCTTGGGTGTTGTTTAGAAACCTTTGGTCAGCGTCAAGGTCGTCACGGCGCCTTCTGGACGGTCTTCGGCAAAAAACTCCAACTCATGCCGCAGAGAGACAAAGAAAAGATATTTCGGAATGAAGTAGTTTACTTCGGGGCCGGCGGCAACCACGCGATCGTGGGAGCCTTCATCCCAAACCACATCCGAGCCCTTGTCGTCGCTCACCTGCCATTGGCAATAGCCGGCAAGACCGACATCCAGCGTCTGCATGAACGTCTTGCTGAAGCCGTATTCGAAATGGAAATCGTTGCCAGGGCGTATATCGGTGTCCTTCTTATAGCTGTGTGTTTCGAAGCGGCTCAGGATGGAGGCTGCCCAGGTTTTTTCCTGATCGAAATATACGGTGCCGCCGGCCGTCAGCATGAACGTCCACATGTCCTTGCCCGGGCTGGCCGCATCGTCCTTATCGTAATCGCCAACCGGAAGATAAGCGCCGCCGGCCACAGCCGCGTCATACTGCTTGCCGTGCCAGGAAAGGCCCAACGGTTCAACAAATGGATCGCCGATGGCGAGCTTGTTGTCGTCGACCCCAAAAGCGTCGAGCTTAATATCCGTGTATTGGACCGGAACCAAGCCATCCATAAAGAAATTACCGCCCAATACTTCCGTCTTTGTCATCCAAATCAAGCGATTGACGTTCGCGAAAACCTTCACATCGAAACCCACATCCGCCTTGTCCCCGTCTCCATCGCGCAACGTATCCGCGTGATAATATACATTGTACATTCGCCAGTAGATCCCCGGCGGAGGCAGCGAAGCCGCTTTGATGCCTTCCACCCCATTGACATAATGTCCCTCTGTGGCCTGCGCCCAACACGATCCCTCCATGAATCCCCAAGATACGAGAACACAGCCTACGATACGTACGAACTTCCTCATTCACTTCTCCTTGATTAATCATGAATCGACCAAACGACCATTCGCGACATTTACATAGCGTATTCTGCCGGGAACCTCCTTTCGCCCAAGGGCGCGATCTTTGGTTAATACGCAGGCCACGCCTTTATGTAAAATAGCGTAGACAGGGAACTGAGAGCGATTTGCAGCCCCCAACCTGAAGGCAAACGACATGGCAGCACCGTGTTTTCAGCCATTTTTGAACAGCAGAACAAACACTACGGTCAAGCCGTACAACGCCAAGTCAATCAAGAGAGGGCCATCCGTCAACAGAATGCGTTCGGGCCGGTCCCCCTGCTCGTGTCGATAAACCAGGTCAAGATAACGGAAAAGGCCGAAGATCACGAACGGGATGGTCAACCCCAGCAAGGGCGTCCCGAATTTGGCGATGGTATCCGGCCAGAGGGTATAGAGCGAATAGGACATGACGGTCGTGGAACTGACGATCACGATGAGCTGATCGAGCAGCTTCTCGCTGTACTGCCCCATATTCTGACGGGTTTCGGCGGCCGTATCGGCCAAGACCACTTTCTCGTGGCGGCGTTTGCAAAGCGCCAGAAACAACGCCAGCAACAGGGTGCAGAGCAGCAGCCAGGGAGAAATCGTCACTTGCAAGGCCAGCGCCCCCGCCAGAGCTCTCAACACAAAGCCCGAAGCAATGACGAACAGATCGATCAGCGCGATTTTCTTCAGGAAAAAACAATAGCCAAGCTGCAAAGCGACATATACCGCCAAAACGCCGCACAGCGCCGGCGCCACCAGCCAGGCCTGCCCCAAGCCCGCGATCAGCAAAAGCCCCGCCAGGCTGGAAGCCGCAGGAATCGACAGTTCGCCCGCGGCAATCGGGCGCTTCTGCTTCTTGGGATGCATGCGATCCCAAGGCACATCGCGGATATCGTTGATGAGATAGATGGCGCTCGACACCAGGCAGAACAAGACCGCGGCCTGCAAGGCCGTCCAAAACGAAGACAAACTGACCTGCTGGGTTCGATCCCCCAGCGCAAATATCCACGCCGCCAATACGACCGCATTCTTCGTCCATTGCGTGGGCCGCAGGGCTACGATAAGGCTCACCGCCCACGGACGCTTCATGCCCCAGCCCCTTTAACCGCCACGCTACGAGGATGCATCGCCCCTGGATGCCGCTGAAAACGGCAGCGGAACAGCAACTTCCAAACCAACCACAAGGCCTCGCGAACGATGTTGGAACTCATCTTGGAAAAACCCGACCGCCGCTCTTCGAAAACAATGGGCACTTCGACAATCCGAAAACCCAGCCGCCAGGTGGTGTGGGTCATTTCAATCTGGAAGGAATAACCGTTGGATTTTATCCCGTCGAGATCGATCATCTCCAGGACCGCCCGCCGGTAGCATTTGAACCCACCCGTCGGATCCGTAAAAGGCATTCCTGTGAGCAGCCGAACATACAGCGCGGCGCCCGTGCTCAGAATGAGCCGGCTCAACGGCCAATTGATCACCCGAATGCCGTTCACATAGCGCGACCCCAGGGCCAAATCCGCCGACAGCGCGGCCGTCCGAATCGCGGGAATCGATTTCGGATCGTGCGAAAAATCGGCATCCATCTCGAAAATCAATTCGTACGACCGTTCCAGCGCCCACTTGAAACCGGCAATGTAAGCCCGGCCCAAGCCCTGCTTTTGCTGGCGGTGCAGCACATGAATTCTGGGGTTTTCCGCCGCCAGGTCATCGGCCATCCGACCGGTTCCATCGGGCGAATTGTCGTCGACAAAAAGGATATCCGTCTCAGGACAAGAGGACAGGACCGCCTTCGAAATGTCGATGACGTTTTCCTTTTCGTTATAAGTCGGAATGACAATCAGTGTATCGTTCATGCGCGCCACATGATAAGGAAAGGCTGGAACTTGGGCAAATACTAAAAGCACATTCCAACACGTGTAATTCAACTCAAATCCGATGTTTGAAAAATTGGCGAGGCCCCGGTATAGTGTCCTCGTGAAACTGAATATTCGAACTTATGGCGATCCTGTTCTGCGCGAAAAATCGACGCAGATCGTAAAAATTACGAAGGAAATACGGGCGTTGGCGGACGACATGATCGAAACCATGCATGCCGCCAAAGGCGTCGGACTCGCCGCCCAGCAGGTCGGCCGCACGGAGGCTATCGCGGTGCTGGACGTACCGGCCAGTTACGACGTCGATGAAGCGGGCAACCGGCTTCATCCGGATATCCCCATGCCGTGGGCGCTGCTCAATCCCGAGATCACAGAAATGTCCGAGGAGTCTGAGGCCTGCGAGGAAGGATGCCTGAGTTTTCCGGATATTTCGGCCCCCATTCCACGGGCAAAAGAGATTACCTTGAAGTACATGGATATAAAAGGCGCCCAGCAATCCATTCATCTGAAGGAATTCATGGCCCGCGCCGTTCAACACGAACTGGACCACCTGAATGGAGTCCTTTTTGTCGATCGAATGTCCCCGCTGAAAAAAATAGCCATCGCCGGCCAACTCAAACGGCTGCGCCGGGAGACGCAGGAAGTCTTGCAGGCGACGACGTAATTGGATTCCCCCTCAATCCCTTCGCGATCTTTGCGAGTGCCTTCTTTGCGGCCTTTGCGTTGAACCGCTTTGCTTGTCGTCCCTACTTCCCAGCCGGTTTAGCCGCGTCCGCTCGAGGCAAAGCCATAAAGCCTTTGGTCAGCAATTCCTTGGCCTTGGCGTCGCGCACATCCCGGGCTTCGCTGCCCATCACTACGGCAATGACCCGGTTGCCATTACGAACAGCCGTGGCCACGATCGAAAAACCAGCGACTTTATAGTACCCCGTCTTGAATCCGTCGCATCCTTCAAAACTGCCCAGCAAATGATTATGCGTCTGCATGCCGAAGGTATCGTTTCTGAATCCCTTCTGGCGCACCGAAGTATACTTGAACACTTGGGGATGCTTCGCCAGTGCGCAACCCAGGATGGCCAGATCGCGGGCGGTCGTAATATCGGGCTTCTGGCCCTTGCCCGGGGGCAACCCATGCACTGACTCGAAGGTCGTGGCCGTCATCCCCAGCTCCTTCGCTTTCTGATTCATAAGCTCCACAAATGCATCTTTCGTGCCCGCTATATGAATGGCCAGAGCGGTGGCGGCATCGTTGGCCGACTGAATCATCAGCGCATAGAGAAGTTCATCCACCGTAAAAACTTCGTGTTCCTTCAAATAGACCTGCGAGCCGCCTATTCTGGAAGACTCGGCCGTCACGGTTACGGGATCTTCCAGCTTCAATACGCCTTGGTCGATTTTTTCGAGAATAATCAGCAAATCCATGAGTTTTAGGACACTGGCAGGATAACCTTTGGTATCGGCATGATCTTCGAACAAGGCCTTCCCACTGGCCGCGTCCACCACAATCGCCCCCAAATAAGGCGTTTTTGAAATCTTGGCCAAGCCCTGAGCCGATGCCGTCAAGCCCACGCCCAGCCATCCCACCAACATCATCCAACCCATCCGACGGAAAATAGTCATTTTATTCTGTAATCCTTTCTTTAAAATCACCCTCACAGCATCGCGAAGACATCTGACAGGTCAAGACGAAAAAACCCGGCAGAAAAACCAAATAGAGCGGCTATTCTTCTACCGTCTTGGTCGGCAAAGACTTGAAGACCTCTCCGCCGCAGGGCTAGCCCGCACTTAAGCGTTCCTGCTCATAAAAGCATACCAGCCTGCTGGTGTATGCTTAATGGCCACCCGCCTATTTCTCAAGCAAGCCCCCCAACCGCCTCTCATTTTCTACAAAATGAAACCCGCCTCAAACGGCGCGCCCTAGGTTGCTTTTTATTTTTTATATCTTTATTTAGAGAGCCTTACAAATATTTCTCCTTTGCAGCCTCTACTCAGGCCTAACAAAAATATTCATGTTTTCAGTCTATATCTATACTGGTTTTGTTTTTTCTGTCACGTCCATCCAAAAACTGGAACGCCTTCTGCTCAAAAGACTGGGCACAAGGAGAAACAAAAAGATGAAACCTCGTTCCAGCAGTTCAGATCGTCGCCCCCGGCGTTTGTCGGCTTTTCTGATACGACTCATGTGCTTGGTCTTGTTGACCTGTCTAGCCCAAGCTGTTTTCGCCGAAAACTCGCCGGTTCGCCTGCCGACGAAGTCCGCCGTCGAATATCTGGCCAAGGTGATGGATCAATACCACCATCAACTCTATGTCTATTCCGATTTCATTTCGGCCGGCAACCACTTCCTCGAACGCGGTCTGATGTGCAATCCCAACGACGAAGATTCCGTTCCCCCGATGGACGAAAACTGCACCCAGCAACCCTACGCCGGCAGCAGTTGCATCAAATGCACCTTCATAGCGAATAAATCCAACTGGGGCGGCTGGTTTTTCCTGAATGGAGCTTTTCTCCCTCGCGCCAAAGCCCCCATCCTTAACTGGGGCGACGTGCCTCAAGCCGGAATCAATCTGAAAGGCGCCACCGCCCTCTCCTTCTGGGCTCGCGGCGAAAAAGGCGACGAACGCGTCAAGTTCTTCTGCTTCGGCACGGGCCGCGATTCGTTTTCGGGCAAAACCAGAAAGCCGTTCCCGGACTCGGCGTCGCAAAGCTCGTCGGGATACGTCAAATTGACCAAGGAATGGAAGAAATACACGATCAATCTGGCAGGTAAAAACCTGACGAACACCCTCCTCGGTTTCGCCTGGCAGACCAAATCCACCATTAATGGACACAAGGATATCGTCTTCTTTCTCGACGAAATCTCCTATGACAAGACCCGGCTGAACGAGCCCCGCTTCCTGAGCAGCTACCAGACGATCAAATCGGACGACGAGTTCGACCTGATTCTCCGCAACACGGCCTATACCTATGACAACGCGCTGGCACTGCTGGCTTTCATGGGCAACGGCGACTTGCGCCGCGCCAAACTCATTGCCGATGCGCTTTTGTATGCCCAGAAAAACGACCGTTTCTATAGCGACGGACGCATTCGGAACGCGTATCAGAGCGGAGACCTGACCTTGCCGGCCGGCTGGGCGCCGAGCGGGAAAAAGGGCGCCGTACGCATCCCCGGCTGGTGGGATTTCAATAAGCATACCTGGTTGGAAGACCGCACGTCCACCGGCACCTACGCCGGCAACGTGGCTTGGGCCATGCTGGCGCTCCTGTCCTATTATGAAGTCGCCGGCGGCGAAGAATATCTGGCCTCGGCTCAACGCATGGGCGAATGGGTCGAACGTCATTGCCGGGACGAGCGCGGCGTCGGCGGCTATACCGCCGGCTACGAAGGCTGGGAACCCAGCATGGTCAAGCTGACCTACAAGGCCACCGAACACAACATCGACTTGGTCGCCGTCTTCCAACGCCTGCACCGGATCACCGGCCAGGCCCTGTGGCAAACACGAGCCCATCATGCGCAGAAGTTTGTCAACTCCATGTGGGATTCCGCCGAAGGCAAATTCTGGACCGGCACCGGCGACGACGGCGAGACCATTTTCAAGGATGTCATCCCTCTCGACGCACAGGCTTGGGGCCTCATGGCCCTTCGTAGCGGCGACCTTCCGCTTTCCAAGGGCCTCCAGTACGCCGAATCCAAAATGGCCGTCGGCAAGGGCTATGACTTCAATCAAGACTCCGACGGCGTCTGGTTCGAAGGCACGGCCCAAATGGCCGCCGCCTTCGCGTTCAACGGCCAGAACGAAAAACACCACTCGCTCATGGGCTTTCTGAAAGCCTCCCAGGATGCTTCCGGCGGGCTCTATGCCTCGGATCGCGAAGTCATCACAACGGGATTTCACCTGAAAGAAGGCGATCCCTGGCTGTACTACAAGCGGCTTCATGTCGGCGCCACGGCCTGGATGGCGCTGGCCGAGAAAACCCACAATCCCTTCTGGATGGGCAGCGATCTCGACGATTCTCTTGCGTTCCTGAAAAAGGACAGCCGACTGGCAACCAAATAGCCCATCCTTAGAATCAAAGGGATCGAGGCATCACTCATCGAGGGCGGACTGGAAAGTCCGCCCTTCGATTTTCCCTTGACACAACGGCAAAGACGCTAAAGACTTTGCACCAATTCAGTCCTCAATATTTGTTAGCAATGTGCGTCCAATTTACATTGAATACTCAGCGGGAACCGTCCTTAAGGTTTTAAGATGAAAGCGTCATCCATACGCAGCATCTGGCGTCTCATGGCCATGAGGCTGGCCATTCCCACGGGAATGACCGTCCTTTTCTTTTTAGGCGCCTTTTACTTCATCATGATTCCCGCTTTAAAAGAAAGCTTCATGGCCAACAAGCAGGACATGATCCATGAGCTGAACAACACGGTCTGGGAACTGCTGAACAACTATCATCAGCGGGTTCTTGAGGGCGAACTCACACGCGAAGAAGCCCAGCAACGGGCCAAGGATCGCATCCGGGCCTTGCGCTACGGGCCGGAACGCAAGGATTACTTCTGGATTAACGACATGCACCCTCGCATGATCATGCATCCCTACCGCCCCGACCTCGAAGGCCAGGATCTCACCGCCTATAGCGATTCGGCGGGACAACTGCTTTTCCAGCAATTCGTGCAGACCGTCCGTTCCAATAACGCCGGATTCGTGGGATACCGCTGGCAATGGAAAGACGACGCCGCGAAAATCGTCCCGAAGCTTTCCTATGTCAGAGGCTTTGAACCTTGGGGCTGGATTCTGGGCACGGGCGTGTATTTGAACGATATCGACACGCAAATGGCCAAGACAACGAAGCATCTGAACCTGGTTTTTGCCGTTATTCTGCTGCTGGTGGCCGGCTTATCGTGCGTGATCATCTGGGACAGCCGGCAAACCGAAAACCGCCGACGGGATGCCGACACCGCACGGCAACGCCTGGCCCACATCCTGCAAGCGACGAGCGATATGGTCGCCATGGCCACCACCGACGGGAAAGTCACCTATTTGAACGACGCCGGACGGAAGCTCCTGGGCTGGAGCGAAGACGACGACCTAACCCAACGAACGATACGCGACGCCCACCCGGACTGGGCCGCCCAACTGATTTATGAAACAGCCCTACCCACCGCCCTCGAAAAAGGCATCTGGCTGGGCGAAACCGCCTTGAAAAGCCGTGACGGCGAGATCATTCCCGTCTCGCAAGTAATCATGGCTCATCGCACGCCGCACGGCTCCTGTGAATATATTTCCACCATCGTCCGCGACCTGCGGGGCCAATACGAAGCCGACAAGGACCGCCGCCGGCTGGAAGCGCAGGTCCAATACGCGCAGAAACTCGAGAGCCTCGGCGTTTTGGCCGGCGGCATCGCGCACGATTTCAACAATATCCTGCAAGCCATCATGGGCAATGTCAGCCTGGCCTTGGATACGCTGCCCAAAGGCCATTCCATTCGACCCGCCCTCGTCGACATCGAGACGGCCGCCCTGCGGGCCTCCGACCTGACGCGGCAAATGCTGGCCTATTCGGGCAAAGGCCGTTTCACGCAGGAAGCCATCGACTTGAGCGCCTTGGTCAGCGAACTGATGCAGATGCTCAAGGTCTCCATCTCCAAGAAGGCGGAGCTCTGCTTCGAACTGTCGCATGAGTTGCCGCTGATGCAGGGCGATGCCACGCAAATCCGGCAGGTCGTCATGAACCTGATCACCAACGCCTCCGACGCCTTGTTCAATCAAAGCGGCAGCATCTTCATCCGGACGGGCATCGTGGAATGCAGCCAGGCTTTTCTCGCGCAGACGCAACTGGGCGCCGAGCTGGAAGCCGGCGAATACGTCTTCGTCGAGGTGAAAGATGCCGGCTGCGGCATGAACGAAGAGACCCAAGCCCGGATCTTCGACCCCTTCTTCACCACCAAGTTCACCGGCCGGGGCCTGGGGTTGGCCGCCGTTCTGGGCATCGTGCGCGCCCACAAGGGCACGTTGCAGGTGGAAAGCGCCTGCGGCCTCGGCACGTCGATCCACGTTTTCCTGCCCGCCGACCGCCATTTGAAGCGAGCGGAAGCCAAGGCCGAAAACGATCCTCTCACGGCCGCGCCCCTGGGCGCCGATCAGCAAATGGTATTGATCGTCGACGACGAGCCGTCCGTCGCCAACATGGCCCGGCGCATCCTGGAGGTGAAAGGGTTTGCCGTCATGACGGCGCAGGATGGAATCGAAGCGCTGGAACTCTTTAAAACCCATCACGCCCAAATCGGTTGCGTGCTCCTGGATTTGACCATGCCGCGCATGGACGGGCAGGAGACCATGGCCGAGATGCTGCGCATCCAGCCCGACGCGCGTATTGTCATTTCCAGCGGATACAGCGCCGAGCAGGTGCGCGAACAATTTTCAGGCGGCGGACCGGCAGGCTTTATCCTCAAGCCCTATCGGGCTTCCGACTTGCTGGCGGCCGTCTCCGAGGCGCTGGCCGCGCGCCCTCCTCAGCCTTCCTATTGAGCTCCACGGAAAAATCTGCAAAAAAAGCTGGTGCAAGCCGGGAAATCCAGCCTAAGCTTTTGCAGATTTATTTCGTCCCTATCACCGAGGGGCTAAAATCGAAGTCGCGTAAGAACCACATTTCTGGCTAACAACGGGCAGATCTCTTGTTGGACTGCGTTGACCTCTTTGAGATCTGAAAGAAAGGCGAGGGATCATGAATTCCGGCATCGGCAACAGGCGAATCGAACGGATTGCGTTTCTAGGCAACTATCTACCCCGGCGATGCGGCATTGCCACGTTTACAACCGATTTGTGCGAAGCCATCAGTCGGGAGAATCCCGAGATCGATTCTTTTACTGTCGCGATGAACGACAGGCCGGAAGGCTACAGCTATCCGTCCAAAGTGCGTTTTGAAATCGAAGCCGGCCGGCGCGAGCAGTACGATCTGGCGGCGGATTTCATCAACCTGAATCAGGCCGACGTCATCAATATTCAGCACGAGTACGGCATCTTTGGCGGAAAGGCCGGGCGGTATCTGTTGCCGTTGCTGCGCAGACTGCGAGCCCCGCTGGTCACAACGCTGCACACGATCCTGACGCAGCCGGACCCGGAACAAAAGCAGGTGATGAACGAGCTGATCGAGATCTCCGACCGGTTGGTGGCGATGAGTCCCCGGGCGCTGGAGTATCTGCAAAACATTTACAAGGCGCCGGCTCACAAGCTGCGGTTGATTCATCACGGCATTCCGGACATGCCCTTCATCGATCCAAGCTATTACAAGGATCATTTCGGGGCCGAAGGCCGGAAGGTGTTGCTGACGTTCGGGCTGTTGTCTCCGGGCAAGGGCATCGAGTACGCCATTGACGCCATGCCGGCCATCGTCGAGCGATATCCGGAAGCGTTGTACATCGTCCTCGGCGCCACGCATCCTCACATCAAGCGCGATCAGGGCGAGCAATACCGCACGACGCTGCAGCAGCGGGTCCGCGAATTGGGGATGGAGCGGCACGTGCGCTTCCAAAACCGCTTCGTGGAGCTGTCGGAACTCTGCGAATATCTGGGCGCGGCCGACATCTACGTTACGCCCTATCTCGGCGAAAACCAGATTGTCTCGGGCACCCTGGCCTACTCCATGGGCACCGGCAAGGCCGTGGTGTCGACGCCGTACTGGTATGCGCAGGACATGCTCTCGGACGAGCGCGGAAAACTCGTGCCGTTCCGCAATGCCGAGGCCATCAGCGAGGCGGTCCTGCAGTTGTTCGACAACGAAACGGAGCGCCATGCCATGCGCAAGCGGGCCTATCAAACAGGCCGCACAATGATTTGGAGCGAAATCGTCCGGCAATACCTGAGCGTGTACGAAGAAGCCAAAACGGAGCGCAGCCGGTCGCCGCGCCCGGTGGGGCGAGGTTCGGAACAAGCCCTCGTCGAAGACCTGCCGGAGTTGAATCCGCAGCATTTGAATGTGCTGACCGATTCCGTGGGCATCTTTCAGCATGCGCGGTTCAACATCCCCGATCCTCTTCATGGATACTGCACCGACGACCAGGCCCGAGCCTTGATTGTCGCGGTGAAGGCGTCACGAATGTTTCCGGACTTGACCGATTGGGAGTTGCTGGTTTCCCGTTACCTCTCCTTTCTGTTGTATGCCTTCGACGCGGAGAGCGGGCGGTTTGGAAACTTCCTGAATTACCGCCGCGAATGGGACAAGCCGGTCGCCACGGACGATGCGCACGCCCGCGCCATCTGGGGCCTGGCCCATGTCGTGGCGTATTCGCTGAACGACGGACATCGGGCCCTCGCCACCCAGTTGCTGGATCAGTCCATCCCGTTGACGACATCCTTCAACTCTCCCAGAGCCGTGGCTTTTTCCATCCTGAGCATTCAAACCTATCTTCAGAAATTCAGCGGCGCCTCGTCTTTCCGTCGCGAGCGGGGCGAACTGGCATACAAGTTGTTTGAACGGTTCCAAGGCCATACCTCCCCCGATTGGCCGTGGCCGGAAGAGATCCTGACCTATGCCAATGCGAGAATCCCGCACGCGCTGATCGAAGCCGGGCAATGGATTCCGGATCAGGCGATGATCGAATGCGGGCTCCGGTCGCTGGAATGGCTGGATCGCGTCCAGACCTCGGAAAAAGGCCACTTTGTTCCCATCGGCACACAGGGTTGGTTTCGCCAAAACGGACTGAAGGCCCGCTTCGATCAGCAGCCCATCGAAGCGTTCACGATGATCGACGCCTGCACGGCCGCTTACCGGGCCACGCGCGACGAGAAGTGGTTGTCTTCGGCCCGCCGGGCCTTCGATTGGTTCCTGGGACGCAACGATCTGCAGGCGCCCCTCTACGACGCCCGCTCCGGAGGGTGTTATGACGGCCTCCATCCCGACCGCGTAAACCAAAATCAGGGCGCCGAGTCTACCGTTGTTTGGTTGTTAAGCTTATTGTTGATGTATGAAATCCAGGATGAAATGCATACGCTTGTAAAGGAGCCCGCTCATGAAGACGAACACGACGCCGTATCGACAGCCTCTCCAGGATGAGGAACTCTTTACGCGTCATTCGGCCAATCCCATCCTCAAGGAAGAAGACTGGCCGTATGCCGTCCATTCCGTATTCAATCCCGGCGCGGTGCGCCTGACCGACAGCGGGGAGACGCTCTTGTTGGCGCGCGTCGAAGACCGGCGCGGGCTCTCGCACTTGTGCGCGGCCCGCTCGGCGGACGGCATCTCGAATTGGACGATCGATCCGACGCCAACGCTGCTTCCCGACCGCGAAAGCCGCCCGGAGGAATTTTGGGGACTGGAAGATCCCCGCATCACCTGGATTCCGGAATGGCAACAATATGCCGTCGTTTGCACCGCCTTTTCCCAAGGCGGCCCCGGCGTTTCCTTAAAAACCACTTCCGACTTCAAGACGTTCGATCATTACGGCATGGTGATGCCCCCGGAGGACAAGGATGCCGCGCTTTTTCCCGTTCGGTTCGGCGGACATTGGGCCATGATCCATCGGCCCGCGCTGGCCTCCGGACAAGCGAACATCTGGATATCCTTTTCGTCCGACCTGCGCCATTGGGGAAGCCACCGGGTAATCCTGAGCGCACGGGAGGGCGGCTGGTGGGATGCCCGCAAGATCGGTCTTTGCACGCCGCCGATCCGAACCGAGGAGGGCTGGTTGTTGTTGTATCATGGCGTGCGCACAACGGCGTCAGGCAGTTTGTACCGCGTCGGGCTGGCTTTGCTGGACCTCGAAGACCCGGTCAAGGTGCTCTATCGCGGCGACAAATGGGTCTTCGGCCCTACGGAATCCTACGAACGAGTTGGCGACGTGCGAGACGTGGTCTTTCCCTGCGGCACGGTTCTCGATGACGATGGCGACACGCTGAAAATTTACTACGGAGGCGCCGACACCTGCATCGGACTGGCGACCGTCAGCCTCCGGCAGATGCTGGCCTGGCTTAAAGCTCACGACTACACAGGCACCGCCTGAAGCGGCATGCAATAAATGGCAGGGGCGGATCGCAAGAGAAAGCTGTTTTCCACTGAATAGGATTCAGGGTATTGCGCCTTGATTTCATCCCGCGCTATGAACATGATTTCCCCGTCGGCATGGCGTATTGTCTTGACGGGGGCTATCGAGCCGCGTCATGTCAAATGCAAGGGAGAAATGGCTATGGTTTATCATATTCCACCGTGTATCTTAATAAAATTCCGTCGCTCCGAGGAATGCTGGCGGCTCCCGAAATGGCCGTTGCCTGGTGGACATCAGCGTCGTGGACCCGCCCGATGGCCGGCATTACGGGCTGTGGGTCGGAACCCATCCCTCCAACCTCACCCGTCCTTACTCGGAGAGCGAGAATGCCCCCGGCACGTCTGCGCAGTTCGACCGCCTGGTCGGCATGTACGGTCAGTTGGCCGAGAACGGCCGCTGGGGTTTCTTTTCCGATCTGGAAGGCGCCGGCGTCACGACGAATAACAACAGGGGGATGTGGGCGGGAACGCTCTCCACCGTGAACCTGGCCTGCCGATCCGGTTCGCCGGCGCCCGGCATCGAGACCGGCGGCGTGTTCAGCTGCGAATTGTTTGAGCTGCGGGGTCCGATCAATGGGAATGGAAAAGTGGCCGTGATCAACTGGCTCAAAGGCGGTTTGCCCTCGGCGCGTTACGGGGTGTGGTTTGGCCCGCCCGACGACTTCCGCCTATGGCTGCGCCAGGGATCCCCGGCGCCCGGCCTCGCGGCAGACAATCGGTTCGCGGCGTTCACCGCTCTCAGCCTTAGCGACAGCGACCGCATGGCCCTCAATGCGCGACTCGAATCTGGCTACGGCGACGCCGACGCCCATAACGACCAATCGATCTGGTGCGGCGGCAGCAGCAACGATCTGCGCTTGCTCGTACGCGAGAACGATCACGCGGCAGGACTTTCAGCCGGCATCGTGTTCGAGAGCTTTGTCGACGCCCCGATACTCAACCAGAACGGCCAGGTCCTGATCTCGGCCAAACTCCGGGGAAGCGGCATCACGACAAACAACGACTCGGGCCTATGGATCCACGACCCGCGTTATGGCCTTTGGCTCGTGGCCCGCCGGGGCGATCCGCTGTCCAACGGTGCGGGCGACGGGTAGTCGTTTACCGTGCGGCCCATCGCATCGCGAATGTACGTGGCGCCCTCGGGCGGGAACATACCCCCGTATTCCCATTGGGCATCGGCCGCCACAAACATCATGGACCTGTTGCCATACCTCGGCAGCGGCACGGAGGTTATTGTGACAAACGGCGTTTACCCCATGAGGTCCGCCGCGCACATCTCGTATGGCATCCGATTGCATTCGGTCAACGGGCCCGCGGCCGCCATTCTGGATGGCGGCGGAAACGTCGACCATTGCCTCATGATCGATCACTCCAACGCCGTGGTCGATGGCTTCACCATCCGCGGCGCCAGCGGCGGCTCGGGCGTGATCCTTTTCGACGGTCTGCTCCAAAACTGCGTGATCGTCAGCAACTCCGGTTCGACCGGCGCCGGGGCGTACCTCTACCGGGGACGCCTGCGCAACTGTCTGGTGACCCGCAACAACTCGTCTTCCGTAGGAGGCGGAATCTATGCCGCCGGAGCCCAAATCGAGAACTGCACCATCGTCAGCAACCAGGCCGTGGATTTCGGTGGAGGACTCTTTCTGGATTCGCAGGAAGGGACCTCGGAAGTGCGCAACTGCATTGTGGCGCTTAATTCGGCCGAGATGGACGGATCCGACTTGTTCGCCAACGATCTCGAGACCGTAGCGCTGGACCACTGCTGCATCCCCACCCTGGCGGAACCGGGCTCCATGACGCAGGACCCGCAGTTCGTCGCCCCGCTGTCGGGCAATTACCGCCTCATGGCGTCTTCGCCGTGCATCGACGCCGGCCATAACCTCGGATACCCGAGCCTGGACGTGGACCGCGTGGGACGCCCGCTCGTCGGATGGGCCACGGGCGTCGTTGCCCTGATCGACATCGGCGCGTACGAGTATGTTTTGCTCGGAAGCAGCAAGGATTCGGATGGCGACGGACTGTCGGACACAAACGAGTTGTACGGCCTGCATACGAATCCTGCCGACTCGGATTCCGATCACGATGGCTCCAACGACGGCAGCGAGGCGTATGCCGGCACCGACCCCTTGCAAGCGGCGTCCGTTTTCGCGCTATTGGGCGCAACCAAAGGGGCCGCAACCGGGAGCCTCGTCCTGCAGTGGTCGAGTGTGACGGGCAAAACCTACGCCCTAAACGCCAGGACCAACCTCTTCCTGCCCTTTAGCAACCACGTGTCTCACTTGATGGCGCATCCTCCGGTAAACGCTTATACCGTTACCGTCGGCAGCGTCCCGACCCGCTTCTACGAGATTCAGGCAGAGTAACGAAGAGGTCTGCATCGCCCTCTGGCTGAGCCATTTATGGAGTTTATGTTCGTGAGTTCGCAAGTTGGATGCAGACTTCGTTGCCGCTCGAAGACTCGCCCCCACTCTTCGATTGGCCTGTCTCCGCTTCGCTCCGGCTCAGCCGGGGGTGCATCTTGACTGCCTCCGCGCATATGAATAGGCTACGTAGCTGCCGGCGTAAGCCGGTGGCTTCTTTCCAGTGCCAGACGTTGAGGAGGGGCAGTCAAGATGCACCCCTCAGCCGGAACCTCACGGTTCCAACCTTGCCTTTCACTAACAATTCATTTATTCTGACCTCCTGCAAGAGACTTTAACCCTTGAGCTTGCACCCATGCTGGGCGTACACAAGGCAATGAGGCCATGTCTCGACTATCGACAACGACGCATCTGTCGCCAATGGTGATGGGAGTTCAGAATGATGATAAGAGATATATGTGTAAGTCGAGACGTGTCCCCAATGCCCCAAGGAATGTAATTAATTGGCAAACAAAGCCCCAGAGCATACGGCGCGAAGCCTCGCCGCCTGTGGAGGCTGACGTTCTGCGAATCAATGGAGACCCCATGACAGCACAAATCAAATTATCTGACATCGCGCCATGTGGAATGAACTGTCGTCTTTGCATTGGATATGTTCGCGCCAAGAACAAATGCGATGGATGCCTGACTGCGAACACGAAGTGCAGCAGGAAATGCGTTCTTCGATTGTGCACTAAACGGAAGAGCAAGTACTGTGGTTCATGCGCTTCATTTCCGTGTCGAAGATTGAAGCAACTCGACAAGAGATATCGGACAAAATACGGCATGAGCATGATAGAGAATCTGGTGCAGATAGAGGAGTTGGGAATCAGGCAGTTTGTTAAGAACGAAAACACGCGCTGGCTTTGCGCAACCTGTGGAGAGCTGGTTTGCGTTCACAGACCCAATTGCTTGTCCTGCGGAACAGTGCGAGACAGATAGCGCATAACAACACAGCTGGGAAGAAGACGCGCGCTCCACGCAGCTGACGGAGCTGAAAAACAAGGGCCAGAATCTTTGATCACCGCCGACGCCAGTCTCCCCGCCCATTGGCGCCCATTGGGGTCACTCATCTGGTTTGAGACGATCTTTTCCGTTCATCACATGCCAAACCGCTTTGGCCAACTTGCAAGCCAGGCAGGGATTGCCGTTCTTGCGATTGTTCTCCCCTTTCTTTTTCTTGTATGAGGATTAGAAGGCGCTCAGCGGAGTGAGCGCCCTACCCACGGCAAAAAAAGGTAGGGACGGCGCTCCGTCGCCGTCCGCTGTTGCGGCCGTGTCAGGATGCGCCCTCCCACCGTCAACACGCGGAGGCTTCCGGCATTGACTAGTTCGCCATGCCCGCGTAATCTCCGATTACATCTTGTTGCCCTCGCCGTTTGCAGAAGGAGATTGGGATATGAAACGAGTCCTGATGACACTAAACGTCTGTGCGCTGTTCGCGATGGGCTGCACGGCGCTGGGCCAGGTTCCGACCCTGATCAACTACCAGGGAAAACTGCTGAATGGAAGCAACCTGATTAACGGTCAGATCGGCCTCGATCTGCAGCTCTTTGATGCGGAGAGCGGCGGGTCCCTGCTCTACGCCGATTCGAACGTTGTCGATGTGGTGGACGGGCTTTACTCAACCTTCCTTGGCGACAACACCTACTCCGGGAATCTGAAAGCCGCGTTCACCAGCCAGGAAGTCTGGATCGAGATCCACGTTAACGGAACCGCGCTGAAGCCCCGCGAGCGCATCGCATCCGTTGCTTATTCCATCAAGGCACAGGGCGTCAGCACCGGCGCGATCACTTCGGCGATGATTGCCCATGGCGCTGTCGGCTCGGTGCAGCTCGCCAACAACGCCGTCAACAGCAACAACATCGCCTTCGGGGCGATCCACAGCGAGAACATCGCCTTCGGGGCGATCGGGTCGCCGCAAATCGCTAACGGCGCCGTCACGATCGCCAAGATCGGGTCGGACGCTGTCGGAAGGCTACAGCTTATCAAGGGCTACGAATCCGGACGGCTCAACATGGAACTTCTTGCCCGGACGAATATCTACGACTTCAGCCGGGCCGTGACACAGACCACCATCACGTTCGCGATCGACTTCGCCTCCGAACCCATTGTGACATTCGGGGTGACGACGACGAATCGGGTCTTTGCCGCGGAGAACGGCGCAGCCGTCATCGACAGGAACACCAACCATTTCATCGTTGGCATTGAGTACACGCATGAAACGGTGGGATTTCTGGAATTCACCTCGCTCGGTTATGCCAAACCGGCTCTCGCGCTTGTGAATGGTCGACCGGCTGCCGCTCTTGCGCTTCGCTACAGCAATACGATCCATTATGTACGCGCGGCAGATCCCTTCGGGATCGAGTGGAACAATCCGATGACCGTCGTGAGCGATGCGGACAACCTGTACTCATGTCTCTCCATGTCGGTCATCGGGGGGCGGCCCGCCATATGCTACCGGGATACGAACGACGTGCTGAGATACCTGCGAGCCCTCGACGTGAACGGCACGAACTGGGGCGATTCGGTGGTTGTCGATTCGGACTCCGGCGGCGGTCAGAACAGCAGCCTGCTTGAGGTGGATGGCCATCCCGCGATCGCCTACCAGAATGGGACTTTCAACGAACTGCGATACGCCTACTCGGATACCGTGGCGGGCACGAACGCCATCGACTGGAATGTGGTAACGGTCGACTCCAACGGAGACCCCGGCGAGTATCTCTCGATGGCGGTCATCGATGAGAACCCGGCCATTGCCTACTATGAAGACGTGTCCAATGACCTTTGGTATGCGAGGGCGCTGAATACCCAAGGCAGCGTGTGGGATACACCGCAGCTTATTGTCCCGGATGACGACTCCGGGGTCGGCGTCGCGCTCGCAGAAATCGGGGGACGGCCCGCCGTCGTATTTCGATTGTACCTAAGCGGAGCCACCAACGTGCTGTTCTACTACCGGGCGTTCGACAGTGTCGGTTCATCCTGGGGGGATGCAGCCTTCGTGAACACCGCGGCGGTCGATGCGGCACTTTGTCAGCTCGGCACATTCGGCGGTTATCCCGCGGTCTGCTACTACGACGGGGACAACAGCGACCTGGTCCTCGTCCGTTCCCCATCGACGAACGGAGTGGACAGCTTCTGGTGGGACGCTCCGATCACGCTCGCGACCAACGGAGCAACGGGCATTTTCCCCCAGATGGCGGAAATACACGGCACACCCGCCATCCTCTACATAAACAAGGACGGCACTCGGTACGAGTACATCCGTTCCGGCAACCCGCCCGCCAATTCGTGGCTCGACTGGATCGCTGTCGAGCCCTAGCTTTCTCCACCTCGTACTCATAATCGCAATCCTGAACATGTTCCTGTAAAAAGAGAGCTTTTCGGATTATCTGATCGATGGTTACGGAAGGATGCCCAACTCGCGTCCGAAGAAGCGGCCAGCGGAATGGCCGCCCTACCCGCGACAAAGAGCCGCGTCCTTAGATTGCGGCCGTATCGGGATGCCTTCTGCCTCGCGAGGAGTTCAGACCTTTCCTTTGAGGGCTTATCGCAGCACAACATCGACAGCGCAAATTGCCCGGGCATGCTTTTCCAATGGTTGGAAAATTTGTGTATAAAAGACCGGGGCGAGGTCGCCCCGTCTCCAAAAAAGATCATGCGGTCCGCAACAAGAAGAAGCGCTCGGGACTAAGGAATCCTTCCAGGAGACGGCCTTCGGCCAGGGGAGCGGTCTCGCTGACCGGCGATGAAACCGTTGCCTGGTAGAGGCCGGACAGCTTCCGGCCATAGGCTTCCAAGGAAAAGGCCTGTTGAACGATGTCGCGATTTCGTTGAATGATTTCAGGCAAGACTGGCTGGGGCGATAGTTGTTGGTTAAAAGACTGTCGTTCGGCAGGTGCACGCAGGAGCCGTTCGATTATTTTCTGCTGCAACTCTTCATCCAGGCGTCCGAAATCAACTTGATCGTTGACGATCATCGCGGAGAGCGCCCGGTCGATTTCATGTTTCGTGGTTGGTTGTCCGTAGGCGCCCCTGCTCTTTCCCAAAGCCACGGCCACGCGGGATCGGAGCGGTTCGCGTCCAACCCAGTCTGCGGGGATATCGAGACGATCATAGAGCTTGGAGAGCTCCACTCCCGCGGCTTGAAACGAACCCGTTATTTCCGGCAGGTTGCGTCCCACCACGGCGCGCCCAGCCAGCCACGGCTCTAAAAAAGCCAGGCCAAAGCCTTCCGCCACACTGGTGGTGACGATGTCCCGCGCGGACTGCAGCAGCGCTACAAACGAAACCGACGGATCGGCCCCAACATTGAATTGAACCGGCAACCGGCAGCGGGCGGCAAAAGCCACCCAATCGTTGTAGATGGGAAGCGCGCGAGGATTTTTAGGCGCGAGCGTTGCGGCAAAACGTTCCTGGGGCTTCGCCAAGGCGGCCCAGAACAAAAACTCGCCAAGGTTTTTTCGGCGAATGCCGCGCGTCGGATACAGGTGCAGCGACCGGGATTCGTCGGAAGCTTCTTCAGGAGCGGATGCCGGAATATCCAAAGCGATCGGGTTCGGCAGGAGATGCAGCGAGTCCGACCTCGCGCCTGCATCGCGCAGGATACGTTCGTCGCGTTCGTTCAGAACGGCATAATGGACATGAGAGGCCTGAGGATAGAGCAGAGCATCCAGGGGTCGTTGGGTCAAATGCTCCAGAAGAAAACGATAATTCCCGGGTCGGCCGTCCTCCGCAAAATCATGAATTTGCAGTAGAAGCCGGTCGCCGCGATGCGCCAGCCGGGAAACAAATTCGGGCAAGGCGGCATTCTTTCCCAGAGAATGATTGTGGATGTGCCAAAGATCGGGGGCTCCACCCAATGCCTGGCGCGCTGCCGCGTCCATTCGCGGCAGCAGTTCTTCGCCGGCTTCCCGTTCGTCGGACTGGGCATAGCCCAACCCCTCGACGACGCCTACCGCCACGCCTTCTCCAAAACTTTCGACCACCGGTTCGCCCGACAGCACGGCGAAACGAACGTCCTGACCGGTTAAAGATTTAATGGCGTTTTGGACTACTCGCGTCACGCCTCCGGGGTGGAGGTGGTAATGCACAACCGCCACCTTCAGCCCGGCCGTCATGCGGTCCGTCCGAATTTTTCGCGGTACGCAGAAATATCCATCATGGGCGGGCGCTCTTCCTCGATGACTTCCCAAAGAATTTGTTCGTAGGCATTATTGCGCGCCTGGAATTGGCGCAAGATGGTATTTAGTTCCGGCAATTCCAGAATCATGCCCAACGACTGCATGCGGGACAAAAAGGTTCGAAGGATCGCAAAGGCCATTTTTCCCAAATCGGTGGTGGGTTGATTCCGGTGCACTCGTTGATCGAGATCCGTCTGGGCAAAAGCTGAAATGCCCCATTTATGAAATACATCGATCAGGTGCGAGGTCTCCACCCCATACCCGATGGGAAAAGGAATCGATTCCAATACCTCGCGCCGCACGGCGTATTCGCCGGACAGCGGCTGGATCAACTGGCTCAACTCGGGAAAAAACAGCGAGAACAGGGGCCTCACCAGGATTTCCGTGACGCGCCCGCCGCTGGAAGGCCGCACGCCCTGAGAAAACACCAGGGGTCTGTCGTAAAAGGCTTTGACGTATTTAATCTCCGGGCGGGTCAGCAAGGGTCCAATCAAGCCATAGGCAAAATGCGGGCGAATGTTTTTAATGTCGGCGTCCACATAGACAATGATGTCGCCCTTCAATTGATAAATGGCTTTCCACAAGTTTTCGCCTTTGCCTTTTTTTTCGCCTAGTTCGGGAAGAATTTCCGAGGAAAGGTACGTGTTTGCGCCAAAAGCGGCCGCCACCTCGCGGGTCCGGTCGGTTGAACCGGAATCGATCACGGCAATTTCGTCCAACAAGGGATACCGGCTAATCAACTCGGACTTGAAGAGAACGATTTCCTTGGCAATCGTTTTCTCCTCGTTCAGGGTCGGGATGCACAGCGAGATGCTCAGCCCCTGCTGTTGTTTGATCTCGACCAGCTTCTTCAAATCCCAGAAGTTGGAATGATGAAAAGTATTTGTTTTGAGCCATTCATTTGACGTCATCGCAGAGCCCTCCATCGATCGCCAGCAGGAGCCCCACCAACTGAGCCATCCCCTGCGCCATGGGCGGAAGAGGCGCCCATTCCTTGATCTCATCCAATTCGTGGCTTCGCTCGCCCATGGTGATGCCCAGCGTGACGGAAGGTATGCGCAGATCGCAATGCGCCGCTAACGCCGAGGTGGTGCTATAGAGCATGGGAACGATTTCCAGCTTCTCCTGTATGGCTTGCGCGCTCTTGACCAGCGGATGGGAAATGCCAATGCCGCCCGGCTCCCGCCGCGTAAAAATATCCAGCTCGAATTGCATCCCGGTGCGGGATGCCTCCGACAGGGTAATATCGCGGATCTCCTCTTCGATCCGCGTGAGAATCTCGGACGATTCGCTGCGCAGTTCGAACCCCAACCGGGTCTCGCGCGCAATATTGTGATAGGAAATGCCGCCATGAATGGAACCGAGCACCAAGCTTGTCAGAGGCCGTTGCGGTAGAGAAATCCGGCTGATTTGAGAGATGACGTCCGACATGGGCACGATGGAGCCCGATTTACCGAATTGCATCCAATCATAATTATCCGGCAAACGGCAGACGATTTCGCCGCGCCGCATGCCCAGACAGATGTGATTCAACCTTCCCAATTGAACGCCTTCCAGACAGATTCCGTTTACAATGGGCCAGGGCGGGTGCGCCAGGAAAAAGCGAAGTCCTCCCAGATTGCCCCGATTCAAGCTCTGTGCCGCGGCCAGAAAGATGACATGGGACTTCAGATGAATCTGGAGCCGATCGAGCAAGGTGGGCAGTGAAGTCATGGCGGCCAAAGCCAGACAATTGTCGCCGACAAACGGCCCGATAACCCGGTCCTTTTCGAGCTGGATGGCTTGATCGACATCGTCCGAGACAAAGGTATCGACCGGAGCGCTGAGCAAAATGGTGCGCGCAGGATCGGCCCCGGGCAGAAGCCCGATGCCATTGCCCTTTTCGTCGGCGGAACAGTTCTGCAAGCCGCATTCCGTAAATCGTTGAAGGAGAAATTGGACACGGGCCGCCTCGTTAAAGGTTGGGGCCGGGATCTCGCCGATCATGATCAGATTGGCCAACAGCGTATCGCGGAGCTCGTCCGCGGTCTGCCGAATCGTCGGCAACCGATCTAGAATGAATTGTATATCTCTGACCACGTACGGGCTCCCTTCCTGTACGCCAAGTTTACCTAACGATGCACGAGACACAAGCCGCCATCCGGACAATTCCATCTTTCGAGCCGGCGACCCCCAAAAATAAAGCACAAAAACCGATTTTGCCACTGTTCCCGACCCGGAATTTGCTTATTCCAAAAATCGGGATACTTTGCAGAGGAAGGAAGCAAAGGATCGAAAGAGCTTTTTACAATGTGCCGGAGCGACTCAAATGGCCTCAACAAACAACCATAAATCCCCGGCGTCAAAGAAGGACGAGCCAAAAGACCATTCCCGCGTAAACCGGCTTGCCTTGGAAAAATCGCCTTACCTTCTCCAACACAAACACAATCCCGTCGATTGGTATCCTTGGGGCGTCGAGGCCTTTCAAAAGGCCCAAACGGAGAATATGCCGATATTCCTGAGTATTGGGTACTCAACGTGCCATTGGTGCCACGTCATGGAACGGGAGTCCTTCGAAAATGCCGAAATCGCGCGCCTGCTGAATGCCCATTTCGTCAGCATCAAGGTCGACCGCGAAGAACGCCCCGATCTGGATGAAATCTACATGGATTTCGTTCAGGCCTCCACCGGACATGGCGGCTGGCCGATGAGCGTTTTTCTCACGCCCGACCGAAAGCCATTTTTTGGCGGCGCCTATTTCCCGGCGGAGAATCTGCATGGCCAGCCGGGATTTAGGCATGTGCTTACGGAGATTCACAACTTCTGGACCCGTCGGCAGCAGGAAGTCCTTCAATCCGCCGAGGAAATTTCCCGACAGCTCCGTCGCATGGCAGAGCCCGAGCCATCCGACCGCGTTCTGCTTTCGCCCTCCATTCTGAAGCCCGCGGCCGCTCAATTGAAAACCGCCTACGATCCCCGCTACGGCGGTTTCGGCCGTGCGCCGAAGTTTCCCCAACCGGGCTTGCTGCAGTTCCTCTTAAGTTACGGAGCGCTCTACCACGACCAGGAAGCAATCGATATGGTCTTGACGACCTGCGACCGGATGGCGGAGGGAGGTTTGTACGACCAACTCGGCGGAGGATTTTCGCGCTACTCCATCGACGAGCAATGGCAGACGCCTCATTTCGAAAAAATGCTCTACGACAATGCGCTGCTCCTGCAACTTTACCTCGACGCATTCCAGGCATCCGGAAAAGCGGCCTATGCAAAGATTGCCCGTTCAATGGTCGAGTATGTCTTGCGCGACATGACCCACGAAGCTGGAGGTTTTTTTTCGGCGGAAGATGCCGACAGCGAAGGCAAGGAAGGCCGGTTTTACTGTTGGACCGAAAAAGAAATGGCCGACGTGTTGCCGCCGCAAGAATTCGAACTGGCCAAACGATATTTCGACCTTACGGAGGCCGGGAACTTTGTGGATCACAGCGATCCGAATCCTCTGTTGGGCTTAAACGTACTGCACGTAGCCGACCACCGCTTGTCCGAAAAGGAACAAGCGGACCTCGAGTCCGCTAAAAAGCGTTTGTTCGAATCGCGCAGCCGGCGGATTCGCCCACATCGGGACGACAAAATCCTGACTTCATGGAACGGACTAATGCTCAGCGCCATGGCCCAAGCCTACGCTGTGCTGGGCGATGAAAGCTATCGCACCGCCGCGGAACGCAATCTGGCCTTTCTTAAAACCCATGTATGGGACGCCGCCTCGCGTACGCTTTACCATCGCTGGCGCGACGGGCAGAGGGATCAGGTACAGCTTCTGAAAAGTTACGCCTTTCTGGTGCAAGGCGCGCTCGATTTATATCAAGCCACTCTTCAGCCCCAACACCTTGATTTAGCCCTGGAGATCGCAGAGGCCATGCTGCAGCGCTTCTACGATTCGCGGGCCGGCGGCTTCTGGCAAACGCCGGAAACCACGGACGACTTAATCATCCGGCTAAAGGACCGATCGGATGGCGCAGAGCCGGCGGGCAATTCCATAGCCGTCAAAGCGCTGCTGAAACTGGCTGACATCACCCATCGACCGGCTTACAAAGAAGCCGCGGAGAAGACGCTTTATTTCTATGCCGCCTCCCTGCAAAAACAGCCGCTGGCGCTGCCCTATCTGCTCCAGACCGCCGGGTCCTGGTTTGGGGAACACCGGCGAGTCATCGTCACCGGCAAACCGGACGCCCCCGAAACCCTGCGCCTGCTCCGGGCCGTCCATTCGGTCTATCAACCCTTTAAAACCGTCCTGGGCATGGAGGGGTCCGTGGACAATCTGGCCCAATCCATGCAAGCCAAAGGCCCTCGTTATGCCGCGTATGTATGCGTGGGAACCGCCTGCCAGCCCCCTACGGCAGATATCCCCAAGCTGAAAGAGTTGATGAGTTTTACGCCCAAGCCGCGGCTAAATACGGCGCAATAATATCGTTGAAGATTTCCAGGAGGAAAGCCATGCTGCCAGCTGATCGTATTAACTTGTAAAGCTAACAAACACCAGAGGGTAACATGCCGGGAATTACTCCATGGAAAAGCAGCCGTTTGATCGAACCGCGCCGCATCGGGTTCGTATCGACCCGTTTCGCCGGGACGGACGGGGTCTCGCTGGAAAGCGCCAAATGGGCGGCCATTCTGGCCAGCGACAAGCACAAGTGCTTCTGGTATTCCGGGCGCAGCGATCGGGACTCTTCGATCAGTCTTTGCATTCCCGAAGCCAATTTCGGCCATCCGGAAAATGTCTGGATCAACGAGGAAATCTGGGGGAAAATCAGCCGGTCGCCGCTGGTCAGCCGGCGCATCCACGACCTGGCCGAATACTTGAAATCCACCCTGTACGATTTTGTCCGGCAGTTCGGCATCGACATCCTGCTGGTGGAAAATGCTCTGAGCATCCCCATGCATGTGCCGCTGGGGGTAGCCATCACGGAATTTCTGATCGAAAGCCGCACGCCGACCATTGCGCACCATCATGATTTTTATTGGGAGCGGACGCGGTTCAGCATCAATGCGGTTCAGGATTGCCTGGAAATGTGCTTCCCGCCGCGCGATCCGCTGATTCAACATGTGGTCATCAATCAGGCCGCCCAGGAAGAACTCTCCTGGCGCAAAGGCGTGCCGACCACCCTGGTCCCGAATGCGCTCGACTATTCTTCGCCGCCGCCGCCGATGGATTCCTATAGCACGGACGTACGAACCTCCATCGGACTTCAGCCGCACGACGTCATGATCCTTCAACCGACCCGGGTGATTCCCCGCAAGGGCATCGAACACGCCATCACCCTGCTCGAACGCCTTGGCAATCCGAAATACAAGCTGATCGTGTCGCACGAATCCGGCGATGAAGGCATGGACTATCGCCATATGCTGGTCGAATGGGCGCACAACGCCGGCGTCGATCTGCGCTTTGTCGAAACCCGTATTTCCGATGTTCGACAATACGACCGGGAAGGCAAAAAAATGTATACGCTGTGGGATCTCTATCAGCATGCCGATCTGGTCACCTACCCGAGCCTGTACGAAGGGTTCGGCAATGCCTTTCTGGAGGCGGTGTACTTTCGGGTGCCGGTGCTTGTCAACCGTTACGCCATCTTCGGTCGCGATATCGAACCCAAAGGATTCAAGGTGCCGATCATGGACGGTTTCATTACGCAGAAAGTGGTCGACGATGTGCGCCGCATTTTGGAGGACAAGGAGCATCGCAAGCAAATGGTGGACCATAATTACGAGGTGGCCGCCCGCTTTTTCGATTACACCGAAGTCCGGCGAAAACTCCGAATGCTCATCGTTAATTTAATGGGAGCCGCGCCTCGACCATGATCAAATACCTTTCAGAATCCGTCATGAATCGTTTGCAAGCCCGATTCGAAATGCTTTATGGACCGGCTCTGTCGTCACGTTGCATGGAGCGCCTGGCCATGCTGGCCGGCCGCTACGGCTTGGGCTACGAACGGCGCCGCACCCCTTCCACCTGGAATCAGCGCGATGCCTTTTTGATTGCCTATGCCGACATGATCCGCAATCCCAACGAAAAACCCCTGGTCAGCCTGAAACGCTTTCTGGACCAGCACCTGCGCACCGCCTTCACCACGGTGCACCTCCTTCCGTTTTTCCCGTTCTCTTCCGACGATGGTTTTTCCGTCATCTACTATCGGACCCTTCAACCCGGCTTGGGCGCCTGGAACGATGTCGCCGGCCTTGGGGAACATTTCGGTCTGATGTTCGATTTGGTCCTGAATCACACGTCCCGGCAAAGCGCCTGGTTTACGGATTATACGCTGGGCATCGCACCCGCCCGCGATTACTTCATCGAGGCGGATCCGGCCGCCGATCTTTCCGCCGTGATTCGTCCCCGCAGTTCGCCGTTGCTCAGCCGGGTCCATACGCGGCATGGCGACCGGTGGCTCTGGACCACGTTCAGCGAAGACCAGCTCGACCTGAACTTCAGCAACCCCGACGTCTTATTCGAGTTTCTCGATCTGCTGCTTTTTTACGTTTCCAACGGCGCCCGCGCAATCCGGCTCGATGCCATTGCCTATCTTTGGAAGCAAATCGGAACGTCCTGCATCCATCTGCCGCAAACGCATGAAGTCGTCAAAGTCTTTCGCGACCTGCTGGAGCTCGTCGCTCCGAATGTCATTCTCTTAACCGAAACCAACGTGCCGCATCGAGAGAACGTCAGCTATTTCGGCCAGGGCGACGAAGCGCACATGGTGTACCAATTCAGCCTGCCGCCGCTGCTGTTGCACGGTTTGCTGACGAGCCAGGCCACGCACCTCGCCCGTTGGGCCGCGGAATTGGAAGATCCGCCTCCCGGCTGCACGTTCCTGAACTTCACCGCCTCGCACGACGGCATTGGCGTTCGACCTCTGCACGGCATTCTCCTCACGCCGGAACTCGATGCCTTGAGCGAAACCATCCGGAAGAAACATGGCTCGGTTTCAATGAAACGGAATGCCGACGGTTCGGAAAGCCCGTATGAATTCAATATCACGTTCTTCGATGCCCTCCGCTTCGAGGAGCCGCAGCTCAAGCCGCTGCATTGGGCGCGCTTCATGTGTTCGCAAACCGTGCCGCTGGCGCTCAAGGGCATTCCGGCGTTTTACTTCAACAGCCTGCTGGCGGCGCCCAACGACGTGGCGGGCATGCATCAGACCGGCCGGGCGCGCAGCATCAACCGCAAAAAATGGAGTACCGGCGAGATCGACAGCCTGCTGCATCAATCGGATTCGGATGCCGCAAAAACGTTGAAGGAAATTTCCCGGCGGTTGGAAATCCGGGCCGGGCATCCGGCCTTTCATCCGAACGGTTCTCAAAGCATTCCGGCGTTTTCCGATGCGGTATTCGTTGTCCTGCGCACAGCGCCGGATCGTTCGGAGCGGGTGCTTTGTTTACACAACTTTCGGGAGGAAGCCGAGTCCATCGGCTTCAATCAGTTGTCGCCATTTTTTCCCCTCGGGCAGGCAACGGATCTACTATCCAATCAAGCCATCAATCTAACCACGCCGCTTCGCCTGGAGCCCTACCAAACGGTATGGCTTATTTAAGCAAATAGCGGCGAGCGAATTGGCTCGCGGCGTCATGCAGCAGCTCCCGGCTATGGGCCAGGGCATAGTCAAGAACCATGCCGCTTTGCATGCAAGGGATAGCCGCCTCGATCGAATGAGCCTTGATTTCGTCATCGGTCAAAAGAACCCGTCCCGCCAAAACGGCCACTCTAGCCCCATGCGCTTTCGCTCTGCGCATCACCCCCGAGACCACTTTGCCTTGAAGCGATTGCCGGTCAAAACTCCCCTCGCCCGTAAGCACCCAATCGGCTTGCTTCAAAGACTCCTCCAAGCCGCTGGCGCACATAACCGTCTCGATTCCCGACACAAGGACGGCATTCATGAAAGCAACCGCGCCAAATCCAAACCCGCCAGCCGCCCCGGCGCCCGGACATCCGGCCAAATCCTTTCCTAATTCGCTTTGGACGACTTCCGCCAGATGCTGAAGTCCTGCTTCAAGGGTTTCGACCCTATCCGGCGTGGCGCCTTTCTGGGGACCGAAAATTCGTGCAGCGCCCTGCTCCCCCAGCAGCGGATTATGCACATCGGTCAGGGCTTCAACCGGCGGCCATTTATTCATTCGCTCCGGTGGAAGAATGTGCAGGATCTGGCTCAAGCCGGCGCCGCCCAAGGGAATCGACCGCCCCCGTTGATCCAGAAATCGCCAACCCAGCGCTCCGGCGGCTCCGACTCCGCCATCCACCGTGGCGCTGCCGCCCAAGGCCAGCAGAATTTTCTGTGCGCCATGATCCATCGCCGCGCGGATCAGTTCGCCTGTGCCATGCGTGGTGGCCACCAAGGGATTCAGTTCTTCAGGTTTCAGGAGCGTCAAACCGCTGGCGGACGCCATTTCCACCAACGCTGTTTTTGTCCCGGCAAACCAGACCAACCCGGCTTGGACTTTCCGCTCCGGAAGAGGACCGGTTACGAGCCGCTCCAGCCACGAACCGCTCAAGGCATCCATCAAAGCTCGGGCCGTTCCTTCGCCGCCGTCGGCCATGGGCTTCACCACCACCGAGGAGGAGGGATCGACCGCCGTCACAGCATCGGCCACAATCCGGCAAGCCTCCACAGCGGAGAGCGTGCCCTTGAACGAATCGAACGCCACAATAATTTTCATTCTAACCCAATATATGGGAACAGGTTGCTTTTGTCTATTTTTGCAGCTCAAAAGGGCCTTAACAAAGACTATCCCTTGCGTACATTGCTTCTTAAGCTAAGGGCCGTGCGAATGGCCCGTTTTATGCTGTTTTGTAGTAAAAAAGGATCATGCATTGAAGAAGTTGTACATAAGTCTGTCTTTCATGATGGCCATATTTCTCCTGTCCGGCTGCGGCACCATGCCGGCCAAATACATCCCCGTCACGCTGGGCCCGGTGATAGAAAGCGAATCGGTGCAGGGAATCGAACTGACCATCCTTCCGTCCGTCGAAACGATCGCCATTGGCGAGGTTCTGACGATGACGGTAACGATCAAAAACATCCATACCGAGCCAGTCTGGTTCCCGCGGAATCCGGAAATCATGATGCTGTGGATTTACCCGGACGGCAAGCGCGACAACCTGGTTTTTGAGTGCACGGAGAATCGATTCTACACCGAAGACCAGGTCGTATGGCTTAAGGCGGGGCAGGTGGTCCAAACCAAAATGAGAATCAAAACCTATTACTTCCCCAAACCGGGCGTCACCGAATTCCAAGCGTTCTGCAACGCAGCCAGCAACACCAACCCGGCGATCCGTCCCTTCTGGCATGGGAAAATTTTTTCCAACACGTACGGAGTGATGGTCGAAAAAAACCGCCGCAGCAGCTCCTGACCCATCAACTCTTGAGATTCAAGATACGCCACCCGCGAGCTTCCACCAGAACGGATCCGCGTCGGACCGCGGTTTGATCCCATAGATCCAGGGCGGCGGAGGCCATTTTATAACGAACGGGTTTGTCGCCGGCATTCAACAGGATGAGGATATCCTCGATTTGGTTGTACCGGCGAAATCCCAACAGCCGCTCCTGTCCGGTCTGAATCCACTGAAATCGTCCGCGTCGCAAAGAAGGGTGCGCGTGCCGCAAGGCAATGGCGCGCCGGAAAAAGGCCAGCAGGACCCGATCGGGCGCCCGGGAGGATCGTCGGGACAGCTTGCCGTGAGGGCCATGCGCTTCCAATTCGTGCCGAACGTCCGGCCACAGCATCGGCTGCCGATTGTCCGGATCGTTCGCGCCCCAAAGCCCCACCTCGGTACCGTAGTAAATCATCGGAGCCCCCGGATAAGTCATCTGAAAAATGACCATCTGCTGCAAGGCCGCCTTGGCTCGCGCCTTGGGTCTTGAAGTCGCCAAACCCCGATGATCTTTCGCGCGCGGGAAATTGAAATAGGCATCCCAGCTTTCAAAGGGCGGACAGGCATTTTCCAAGAGAGTCAGGATGCGCCCGGTGTCGTGCGAATCCAGCAAATTTTGCAGCACCGGCGTTACCTCGGCCGGATACCGGCGGCGCAACCGATTTAAATCCTGCTGCAACTTGCGAACCGACAAAGGCTGCTTCGACGGGGAAAAGAAACCCAACGTCGGATAAAGCCACATGTAATTCATGACCGCGTCGAACTCGTCGCCCTGCAAAAATCCATCGGCCGGCCCCACGATCTCGCCGGTCAGATAGGATTCAGGATTAAGGCGCCGGACCAGCCGCCGCCAGCTTTTCCAGAAACCGTGCGGCACGCAAAAGGCCACATCCAGCCGCCAGCCATCCACGCCTTTCGAGGCGTCGCCATTTCCCAACGGATCCATCCAGCGCCGCGTGACGTCAAAAATATATTTCTGCACCGGCTTGACCAGATTGCGCCGGTCCCTCGCCAGTTCCGGCAAGCCCTTGTGGCCGAACCAGCCTTCATACTCGAAAGTACCGTCCGCATTCCAACTCTTGATTCGAAACCAATCCTTGAAGTTGGAAGCCCGTCCATTCTTCACCACATCCAGGAAGCCGAAGAACTTCGTGCCGACATGATTGAAGACTCCGTCGATGATGATTCTCATGCCCCGCCGATGGACGTCTTCCACCAATTCCAGAAAATACCGGTCGGCCGCCGTCCAGATCCAGGTGCCGGGTTCTTCGGTCTCCCCGGCGCGCGTCAGCAGCTCCAGGTCGCCGCGACGGTCCGGCCCCAGAGCCGGATCGACATGATGCAGGCAACTGGCGTCATACTTGTGAAGCGACGGCGCCATAAAAATAGGATTCAAGTAAATCGCGTTGATGCCCAGTTGCTGAAGATAATCCAGCTTCTCGCGCACCCCCACCAAATCTCCGCCGAACCGGCGACTGTAGACCGAGCGGTAAAAATCCCCCGTCGCCTTCTCCCATTTCGCAAGCTTGTACCAATCCATGCCCCAAGGACAAACGGTCCAGTCGGCCACCGGCAAATCGGAAAAATCAATCCATTCCGGATCGCTCTGCCTCGCCCCATTGCGGAAACGTTCGGGAAAAATTTGATACCAAACCGCATCCCGAGCCCAATCGGGAACGAATGTACGCTTCTTCGCCCCTCCGCCTTGTCGCTTGTTCATGGTGTACCGCCTTTTAAAGAAAAAGTAACAGGAATGAACATACCCCCTTTTCCAATGTTTGGAAAATTGAGCGCCGTTTTTTCCAACCATTGGAAAACTCTGTAAAAAAAATTCCAATCATTGGAAAATCTGCCAAGATCAACCCTGCAACGGGCATTTCAGTTAACACATGAGGTGATTCGATGGAACAGCATGCATTTTCGTCTCTTCCCGGCGGCAGTCCCCCACCCCGGCGGCCAAGACCCAGCGGGATATCCTTAACCGGTCCCATCCTGGTATTTTTGGTCGCTCTGGGACTGGTGTTTTTTCTACCCATCTGGATTTGGTTCTTCTGCCGGATTGAACCGAACTCCGGCGAGATCGCCATCCTGACCCATAAAACAGGCCAGAATCTTCCGTCAGGGCAAATCCTGGCGACCGAGGTTCACCAGAAAGGCATCCAACTCGAAGTCTTGTCGGAAGGGCGCTACTTCCGCAATCCGTATTCGTGGGGTTGGGAAATCGCGCGCATCACGGACATTCCCGCCGGCAAATTGGGCGTGTTGACGCGTCTCTACGGCCAGGACTTGCCGCCGGGAGAAATCATCGCCACCGACCAGAGCAAGGGAATCGTCCAGGATGTTTTGCGGCCCGGCAAATATCGCATCAATCCCTACGCCTACGATGTGGAGCTCTTCGACGCGATCGCCATCCGGCCGGGTTACGCGGGCGTCATCACTTCGCTGGTGGGCCAGGACGTACTGAACAGCAGCCTGCCGGCAGAGCATCGCAATGGCTTCCTGGTCGCGACCGACATGAAAGGCGTGCGCGCCGAGGTGCTGGACCCCGGCACGTATTACCTCAATCCGTACATGGTCAATGTGGTCGAGGTCAACCTGCAAAGCCAGCGCTTCGAAATGAGCGGAGACGATGCGATCAACTTTCTAACGCTCGACGGCTTTACCGTTCATGTCGAGGGCACGATCGAATACGCCCTGATGCGCGACAAGGTCTCCCTGCTCACCCATCAAGTCGGCGACATGGAGGATGTCTTGAAGAAAATCATCCTTCCGCGCGCCCGCGGCTTCAGCCGCATCGAGGGCAGTAAAAATCCGGCCAAGAATTACATCATGGGCGATACGCGCCAGCAGTTTCAGGACAACCTCGAGGCGCACCTAAACAAGCAGTGCGCCCTCTGGGGCGTGGACATCAAATCGGTCCTGATCCGCAACATCACCCCGCCGGACGAAATCGCCAGCATCATTCGCGACCGCGAAGTGGCCGTACAGACGGCCCGTAAGTTTGGACAGCAAATCGAACAGGCCAAATCCAAGGCGGAACTGACGCGGCAGGAAATGCTCGCTCAACAGAACAAGGAGCGCGTGGAGGCGGATACCGTGAGGATTCGCGCCGTCATCCGGGCCAAGCAAGACCAAGCCGTACGGCTGACCGGCGCCAACCAGGAATTCGAAGTGGCCAAACTGGAGAACGACGCCGCCACCGCCCAGGCGGACGCCATTTTGTTGAAGGCCGATGCCGACAAGGAAGTCATCCGCCTGAACAACGAAGCCGTCGCAGGCGTGCTGGAAAGCCAGATGCAGGCCTTCGGCAGCGGCATGAATCTGGCGCGGCAAGTGTTCTACGAAAAACTGGGGCCGCGCATCGCAACCCTGCTGAGTACAGACCAAGCGGATGGGCTTGGCAGTCTTTTCACCCCATTCATGCCTGCGCAGAAAGAGGTGTCGCCTTGAAAAATATTGTTGCCCTGGTTCTTGTGTTGGTCCTGCTTTTAGGAGGTGTTTGGGTCGTCTGGCAATGGGGTTTCTGCCGCTTCTATGTCGGCCCGGACGAGATGGCGATCATTACCGCCAAAGCCGGCGATTCGCTGCCCCCGGGACAAATCCTGGCCTCGAAAGGACAAAAAGGCGTGCAGGAAGATGTCCTGGCGGAAGGCCGGCATTTCCTCAATCCCTTTCTGTATGAACATCAGATTATGCCGGCGATCAAAATTACGGCCGGCAAGGTTGGAGTCGTCACCGCAAAGGTCGGCGCGGAGCTGCCGGAAGGCGAGTTTCTGGCCGCGCCGGGACAAAAGGGCATTTGGCGGCAAGTCTTGGGCCCCGGAAAATACAGGCTCAATCCCGTCGGCTATGCGATCGAACTGGTGGATGCCATTAGCATTCCCATCGGTTTCGACGGCGTCATCACATCGCTATCCGGCCAACAGGCGCCGGATGGCCGTTTCGCCGAAGCCAATGAAAAGGGCGTGCGGCAGGACATTCTGCAACCGGGCTTGTATTACATCAATCCCCGGGAGTTCGGCGTCAACGTCCTGGAAATCGGCGTCAATCAGGTTTCCCTGCTGGGCAAGCAGGGCAGCGCCGTCATCACCAAAGGACAAATCATGACGCAAAACAGGGCCATGGACGAACTGCAAAGAAACCTCCTGCAGGAACAGCAGGAAAAACGGGCGGACTACCTTTCCAAAAGCTCGTCCATCGCCCAGGGCGCCCAGCGCTACGAAACCGCTAAACGCGAAAAAACCGCACGAAAAAGTCCCATGGACGAGGTGGCCAAGGACACCCCGGCGGCTACGTTTGTGTTGAACCAGTTCGTCGAGTTTCCCTCGCGCGACGGTTTCGAAATCAGCCTCGACATGACGGTGGAATTCGAACTCCTGCCGAAGAACATCGCCTGGATCTACAAAAGTTACGGGGATTTGCCGGCCGCGGTGGATAAAATCATCATGCCGCAAATCTTGTCGGTTTCCCGGCTGAAAGGTTCGGCGTATGGGGCGCGCGACTTCATCGTCGGCGAGGGCCGCGAGAAATTCCAGAGCGATCTGACGGAAGCGCTGGCCAAGATCTTGGCCGAGCGAAAAATCATCGTGCACAGCGCCTTGATCCGTCACGTGAATGTGCCCATGCAAATCCTCGATCCCATCCAGCAGGCGAGCATCGCCCAGGAGCAGGATCTGACCAACAAGGAAAAACAGAATACCGCCCGCAAGATGGCCGAGCTGAACACGGAACTGAGCCTCATCGAACAACGCCGCGAGCAAGTCGCCCAGGAGACCGAAAAGCTCAAGGCGGAAATCCAGGCCGATCAGGAAAAACAAGTGGCCGAAATTCGCGGCGAGACCCTGAAGCTGTCGGCGGAGATCGAGAAACAGACGGCCGGCATCCGCGCCGAAAAGGTCACCAAGCTAGGCCGCGCCGATGCGGAAGTGGTCCGACGCGTGGAAGGCGAAAAAGCCCGCGGATTCCAATTGAAGGTGAAAGCCTTTGGCGAACCGGCGGCCTACAATCTGTGGACCTTTGCCAACAGCCTGAACAAGGATCTAAAGGTCAACATCCTGCACGCCGGGCCCGGAACGCTCTGGACCGACTTGGAGAAGGCCGGCCTGGGCGAACTCGGCGGAGCCGCCGTGATTCAAAAGCAGTAAGGAGACTCCCGAAAAAGAAAACCGCCGCGTCTGGTTAAACCAGCGCGGCGGTTTTTTATACCGAAAAAAGCCCTTACTTGGCCGGCGTTGTTTCCACCGGAGGCACATGATTGGTTTCGGCTGAGACCGGCTGTTCGGCAACCGCTTTGCTCATGGCCCGAAACGCTCCCCAGCGCGTCACATCGCGATAGGTCAGGAACAAAAACAGCACAATCAGCAACGTGGCAAAGATGTTCACAAGCCATTCCACAATCTTCTCATGGACCGGTCGGCCTGTAATCCATTCCCACAGCGAAAACATGATGTGGCCGCCATCGAGCACAGGGATCGGCAACAGATTCAAAATGGCCAGATTGACGTTTAAGAGTCCTGTAAACCAAAGCGCCATGATCAAACCGGTCTGCACATAAAGCCAGAACATCTGAAAGATCGCCACAGGACCGCCAACCGCACCAGCAGCATTGCGAGCTTCCTTCGGCGTCACCAACGCCCGCAGCAACCGGACAATCAGCATAGAATGAGCTTTGATCTGAGCCCAAGGCTTTTTGACATCAAAGGTGTTGAAGACAATCCCGATCAGAGCCCGCTTCGCCTCTTCGTCATAGCGGGGCGTCACCTGCATCTCCACGGTCTGATCTTTGCGTTCAATCTTGATCGGCACTTGCTGGCCGGACGCTTGATTGACCAATTCCGTGAACTGCTCGCGACTGTAGAGCTTGATACCATTGAATTCGACGATCTTATCCTTAGGCCTCAAGTCCGACTCTTCCGCGCTGGAACCAGGTCTAATCTCCAAAATGTAGCAATAGTTCACCGGGGCAATTCCCCGAATCATCTGCCCGCCCATGAATTCTTCGGTCGTTATGGGCATTTGCACCGTCTGGCCATCCGTCTTGGCGACCGTCAGCAGAAGGTCGTCCTGCAAGGCGGTGGACAGAATGAAGGAATCCCAGTTGCCTACGCTTTTCCCATTCACTTCACGGATCACATCCCCCATCCGAAGGCCTTGGGCATAGGCGACGCTATTCGTTTCCACATACCCGATGATGCATTCGTTTTCCACCGGGGCATAAGACTTGCCGCCCCAATAGACAATGTACGAGATGATCACCGCCAGGATGATGTTGCCGGTTGCCCCCGCCAAAGCCACCAGGATTTTCTTCCACGGCGCCACCGCCGGGAAAACCCGTTCCTCCGCCTTTTCGCCGGCATCCTTTTCGTCGTCCTTTTTCTGTCCGCTTCCAGGCTCCATCTGGGGCAGCGCCACATAGCCGCCAAAAGGTATGCAGCCGATTTTGTAGGTGATGCCGTTATGTTTCTTCTTCCAAATGGCCGGCCCAAAGCCGATCGAGAAAACATCCACCACCATGCCGCACCACCGGGCCACCAGATAATGCCCCAGCTCGTGCACGAAAATCGTCACTCCAAACAACAAAACCACCATTAAGGCAAAATAGAGAACAGAAAGAATCATCATCGTTTAATCCGTCCGTAATAAGTGAAACCGGCCCTACTGAACCACGCTAAAAAAGAAACGCGCGTAAATATACAACGCGGGAGCGGCAAATAAAAGGCTGTCGATCACATCCAAGACTCCGCCCATGCCCAGGATCATCCGCCCGGAATCCTTTACGCCCGCCGCACGCTTGAAAAGGGATTCGGTCAAATCCCCCGCCACGCCTAACAAAGCCAGGATCAGGCCCAACACCAAAGCATCGACCGCGCTCATGGATAGCGCGCCTAAGCGACCATGAAAGCTGAGATAAAACAGAAAACTGGTCAACACGCCGAAAAATACGCCGCCCAGCACGCCTTCCCAGGTTTTTGCCGGCGATATCCGCGGAATGAGCTTGTGCCGGCCAAAGGAACAGCCGACAAAATAAGCGCCCACATCCGTCAATTTGACCACGGCAATTAGATAAAGAATCAGGATGCGCCCTTCCCAGAATCCCCACGTCATCAGAAGCCGTGTGATAAAATTAAGCAACAACCCCACGTACAAAACGCCCATAAGCGTACCCGCAATGGTTTCCAGCGGACGAGGGTTATCCTTCTGAGGGAATTGCCGCAAAAAGACCCCGACGGTCAGGAAAAAGAACACCAGAGCCTCGCTGAAGTCTGAGCCGCCTGCAGCAAACCTCGCCGTCAAGCCGGTCACCGCAATCAACAAAACGCATCCGCCGATGCCGATGATTTTAAAGTTGGGGATTTTGGCGGCATCCAACAAAGCGTAAAATTCCCAGGCGGCCAGCACGGCGATGCCCGACAGCACAACCAATGCCCATACAGACGACACCCAGAGCGCCGCCACAACAAAAGCCAGCCCGATCAAGATCCCGCTGAAAAGACGATGTTTGAGCATTCCAATCCTATTTGATGTTCCCAAAGCGCCGATGCCTGCGCGAATATTCCTCCAGCGCCTTCATAAATTCCGGCTCTCGAAAATCAGGCCAAAGAACATCGGTAATATAAAACTCCGCATACGCCAACTGCCAAAGCAGAAAATTGCTGATCCGCATTTCCCCACTGGTGCGAATCATATAGTCGGGGTCGGGAATATCGGGGGCATAGAGCGATTCGCGGATCGTCTCCTCGGTAATCGCTTCCGGCTCCAAAGCCCCGTCCTTGACGCGTCCAGCTATCCGCCTCATCGCATCCGTCAATTCCACCCGTCCGCCATAACTGAGAGCCAGAATTAACGTCCCGCTCGTGTAGTGGGCGGTCTCGTCCTTGACCCGTTGCAGTTCCTTTTGAAGACTCTTCGGCAAGTCGTGAATATGACCGATGGTCCGAAGCCGCACCTGATTTTCGTGCAGTTCCCGGGCCTGCTCTTTCAGAAATTTACTCAGCAGCGTCATCAGACCGGCGACTTCAGTCTTGGGCCGAACCCAGTTTTCCGTGCTAAAGGCGTAAAGCGTGAGATACTTGACCCCGGCTGTCTTGCACGCCCGCAGGACAGCTCGAACAGATTCGGCGCCTTCCCGGTGGCCCCGAATTCTCGGCCAACCTCGCTTTTGCGCCCACCGCCCGTTTCCATCCATGATGACGGCTACATGGACCGGAATCTTTTGTTTCTCGTCTTTCACGAATTTATTCCAACTTCCGCCCCGATAAATCCCGAAGGATCATCGTGCTGTCGCGCCGAGGCCCAACGGAAAGAATGCTCACCGGAACCCCGGTCAGTTCGGACAACCGTGCCACATAAGCTTGCGCCTGAGCCGGAAGATCTTCAAAACGCGTCGCCTCTTTTGTCGAGGTTAGCCATCCCGGAAAATCCTCATAAACCGGACGGCATTTCTCCAAAACACGAATGTTGGCCGGAACATTCTCCACGCGCTTCCCATCGCATTCGTACGCCACGCAAATTCGAATGGTTTCCATGGGATCCAAGACATCCAGCTTCGTCACCGCCCAGCTATCGATGCCGTTGATCATCACGGAATACCGGGCCACCACCGCATCGAACCAACCGCACCGCCGGGGCCGGCCTGTCGTGGCGCCAAACTCGTTGCCGGTCTTTCTCAGCAATTCGCCCGTCTCGTCTTTCAGCTCGCTGGGGAAGGGCCCTTCTCCGACACGCGTTGTATAAGCCTTCACCACGCCAATTACATGATCGATCCGATTCGGAGGAACGCCTGTCCCTGTGCAGGCGCCGCCTGCAGTAGCGCTCGAGGAAGTGACGAATGGATAACTCCCATAATCGATATCCAGCATCGTCCCTTGTGCGCCTTCGAAAAGAACCTTCTCGCCCTTCCGAACGGCGGCATTGAGAAGAGGAATCGTGTCGACAATAAACGGAGCCAGATAGCGGGCAGCTTCCTGATACTCAACCAGGACTTTCGCCAGCTCCAACGGTGCAGACCCCAAAGCAGATAAAATCCGATTTTTCTCCTGAAGCCGGGCCTCAAGAAGCGACGGAAACATTGGATCGAGCAAATCGCCCATTCTCAAACCGAAACGAGAAGCCTTGTCGCCGTACGAGGGGCCAATTCCGCGGCGAGTCGTACCAATTTGGTCGTTCTTGGACCGCTGCAATTCGCTGAATTCGTCCTGAAGTTTGTGATAAGGAAATACAATATGAGCTCGATCGCTAACAAAGAAGCGTCCGCTCGGATCCAAACCCTGCTCGCACAATTGCTTCAACTCCACAACCAAGGCCACAGGATCAACGACAACGCCGTTTCCGATGACGCATTTTTTCCCGGAATGAAGAATGCCGGAAGGAACCAAGTGAAGAACATACCGCTTGCTGCCAATCTCCACCGTATGTCCTGCATTGTTGCCGCCCTGATAGCGAACAACCCAATCCACTTTTTCGGTCAGGACATCAATAATTTTGCCCTTTCCCTCATCGCCCCATTGAGCACCAATCAATACCGTATTTGGCATCCCACATCCTCTCTTTCGAGCCTGTATTTTGAAAAGCCGCCAAAAATAAGAGCCCTCACATACTGGAGGGCCGTCTATGCATACATTTGTAGCCTAGTGAAAGATCAAAACCCGGTCAATGTTAATAAAATCCCGTTCAAAATCCGCCTGCGCCAACAAGAACAGCTCTTCAGCCTTCAGCGTTTCCAGCGCACCTCGTATCGACCCCGCAGAGCATCTCCCCATGCCGCCAGAATCGCGCTGTTGAAAAGAAGAATGGCCAAAGGAAATCCCATCCCCGGCAGCTTCAGCCCCACCTTCTGAGCCCGCCAGGCGCCGACAACCAGGCCGTAGAATGCCAACTGAACCAAAAAGCACCCACGATACAAAGGATTCCACGCAAGCGCCAGCGAGCCCGCAAATATCAGCATCAACAAAAACGGAGTGAACAGTCTTGCCAATTTGTGCGACACAAACTGAATCCAGATGGGATTTTTCCACGGCGCCAACCATTCCGGGAAGAAAGCCATCAATTGAAGATTGCCCGCCAAGGTGCGCCGTTTCCGTATGGCTTCGCTATGTCCATCCATGCTTGGCCGATCATAAACCACGGCATCGGCTTCAAATACACACCGATATCCCTGCAGGATAATCTGCATCGGAATCGCCACATCGTCTACTAAAGTGTTTGGAGGAATCGGCCTGAACAAATGTTTTCGAATGGCATAAAGCGCACCCGTTGCGCCTGGAACAGAAGAAAACCGGCCTTCAGACTGACGAATAGCTTTTTCATAATTCCAATAGCGGACAATCCCCTTTGTCACCGCCGCAGAACCGCCTGAATCGCACAACACCAAGGCGCCGGAGACCACCCCCACTCGCTCGTCTGCAAAAGCGGCCACAAGTGCGCTTAGTGCATTTGGATGCAATTTCTGCCGGGCATCCGTCAAAACGACGATCTCGTTTGTGCACAAGGGAATAATATCGTTCAGGACGGAAGCTTTTCCCCTGCGCGAAGGGAACTCGATGGCCCTGATTCTCGAATCATCCAAGGCTCGAACGATCTCGACCGTCCGATCCGTAGATCCATCTGACGCTACAATGATTTCAGCAATCTGTTCAGTTCGGTTGCTATTCAGCAAACTTTTGATCTTATCCGGCAAGACCGATTCTTCATTGTGGGCCACAAGAACAACAGAAAGGGCGCCCGAATAGGGCGCCTTTTTCACGGGTTTTGGCCAGAGTCTTGCCAACAGCCAAACGCCCAGCGGATACCCCGCATAAATATAAAATAAGCCCGCAGCACCCACCCAGAAAAACATTTTAGCGATCAGCATGCAGCCGAAATCCAATCAATCTGAAAAACGATATTTCACAATGCACCACAAAGCCCGGAATCCGTCTTTCCAAGTGATCTTCTTCCCTTCCGAATAATCCCTCCCGTAATAGGAAATGGGGACTTCATAAATCCGGCAAGGACGCCTGGCCACTTTGGCGGTAATCTCCACTTCGAAGCCAAATCTGTTTTCTCGCAAAACGATTCCCTTCAAGACCTCGCGGCGGAACACCTTGTAACAGACCTCCATGTCCGTCAGGTTCAGATTGGTCATCATGTTGGACAACGTGGTTAGAAATCGATTCCCCAGATAATGCCAATAGAACACCACCCGGTGAGCCCCTCCCCCCAGGAAGCGCGAACCAAACACTACATCCGCCCTGCCGTCCAAAATAGGCTTCAAGAGATTCGCGTACTCATGGGGATCATATTCGAGATCGGCATCCTGAATCAGTACAATGTCCCCTGTGGCCTGACCAAACCCAGTCCGAAGAGCCGCCCCCTTGCCTTGATTGACCTCATGAAAGCTCAAGACAAGATCCGACTGGGTTTCCTGCATCTTCTTCAAAACTTCCCGTGTGCCGTCTTTCGAACAATCGTCAACGATGACAATCTCCATAGGCATGCCGATAGAAACGGACTTAACCGTCTTTACCACGTCTTCTATGGTTTTGACTTCGTTATATACCGGAATGACCACCGTCAGCTTCACCATGACCTCCGCAAGAGCTTTATTGGATGCCTCTTATTGAATCGAAATACACCACATCTCCAGACTCAGCGCCATCAAAAAATATTCCAAACGCGTGAATATGCCGCAGATCCAACGGACGACCGCCCTCTGTTCGCAGATCCGTCGTATCAAGACACAACGAATGAAAACCTGGCGCCAAATTGTGCAACACCTGAAACCGCTCAGCATAGGGCGGATTCCCCGGCAAATCATCCACCCGAATCCACAATCTCACAGGTTGGGCGCCTTCCACGAACAAATCCGTGCACAAACGCTTCAACGAACTCCAATCCCGGGCTTCGTCATCAAGAAAGAAACTCGGATAGCCACCCGTGTCATCAACTTCAACCCGTAAACTATAGCGACCGGTCTTCACATGGTCGGCACTTCGACTTGCATGAACCCCATGAAACGACCAACGCCCCAACTCAGGCCAAGATTCGAATGAAGCGATCAGCGGAAAATCGCGGCGAGCGTGACGTTGATCCACCACAACACAACCTAGGGGAAGCAACGAGAGAACCGCCAGAACCAGACAGGAACTGAATGCTATCCAGCGATGAAGCCCCTGCAAACTCATCCCCCACAAAAAACAGAACGCGGACGCACTCCCCAGAAACCCCATGCCAAAATCAATCAGCTCGGCTGTTCGACCAAATCGAGGCTGAACGACTTCAAGGAGACCTGCGCATAAAACAGCCAGCGCCAGCGCCAACCATCGAGCCTTCGCCTGGGCAAGCCGTGCAGGCAAAATCGCCACAAGACAAACTGTGAGCGCGAAAAAAGCAGGTACATGCAAGAGATTCTCAATCTGCTCCGCCGTTCGCCCCAAGGCCCCTGCCCACAAAGGGAGCAAGAAAGGAATCAACAACAAGACGCCCCCCAACCATCCCGCTTTACTGCCGCTTGACACGATACAATCTCGAAGGAGCATTCGACGAGCCGACATCCTGATAAGTGAAATCCCCGCCTGTTGGCTCGGTAAACGTGGCTCGCTGAATCAATGATCCACCGGTAGGCGCCAACACCCAGGCATTCATATTCGTGGAATACTCCACCGTATAGGTCGACGGCTCCGTACAACTCCACACCATCGTGGCCATATTATTAACCTTGGATATGTAGGCAATATCGACTATCACATCCGGACTAATAATATGCCGCACGCGGTACATTCGCCACGGTGGAGCGACCGAATCCAGATCCGCATAGGTGAAATCGCCGCCATGAACCGAGATGAAGTCGTTCGACTGATTCAGCCCGCCGCCTGACGTCGCCGGCAGCCAGTTCGTCATATCGGTTGAGTACTCGACTAAATAGTGCTCATCCCATGCCCCACGCCACACTATATTATTCAAGTTCGCATCCCGATAAATCTGCGAAATCTTAAACTCTCCATAGAAGATATTGAACACCCCATTATTGACATCCCAATAGTTCGTATTGGACTCCCCGACCACCCGCCAACGGCCTTTTGCTGTATTGTAGTACGGTATCGTCTGCCAAAGAATGTACTCCTGATATGCGCTTACTCCGTTTGTCAGCGTTACCCAGTTCACGCCCCCATCGCCGGAATACTGAACGGTAAGCGTCTCGTTCGAAGGCAGCCGGAATGCCGTCCATGTTAATGGCCAGAGACTGTTGGTCACCCCAATGGATGTCGAACTGTTCAGCGACCTCACCTCCAGAATCGAGTTCGTCGCTCCCTTGCTGGCAAAAGGCGTATTTCCGTAAGCGCCGATATTTATGCGCGAGCCATTGGTCATCGGCTCTAAACTGTAATCCGATGAAGGATTTCCACGATCAATCGCCCACGAAGTCTCGGCATCCATCGTCCAACCCACGCCATCCACATAGCGTCCATATTGAGACATCAAATGGAAATCCCCAGCCGCGGCATTGGCCAGCAAAGGATTCGTAATATTGCTGCGATAGTCTTTCGCGCTCGCCAACTGCCAGGTCTTCAAGTCATTAAAGGCGCCATATATCTTGGCTTGTGACTGCAAATGATAAACATTGTAGTCAATGAAAGCCGCCTGCACGGCACTGAACGTACTCGTGTAAACTGGCGTGTTGCTTGACACGACAAAGATGTTGTTTTGAAGAACATCGTTTGCTGTATTATAAATGCTTATTCCATAGCCTGAATTATCGACAAACGTGCTGTTTTCCACTCGGGCTGTCCGCGTATTGGCCAAGGAAACCGCGCCCAGTTCATTGCTCCAGAATCGAGCATTCTGGACCTGCAAGTTTACCGCGGCAGAAGCTCGAAGACCATATCGATTATTACGAGCAACAACCATTTCCAGCCGTGTGTTTTGATTGGTCTCAATACTGAATCCTTGATGAGCTGTTCGCACGTCCAAATCGCGCAATGTCACATAAGACCCCTTAACATTGACCGCCATACCGGCCGCCGTATTGCCGCGATTCAAAACGGAACCACCAGCCGCATAATTCGTGCTTCCTTGAACGAGCATCTGGCCATATTCTGCATCCCCGCTTCGTGACCAGATCACCGTCACATCGCTGGTAAGCGAGTACGAGCCGGTATCCACTTTCACCACATCCAGCGCTTCAAGATCGTACGCATCCAACAGATCCTGAAGTTCCCGCTTGGGGGTGGAGGACGATAACCCATCGAACGCCGGATTCCCTGCCACGGAACAATAGACATCCCCGATAGTAGAGTTGTCGTTAACATAGAACTCCAGCGGAGTATTGCGCACGGCGAAGGTCGAATCGCACGTATCAGAGATCCCTGAATCCCATTCGTCAATCAACCGCCATTTGGCCGTCAAGCTGGAAGGAACCAAAGTCGTATCCCATACAAAGTAGCCCATGCTGCCGTCTAAGTTGGTCGCCACCGTAATCCAACTGCCGCCGTCGTTAATAGAATACTCAAACCGCACCGGTCGTCCCGGCGTATAATTCCTGGCAATCCATCGAGTGATATTGGTTCCCTTCAACACCCCGCCATCATTGACCGTCACTGTCAACAACCACGGCGTCGAAGGACTCTTACTAGCCTGCTCCGTGTTGCCATAAGCGCCCAAATTGATTACGCCGCCATTTGGTTCTGGCTCATAATCATAGGGTGAAAGAGGATTCCCAACATCAATAAGCGGTGAACTGACGGCATCTCCAACCCAACCCGTCGGCGTCCAATGACCAACCGCCGACTTGAGATGCAAATCAGCTCCGGATTCATTAACAAATTGAGGCTCAACAGACAAACTATTCAAATCCAGCCCCGAAGCCCTCTGCCAATAAAGCATCTTCTCCCACGAACCATCCTTATTGCCAATCCAAGCCCCATTCCGAGCTACCAAATTGTTATGATCCGACTCCAAACTGCCGCCAGACCATTTCACCACATAATTAGTCCGGCCGTTCGCGACAACTATGTTATTTGCCAAGCGAACCAATCCCTCGCCCGTCTTAACGATTGCCGACTGCTTCGACACAATAGTATTATTCGATACGGAAACGTTATGCCCGCTCACGCTGAGAGCCGTGGCATTGGTTGCATAAACCAGCGTGTTATCCACGACCACATTTGTTCCACTCACCGCCAACCGTCCAGTCCGGATTTCCACCCGGTGAATAGCACCTCCGGCTCCAATCGCAGTCGTCTCACCATGATTCATGAAGAGATCGTCAACCACAAAATACCCGCCATTTATACGTAGACTGGCATTCGAAATAACCATGCTTCGGAATCCATTTCCCTCCCCTTCCGAACTAATGGAACCACCCAATACCTGTAACGCCTCGAAGTTTATGTAAGACGCATTCAACCGAATCATATTACCAGGAGGTGGATAGGCTCCCGCAGCCGCCAATACACTTTGCAATGCATTTGTATTGCCTTTCACCAGCACGGGCTTCCCTTGAGAACCTTGATCTGAAGAAGTCCAGATCACAGGAGCGTTGGATTGAATAACATATGTTCCTGTATCAATTAATACGAAATCCTCTCCTTCCAGATCGAATGTTTCCAGTAAGTTTGTAAGTGTTAATTTTGGCGCATAAACAAAGAACCCCAAGTTGGTATCATTTCCGAGAGCCGTCGTATAAAGATCCCCATTAGTGGAATCATCGTTCATGTAGTAAGTAAACGGATGATTACGCAATCCGAAATGGATGGGACAGATATCATAAAGGTTCGTATCTGCTTCCAATTTGATCCGCCAACGAGCAAAGGGACTTGTCGGCCAACGTTCCTCAGTGCCAATTTTTGTATCGCTGATCCACCAATACTCAGGATCGGTAATAGGGGCATTGTCGATACTGATCCAAGTGAGACCGTTGTCATAAGAATAATCCAAGAAAACGATATTGGTGGGATCTAAATTGCCCCAAGTCCACACCAAGGGGAACGTGCGTTCCGCCAACCCACCCGCAGAAGCCGTTACCGCTCGAAGCCATGGATTGGTCGGACTCATACTCGCTTCCGCTGTGTTACCATATAATCCAACGTTACGCCGTCCACCATTGGGCTCTGGCTCTATGTTATAGGGCCAGTTAGGCGGCCCCATATCAATCAAGGCGGAAAATCCGATATCTCCTTGAACGTTCGTCCGCAAAATAGGATCAAAACGCCCCCTTTCACTGCGTACGTGAAAGTCATCGTTAGCCGGATCATGAAACAGCGGATCTATGCTAATTGAATGCAAATCTTGTGTTGTGAAACGAACCCACTGCAGCATGCCTTCAATAGGAATTCCATCGACAAGAACCGGTCTGGCCCCTCCGCTGAAATAGATGCAGTTGTAATCCGCATGCACACTCAACAGAGCATTCGAGGTCAGATTATAGCAGGCATTTGACCCGCCATTTGCATGTAAAACAGAACCGGTAATAAACGCGCTTCCAGAGTACAAAGACAAGGCGTGCAGATTATTGGACCATATCACACAGTTTTCCAGTTTAACAGCCCCATTAGGCACCGAAATGCCGCTGCCCAGACATCTTGTGATCACACTATTGGCAATAGCAATCGCATATGAGCCTTTAATTGAAACCCCCTCCGCAGACAGGTCCGAGAGCCGCATATTCTCCAAGACGCCGAAGGAGCTTCTCGATTCAAACACAACCCCATTGGAAAATCCGCTTAAGCTCAGATTCTTAAGTCCAATGCCCTCCGCCTCGCTCATCGAAAATGCACTACGGTTTGGATTTCCAATTAGTTGACTGCCGCCATATGCCCAATTAGTACTGCCGATCACCTGCACTCGTGAAGTGGCAACGCCTTTGTCAAAATAGCCAAAAGCTATCGTTTGGTTCACGGTATAAACTCCCGTATCTACACAAACTTTATCGCCTGGAAGCAATTGATAAGAATTAACAATATCTCGAATACTTGACTTTGGCTCATAATTCCAAAAACCACTGTTAGTTGGATTGCCGGGTGCGAAGGTATAGACGTCTCCGGTAGTCGATGCGTCATTGACATAATAGGTAATGAAGGCAGGACGGAACATAAAATTGGTCAACGTTCGATCCATGATATTGGTGTTTGATTCAAGCGACACCTTCCAATAGGCCACAGGCGAAGGCTCATTGGTTCCTACCCAGTAAAACCCTTGACTCGCGATACTGATCCCCGAAGTAATAACTTGCCACGTTTTCATTCCATCTAAAGACACTTCAATTTGGACCGTGTTAGTCGGCGGGAGTCCACGATAAAGCCAATACAATAATTGCTCCCCCTGCATCACGCCTCCATCGCGAAGAGATGCCACATATAGTGAAGGATTATTGGTCAAGCTCTTGCTGGCTCTGGGGGTGTTCCCATGCAACCCAGCGTTAAGACGGCCGCCGTTGGGAGAGGGCTCAAACGAGTACGTTGAGGTGAAATCACCGGCATCGATAGCCCACGATGTGTTGGTGGTTTTGAGAAAGTCACCACTGCTAAAACAACCTTCTTCGCTGCGCAAGTAGAAATTACCATTGGTTGGCTCAACAAACAGCGGATCCGCGAGGAAGCTATGTTCGTCGGAAGATCGCTGACTTTGCCATTGTTTAAAATTTTCAAACCCTACATGTAATGACACATCTGTTGCAATGGTTCCACCTGGCTCATACCAAAACACATTATAGTCGCCGTCATATGTGGCTCCCATCTCATTCATCACAACAATGCGGCTGTTGGCGGATGAATGCAATATGCTGTTACTGACATTGAGGGAGCCTCCGAGCACGGCCAGTGCTGCAGCCTTATTTCCCCACAATACGGAGTGATTTATATCGAATGGCGGCGATCGGGCTTGAATATTCATACCATAGTTCTGATTTCCCCAAGCCAAACAGCGATCAAGGTAAAAAGAGTCGCCGCCAGAGAATCGAAGTCCATCCAGTTTATTCCCATAAACGGCCATTGATCTCAACGTTCCACTATAACAATCATTGACTATCAACCCGTTTTGCCCTCCTGTCAGCTTTAAGCCTTCAATATTCACATGGCGCGTTTGACTCATCACAAGCACGTTTTCGTTGGTCCCGGTCTGTATGATGACACTGCCGTCGGTTAGGAAATTTGTGCTCCCGAATATCCTTATAGGATTAAATTCTGTTCCACGATTCTGCGGCCCCAAAGTAAAAACCCGACCATCTGTGAGTCGGTAAATCCCTGTATCGATGAAGACGGTATCGCCCGCCATAATAGGATACTTATTAAACAATCGTGCAGGGCAATCCAAAGGACTTGCCGCATTGGTCCCGCTATTGGCCTCGGCTCCTATTGAATAACAATACACATCGCCCACCATGCTCGTATCGTTTACATAGTAGGTGTAAACTCCATTCCGAATGACACTGAACTGATCGCTCACATCATATACGTTAGTATCGCTTTCAGAAGACACACGCCATTTCACCAGAGGACTCAACGTCATTTGAGATACATCCCAGTCAAGGGTCGATTGACTTGCTAAAACGTTACTTTGAATTGAAGACCACGACACGGCCCCATCCATGGTGTATTCAACGTTGACGGTCGATCCATTTGTCATATTTCTAGACAACCAATAAAGCATATTCGTCCCCGATAGAACTCCTCCATCGTTAAACGACACGGCTAGCAGCCATGGATTTGTCCGACTCAAACTAGCTTCAGTGCTGTTTCCATACAGTCCTACATTAATGCGCGCGCCATTTGGATCGTTCTCTAGATCATACGCAAACCCAGGATCTCCCACATCTATCATAGGCGAATCTGACGCATCGTTCGTCCATCCAATTTCCGGCACATATCTGCCCATCGTGCTTTGCAAATGGAAATCTCCAGAAAATTCATCCGCGAATAATGGATCATGAGCCAAGCTTCTAGAGTCCTGAGACGTAAGTCCCTGCCACTCGTGCAAATTCAGGTAGAAATCGCTTCCCCCATACGACTTCATTTTTTCGCAGAAAAGAGCTCCATCCGAAAGGGTATAGTTGTTGTAGTTAGCCTTTATTACATTCAACGGATTCAACAGAGCATCAAATATCATTATTCGGGCGAAAGGACCCGATGCCTGTAAAATGCTATTTGTGATAATTAGAGGAGAAGATTGGGCTCCCATATAAGTAATCGCATGGTAATTACGCCACATTATTCCGTTAAGCCAGGAAAAGCCGGAATCCGTAGCCGTAATACCTATGCCATTGGTTAATCCTGAACGATTATTCCATGCCGCACAGTGATCAAAAAGAATGTCTTTGGCTCTTAAGAGAGTAAACCCTTGACGTGTATTATTTTGACTTTTTACATTATAAAACTCGCAGTTTTCGCTGTTGTACAAGCTAATCCCATCAGACGAGTCCTGCACAATTACATGACTGAGCCGAAAATTTCGCGCATAACTGAAAACGAAAGGACTTCCCCCTCCGGATGACGGCTTAATAATAGTTGGGACCAGCACATTGGTGCCGCCCTGAATATAAACAAAATTCGTATCCCAACCTGAACTCTGGCCGTCAATGATAACTGGCTGACTCAATACATAAGTTCCGCTATCCATATAAATTGTATCTGCTGGATCTAAGTCCCATTCATTAAGAATAGCTTGAATACTGTCCTTTGGAGTGAAGACTGTTAACCCATCATTGGTCGGATTACCCGGCGCCAAGCAATACACATCCCCATTCGTGCTGGCATCATTCACGTAGAAAGGAATCATGCCGCCGTTACGCCACACGGAACGATAGGCGCTAGTAGCATTTATGGATGGATCCACTTCGCTGGTAATTCTCCATCGTCCTAGCGCAGTCCGACCGTAAGGCTCACTGTCCCACCAATAACTCAAAGTACTGGCAGGATATCCCGTGATGATATTGGTCCACGTCAAACCGTTGTCAGGAGAGAAATCAAGTCGTACCGTATGACCAGTGGCATTCCATCCAGCAAACCATCGCAACTCAATGGTTCCTTGCGCAGCCCCTCCATCGTTCAAAGTAATAATTGAATACCAGCCTTGCGTAGGAGTCATACTAGCTTGCCAAGTACCGCCATACAGTCCAACGTTAATTCGCCCGCCATTGGGCGCCGGTTCATTTGTAACGGCTGGATCAAAAGGAGCCCCGCTGTCGATAAGCAAGGAAGAGGTTGAATCATTCGTCCATCCAAATCCAGTCTTATAACGCCCCTTGGTGCTTCGTAAATGATAATCTCCTGAACCTAAATCGGCAAACCCAGGCTCATATGCGAGAGAGTACTTGTCTTGAGTCGTCGCCGTGAGCCACTTGGCTACGGACACATAATGAGATGTATAGGCTCCCACTTGCGACCCCATCTGTATCGCCCCAGCCATTCCGCCTTGCTGCACATAAATGTTGTTGTAATCACTGGTAAGGGAAGCGCCTCCGTATGGAACCTCCACGATATAATAAGCCGCGCGCTGCGCGCCAAAAACCCCCATGATAGAGTTATGAATTGCGAAAGCACCGTCTTCTTTCCAGACAGCATATCGATTCGACCACAAGATACCACTATCCCAGTTGATGCTGCTGCCTTGCCCATCGATAACGATTCCATCGTTTAAATTATTAGCTGCAAGACAGTTGCGAAACACGACATTACTGGCGTTGTTGATATCGTACCCATAAGTGCCATTTTGAGCTTTTAACCAATGGCATGAATGATATCCGGCTCTGTTGATCCTCACAGCCCGATTAGCGCCACGAAACAGGAGGTGACGCAACTCAACCCCGGGCGCATCATCAAGGACTATGCCGTCCTGCCTTGTAGCCATAACAAAAACTGAGCCGCCCGCCGCTTCGTTAGTGCTTCCGACAATATGAACCTGCTGCAGAGGATCAGAAGATTCGATTCCCGAATCGAAATATGTCATTGTTATGGTCTCGGTAGTCAAATATGTCCCCGTATCCATAAATACCGTATCCCCAGGCTCCAGGTCCCATGCATCAATAATCTCGGAAAGTCGGCGTTTAGGTTTATCAGCCGTTGCTCCATGATTAGCGGACGAGCCCACAACGCTTGTGTAGACATCGCCACTAATAGCGTTATCATTCACATAGAATAGTAGAGGATTGTTTCTAACGGCAAACAACCCGTCGGTAGAGTCCTTCGCCGAGGGCTCCATCTCGCTCGAAATGCGCCACACGCCCCGAATGGAGGACTGGAAAAAGGGAGTGTTCCAAATAGTACTTTGAGCGCCCACAGGCACGCCAGCCACAACTGTGAACCATGTCGAACCCGCATCAGGGGAGTAGTCTATTCGCATCGTGTGCCCCGTTGCATTCCCCCTTGCAATCCAATAAACGGAGGCCAGCCCCTCTACACGCCCACCATCATTGAGCGTAATGGCGGTCAATGACGAATTCGTCGTCGAGCGACTCGCTTGCCAGCTATTGCCATAGAGTCCTATATTAACCCGTGCTCCGTTTAACAGGGTCTCATTTGAGTAAGCTGACATGGACATCCCCGCATCAATCAGAGGTGAGGACATTGAGTCCACCACAAAAACTCCCGCAGTTACATCGTAACGCCCACCTTCGCTCAACAGGTGAAAATCTCGATTTGGATTAAAAAACAGGGGGTCACAGGTCAGAGAATGAACATCCTGCGTCTCCCCGCGACGCCATAAGGAAATGCTTGGATAAATCAAGGGGCGAGAAGAAATACTTGGGGAGACAGCGCGATAACTCGCCATCGCATTATTCTGCAAGAATATGCAGTTATAATCTGCATTCAACGAACCATAAGAGATATTATATGCAAAATTGGATACTCCATGTCGGCCCCAAACACCCAACACAGAGTTAGACAGAAAAAGACTGGAATCATTCAAAGAAATCGCATGAGACGTATTTGACCAAAATATGCAATGGTCTACAAATAAGCCATGGCACTGTTCGCTTGCTTCCAGACCTCTACCCGATTGGGTTTGAGCGCAATGGGCCATCTGAATGCCATCAGAATGTTGGAATGAATATGACAGATCCCCTCCACTCACCTTAAGCCATTCCAACTTGGCATTATAAGCTCTCTCGAGAGACACTCCTACTTGCGCATTGTTGATGTTAAAATTGCGTAATTCAATTCCCATTGCCTGATAAATTCTAAATCCATAGTTGCCGCCGGCTCGCTCGATCATCGTGCCGCCAGCCGCCTCATTAGTACTTCCCTGGAAAACGACGCACGGCGCATTCGTGCTATTGGCCCCATCCAATTGCCCAATGATAATCGGAGTAGTTCCTCCATAGGTCCCTGTGTCAACATAAACAATGTCGCCAGATTCCAAGTCATAAGCATCTAGAATCCCTTGAATGGTCGACTTAGGCTCTGTGGAAGATAATCCGGTATTTGTTGGCAACCCTATCTCGGCTGTATAAATATCGCCATTGGTAAATGCATCGTTCACGTAGAAATATTGAGGGCCGTTACGAATGGCAAAAGGAACTGCGGACGTAGCTAACACCCCTAATTCATCCTGGCTTTCAATAGCCCATACCCCTTGCATCGTATCGTCGTATGGCAATGTATTCCAAACATATAAGCCGCTGTAAGCGAAAATATTAGATGCCAACACATCCCATGACGCGCCCCCATCGGTCGAAAGAAGAAGCCTGACCAATTGACCCGTCGCATTCCCCTGTGCCACCCAGCATAAATGAGCATTTGTGCCTTCAACCCGCCCTCCATCATTCAACGAAATAAGGGAAAAATTACTGTTGGTTGGAGAACGACTTTCCTCCCATGAATTACCATACAATCCGATGTTAATGCGCGCGCCATTCGGATTGGGCTCGTTGGTATAAATAGCCGAAGGATCGCCAGCGTCAATCAATAGCGAAGTTACCGCATCCGTTACGATCAATCCCGTCGAGGGATTGTATCGCCCGGCTCGACTCACTAAGTGAAAATCATTCGAGATGGCTAGTGCAAAGCCATGCGGACCAATCAAGCTATGAGAATCTCTCCGTGTGTCGCGCGTCCAGCGTGAAACACTATCGTAAAGAGATCTTAATGGAGATGCCGCTTCGGAGGCAATTAAGGAACCATTTTGTGTAGAAAGTAAATTGTAATCCGCATCAAATGTATAATCCACGCAATACAAATAACGCCCAGAGCCAAAAGCGCCCAAAACGCTGTTCGCAATTCTAAGACTGTTGGTCTGAATCGTTGAATCTCTGGCTATCGCAACGGCATTAACGCCATTTGACCAAAGCACGCCTGACTCCCACACCGTGTCAACAGATGACGCATGATAAAGCCCATTGGAGACGGCTCCGCGCGCCAGACACCCTGTGAAACGTGTGTTCCTGGATGCACTGACACTATAACCATTGTTTCCTCTTTGAACTTGAAGATTCTGCAAGAATGTTCTTTCGGACGACCGAACGACGATGCCCGCTGGAACAACATCTTCAAATCCAAGATAACGGATGTCCATACCGCGTGAATTCTGCAGGACAATCCCACCCCCTCCGCGGAATAGCGAACCTCCGGCGACGCTATTGGTGCTGCCAATAATATAAACAGGATTTGTCCCATCCCCCGTATCAGATTGGCGAACAGCAATTGAAACCGGATTGCTGTATATGCCGGTGTCCAGATATATAACGTCCATTGGTTCCAGGTCATAAGCATCCAAAACTTGTAATAATGTTGCTTTTGGAGAGGATGCCGATAAGCCTGAATTGCTAGACGACCCTACCTCCGCACAATAAACATCACCCGTAGTGGACGCATCATTCACATAAAAATGTAGAGGCGTATTCCGTAGGCCAAACGAATGAGCATTGCGTGCGAAAACAGAAGGCTCGACTTCACTCTCAACCGACCAAACACCTTGTGCGGTAGACGTCATTGCTGTTGTATTCCAAGCATAAAATTCCTGTGAGGCATTAAGCCCGGAGGCTAATTGCTGCCAAGTTGAACCTCCATCCGGCGAAAAACGAATGCGAACGGTATGAGCAGTGGCATGGCCGCGAACCGCCCACCTTAACATGAAATTCGTACCGCGGGCGACCCCTCCATCATTCAGCGTCAACACCACAAAAGATGAATTAGTAGGACTCAAGCTGGCTTCTGTCGTGTTCCCCCACAGTCCCATATTAATGCGCGCCCCATTAGGCGTTGGTTCCAAGGCATAAGGAGCATTTTTGTTGCCCACATCCAGTAATTGCGAGCAGATTTCATCGTCATACACATAGATGCCAACATCTGGGTCGTAACGTCCAGCTGTACTTCGTGGATGAAAATCACCTAAGCGCGGGGCAGCCAATTCAGGCTCGTGGCTTAAACTCCACAGGTCTTGCCCACTCGACAGCGACCAATCGCTGAGCGTGTCGTAAATTATCCGATGCAGCCCCGCTACATTCTCCGGAAGTGTCACAATGCCCATTGCCGCGCCATTTGTCAGATAAAAATCATTATACTCCGATACGATTTGAGCTGAAGGGGTACACTCAAGAGCCGCATCCCAACGACTGGTCGCAACAAATACGCTATTCGATATATGAATGCTTCCTCCATCTAGCAAAAAGCCACGCCCCTCGCTATAAGCTATGTCATTGCTGTTCAATCCCGCAGGAAACAACACTCCGCTCGCCCACAAGACAGAGTCGCTGTTTCTAGTCAACAAGCCGTTGGTCGAAAAATCCACCGCAGCACAACGCGTAAATCGTGTAGCAAAGGAGTCCTCCACCTCAAAGCCTGCCGCTCGGGCGCCATAAGTTTGGACTAACTCTGCATAGCAATTAGTCGTATTGTTGAATCGAAACGCCGTATGGGCGCCGCGAACCACCAAATGCCGCAATCCAATATTTACCGTATTTTCCACGGCAAAGGCCAATGGACAAGAGGCGAGGAATACGCTTCCTGTCATAGCCGCGTTGGTACTGCCCTGAATGGTAATCATGTTAGTCGATCCATTATTTGGCATGGATAACGACACCGTATTGGTCAGTAGGTAGGAGCCTGTGTCGACATACACCGTATCGCCAGGCTCTACTTTATAGGCATTCAATAAATCATGCAGTGAGCTTTTAGGTTCGCTTGGGCGCAGCCCACTATTGCCGATCGCTCCTGGAGCCGTACAGTACACATCGCCATTGGTAAATGCATCGTTCACGTAGAATCCAATGGGTTCATTTTTAATAGCAAAATAGGAAAGCGTCTGACTGACCATATTGCTATCCGATTGGCTGATCACTCTCCACAACACCTGCCCGCCGCTAGGATAGTTGGTGGTGTTCCAGGTTAGAACTTGATTGGTTGCCTGCACATTGGAGATCAGCGTCGTCCATGAATCGCCTCCATCGTAAGAAAGCTGAACATCCACCAAATGATTTGTCGCCGAGCCGCCGACTGCCCAGTGCAGCGTATTCGTGTCTCGAATCGACCCTCCATCGTTCAGCGTAAGAGCCAACAGCCAACCATTGGTCAAACTGCGGCTGGCTTGAGTTGTATTGCCATGTAGCCCGATGTTGATTCGTGCGCCATTGGGATTCGGTTCCAAAGCGTAATTAACTGAGGGATCGCCCGCATCGATCAAAACGGATGCCACCGTATCCGTGGTCGTTCCGCCTCCAGGCAGATAACGGCCTGTCTGACTGCGCAAATGATAATCCTGGATCGCTTCGTCGGCAAATTGCGGGTCGTGGCTAAGACTGAAGGTGTCGTTGCTGACAGCTCGCTGCCAATCATAAAGATATTTCAGTGCAGTGCCAAGGTTGCGAGCCACCGAGGAACCGTCTCGGGCAACGACATCGTTGAAATTTGCATAAAGAGTGCTTGAGGCGTCGTCAATCCGATAAACAAACCGCCCCAATCCAGATGCCAGTAATATGCTGTTACTCACTGTCAACGTAGCGCGTTCAGCGGCAGCTAATGCACTAAGTCCATTCGATTGAATCAAAGAATGCGTCACCGTCACTATGCTGGTTGCACTCACCAACAATCCGACACCGCCATTCCCTTCTATCACAGTCCGGGAGATGTCAATCGCTTGTGATTGAAAAGCTTCCACTCCATTGGTGGCATTGAGGGCTGCACGAATAGTAAACATCACATTGGAACTATGATCCAAACGAACGCCAGTGTGCCCTCCCATGAACACAAGATTCGAAAAAACCAAGTTCTTTGCATAAGTTACATCCATCCCTCGGGCATTCGGGGCAGTTGATGCCCGATCAAAGACCGTTCCTGAATAAGGATAAATGGAATTTCCCAATACCGATACCGGCGCATTGCTTAAGCCACTCTGCAGACGGCCAAGCTGAAGATTGGCCGTGTTTGTATAATAGCCCGTATCCACCCAAATCCGATCGCCAGGTCCAATGCTATAGGCATTAATGGCCTGCACCAATGAAAGGAGGGGTTGATTGGTTGAAGCCACCCAATTGGTTTCGTTGCCGGGTGCGCAGACGAACACATCTAAATTTGTTCTTGCATCGTTGACATAAATATCAAGAGGGCTATGCCGCACAGCAAAGAAATTTGTTGTCTGACTGATTAAATTAGAATCCGACAAACTGCTAACGCGCCATAATCCCGCCGGGGTGTTGTTGATCAAGGTTGTTTCCCAATAGCACAATTCACTGGACGACAATACATTGTTACTAAGCAAAGACCAATTCCCGCCCCCATCCAATGAACACTCAACCTTCACGACGTGTCCCGTAGCCTCCCCGCCAACCACCCAATGCAACCGTGCAAGACCACTTACGCCGCCACCACGAACAAGACTCGCAACCTGTAATCGGGAGTTTGTTGGACCTATCGTTGCTTGTGCAGTATTTCCATACAAACCTATGTTTACTCGATTCCCGTTTGGTTGGGGTTCCCGTACATAGGGCGATGTTGGAGCGCCAGCATCCAACAAAGGGGAATCTACAGCATCACTTGTCAAATCCCCATTCGGTAAATGCCTTCCTAATGCAACAGTGGTCTTCAGGTGGTAGTCCCGAGATATGGGATCAGCAAATTCCGGGTCAATTTGCAAACTGCAAATCTCCTGTGTCGTGAAACGGGTCCAATCAGCTAAGGTGTTTAAATTCAGCCCCAAGCTATTGATGATCCCAGCGACGGCATTGCTTTCAACAAATATGCAATTGTAGTTTCCTTGAATATGCAGAGGAGTTTGAGCAACATACGCCTGTGCGGAAACACCCTCCGCTGCTACGACGCTGTTGCTAATAGTCACGACGCCCCCTACAGCTCGAATCCCCGTATTGGTGTTCCTCCAGAAGATAGAATGCTCGACTTGGACCGCACTGGAATTCTGTGCATCCAACCCCCATCCGCAACGATGACCTACACAGTGCTGTAATGCCGCGTTAGAACACCCCGTCAGATAGAATCCCGCAAAAGTCCCATTTCGAACCTGTATACCGTCAAAAACAAGTCGCTGACCTTGATTTGCATAAACGCCATGACCTGCATTCGTAATTGCTAAATCACGAATGATTACATCTGTGGGATTTCCATTTATGGGACTAAACTCGATTCCATAAGCCGTAGGTCCGGTATTCAGCCGATTAATCACGGATCCGCCATATATATAATTCGTACTGCCTTGAATCGTGACGGGGGCGCCATTCGTTCCGCAATCCAATGCCGTAATTTTCACGCCGAACAACTCAGGATATAGACCTGTATCCATATAGACCGTGTCGTTCGGCAAGAGATTGACGGAATTAAGAAGCGAGCTTAACAAGCGTTTGGGCGTCTCGGGCGAGACTCCCAAATTCGAATCATTGCCAGGCTCCTTACAATACACGTCTCCATTCGTGCTGGCATCATTGATGTAGTAGACGAAAGGTCCATTACGATATAAAAAGTCCGTCTGGGTCTGCGACCAGACATTGGTATCGGCGTCCACCACAATCCGCCATTTTGAGTATGAACTCGACGCATAACTTGAGTTAGTCCATGCATAGCTGCCATTCTCAATAGCCAGATTGGTGGCAATCGTTAACCACGAGACGCCAGAATCGCGCGACAAGAGAATGCTAACTTTCTGTCCCGGAAGATAATTCCCTGCCGTCCAGTAGAGTACATCTGCCGATGCATCCAAGACTCCACCGTCATTGAATGTTAACGTCTCCACCCACACATTTGTACGAGACTTGCTGGCCTGCTGAGTTCCACCATACATCCCTGCGTTTAGCCTTTCTCCATTCGGATGGGGCTCGTTGGTATACAACATGGAAACTGGATGGCCAAAATCGATTGCTCGAGAATAGTTGGTGTCTGTAGTAACAAACGTTCCCGTAGCAGGGTTCCACCGTCCCGTCGGACTTCTCAGATGAAAATCCATTCCATTTGCATCTGCAAAGCCAGGGTCCGCGTACAAGGAATGCCACCAAGAATTAAAGCTTTTCTGCAAGGATGACAACGTGGCATACCCAGTCTTCAACGTAGCATTCCATATAACATTGAAATCTCCCGAAGGAACCTCCGCTGCAAAAACAGTGCCCCCACTGATTATGCTGTTGCTGATGCTAAGAGTGCCTGCACCCGGCAGATTAAATCCCGTGGTATTGAAAACCACCGCTCCATTTTCCCAAGTATTTCCTCGAGATTGCGTTGCGCTGCCCGCAATTTGAAATCCGATTGTATTTCGAGATAATGCACAATTAACAAATCGATTGCTGGGGCATGAATCAAAGTTGACACCGACTTGGTTGCTATAAACCCCAATATTTTCAAAGATGTTATATCCTGGAGACGCGCCTGCTGCTGCAAAACCATAAATTCCGTACCGGCCCCATCTCAAAGTAAAATTCTTAAAATGGACATAGCTTGCGCCCAACAACCTAACGGCATCAAACCCGGCATTCGATCGCTCAATAATAGACCCTCCATAAGCAAAGTTTGTACTTCCCACTATAGCCAGGTAGGCTAAAGAACTTCCCGCTTTACGAACTGGAATCGACACCATATTGGTATATATACCTGTATCAACATAAATTGCATCGCCAGACCCAACTTCATATGTGTCGAATATTTCCTGCAAATCCGGTTTGGGGGTGGAGGGAGTTAACCCATTATAATTGTTGCTGCCCTTCGCCGTGCAATACACATCTCCGTTCGTATTGAAATCATTCACATAAAACGTAAAGCCCTGCCTCGCCGCACGAACAACAAATGTCGCATCATTGGTGTCAACAGCATACGGAGTACCCTCACTCTCGACACGCCACCGAGCAAATAAGCTTGACGGGAACCCCGTGGCCACCCAAGTGAAACTGCTATTTGTAACAGGAATTGATGTGGCGATTGAAGTCCACGCAATGCCATTGTTAGTTGAATACTGTAGTCGCACAGTGGCGGAATTTGAAAATCCTCCACATGTCCATCTCAGCATTCCCGTATCGGTCAAAGTTCCGCCGTCATTATACGAAAGCGTGAAAACGTACGCGTTGGTCGAACTTTTACTGGCACGCCAAGTGCCCCCATCAGACCCGACATTTATTCTGCTTCCATTGGGAACGGGTTCATTCGTGTAGAGAAGATTTTGTGGATATCCAAAATCAATGCATGGGCTAAAAACAGTTCCATTCGTAACCCAAAGACCATTTAAGAAATATCCATTCCCACTTAGAAGAGTGAAATCCAAACTGGGAGCATTCAAAAACTGAGGATTGGCCACTGTACAGTTCATCCAACCATTTTGCGCAGCCTGCAACTCCGCCAAGTTAGCATACCCACCTAATATAGTATTCCAGAACACATTGTAATCACCAGACAAAGGGAAATTCGCATTTCCGACAAATACACCCCCTACAATAACACTGTGAGAGATATTGGTTAAAGACGCTGGATAGAAGGGCAAGAACGCATTCGTATTATACCAACTCACTCCATACTCCCAATTGCACCCCCCAGCAAAATCTCTCCACCCATCATAATTATAGGCTGTTATGCAACGCAAAAACTGATTAAACTGCGACCCGCTACTTGCAAAGCCTGTTTGATTGGAAATGGCAATAATTCTGAACAGATCACAGTATGAACTATTTGCAAAGGAAACCCCTGTCTGACCATGTCGTACCGTCAAATTGCGTAAATGCACGTAAGTAACGGCGCTAAGGGAAAAAACCGAACCCACACCGGTAATCTTATCGAATATTGAACCACTGGCTAAATTGGTGCTTCCCTGAATGAGAATAGGATTTGCCGCCGTACCTGATCGATTTATCGTCACCGTATAATTGGAATAAATGCCTGTATCGACATACACAATATCGCCTGGTTGTAACAGGTAAGTGGCGAGAAGATTGGTCAACGTAAGCATCGGCGAATCAATGGACGTGCCTGTATTGGCATCATGTCCAGTCGTTGTCACATATACATCGCCATTGGTGTTCAGATCATTTACATAATAAACGGCAGGGTAAGATGTTGAACATGTTAGCAGCAAAGCAAGTCCAAGCAACGCCATTATTTGATTCTTCATTCTACGGATTCCCCTGCTGAACCAATTGGTTAAATGAACCACCCCAAAACAACTGCTGTGTTAAATACCCAAAAATAGCGATCTTGTCTATTTTGGTCTTTGTAGCCCTCACGCTTTTAAAGAGGACACGAATTCACCAATCCATTGCATGATAAGGTCCTTGCGCCACCAAAAAACGTCAAAGAATGCAGGCGCATCGAGGCCTTCAAATGGTATTTCGCGCGAATAATACAAATACATGAAGAACAAATTCCACGAAATGCACGCAATGACCACAGCAGCTAAAATCACAGACCAAACTCGTCGCTCTCGGACAGTCTCAAGGGTTGAACACAACGGAATACCAAGAAAAGCCCAACTTTCCATAAGATAGCGCTGGCCGAAACTCCCTCCGGCATACCAAATGGCTGCGCTTGAAATAACGTACAAAACCAAGCAAAAATAGATACCTATGAACAATCGATAAGCCGACAAAGCCTTTCTCATGGTGAAAAGACCTATAAAAGCAACGGCCGTCAAAGGTGTGTACATCAGAATGCCTTTCCTGACACTAAAAAGGACTTGACCAATAGCAGGATTGTTCCAGTTGCTTAATCCATAATCACCGTATGAGTTAACGAACCACGCACCAAAGGTTTTTTTCCATATATACATTTGAGGTAAAAAGGTCAATACGCACATCCCTATAATTAACAGTATCCATTGTTTATATTGCCACCAATGGGCCATCGTCCTTCGCCAACCCCAAGAGCTTATTCCATATAAAGGCCAAATAATCCATGATATCCCATTCACGGGCCGGATCAACAGCACGGCGCCCATCGTCAGACCTAAAGCAATGTTCACCCAAAAAGATCCAGCCTTTTCATACCAGCGAGGCATTAACCAAAGCAACGTCGTGAAAAGAAAAAAGGAGTACGCGTGACTCATAACGCTTTCCCCTGTGCCATAATGCAGCACATTCGTTCCAAGCAGAATAGACAGTAGTCCCAGCACCACTGTTTGTTTTGTAAACAGGGACTGAAGAATACCTTTCAGAAGACTTAAGCCAGATACCAGATAAAAAGATCCTGCTAAACTAGCGAATAATTGATACAATGAAGAATATCCATCGGGAGCCCACGACTGAAGGCCCAAGCGGTAACCCAAAAGACTGCCCCAATGTGCCAGCAAAAAAAATGGCAACATGAACAGAGCCACTCCGGCGTTGAATTTATTCTGCCAGCTTCCCGTCTCGAGATTCAAAGTTAAATTTGTACCTGGCGGAACAAATCCTTGATGTTCCGTATTCAGAACCTTTGAGAGAGAGACATCTTGATGCATGATCCAGCTTGGCAAATAGATGTAATACCCAACGCCATCGGCGCGAATCGGCAATCCCATGGAGCAATTCCTGTAAGCGAGAAACTGGACAACCAAGCAAAGGACCAGGGCAAAGAAGGTCCAATGTTTGTCCAACCAATCTACAACGATGTGTTGTGCTCGGAAGGTTTGCTGCGATGCCTCACGTGATAACATGAGTTCCTTTTACCATGAAAACCTGGTACTGAGCTCCAAAAGGCGCCTTGGATACAAAGGGCTCGATCCAACGAAACCTGTGCAATAGATTTGGGAAAACAAAAAGATAATCCAATCTGAGAAGTTGAAATCCCCGACGGCGTAGAATTGCAATAATGGATCTTGGCCACACCATTTCAGCGTCCTTGTCGAACGGAATTCTAGACATTACCCATCGTGCAGCCAAACTGTACGGATTATTCTCCCATAGGGAAAGAACACCGCCCGGTTTAAGAATCCGGAAAAGGAATTCGACTGCGGATTTTCGCTCTTCATCTGAAAGATGATGGAAGACCCCGTTGCAATAGGCCACATCAATTGCTTTGGTATGGGAATATTCTTCCGGCGTTATCAAATCAAAAGAAGGTGGATGAAACATCTTCCGACCGACATCTAAAAGCGAACGAGATGGGTCTACGCCCACAACTTGTCTGGCATTAAGAATTTCATGCAAATTTGCCAACGTTGCTCCCGGACCACAACCAAAATCCATTACGGCAGGTTGCTCCTTATTCAGCCCCGCTGATCTAAGACATCCTCGCAGCCATTGCACTCGTTCTCGGGCAAAGTGATCGCGAGACTCCCCCGACAAACTCAAGCCAGCATTCAAGTCCCGGTCATATGCAGCTAGTGTTGAGTGTTCGAACATGTAATTAACAACAGCTTTCTGCACATTTATCTATGTGGCATATTTAGAATACTTATAAAGAAACGAGCAAAAAAGGATTGGACACCAAGCGCTACAAAAGTGATCCCAGGAATCACCCAGCGCATCGTTCGAGCATAATCCAAAGGGCCAAAAGCCGCTTCACGCCATTGATTGGCTGCTCCAAACAGCAGTCCGCAGCCCAACAAGATTACGAGTAATGCACAAACAATTCCGCGTTCCAACGTCAAAAAAGAAAAGATTTGCAATAGTGAGGGGTCTTTAGGAAGGATTTCTTCATTCACAGCAAAAATCTTCGAGAAAACTGCAAACAAGACGATCTGATATCCGCACATAATGGCCAAACTACCCACTAAAAGCGTATGGGCATCGAAAACAACATGGCCTACCTGCCCGCCTGAATAGACGACGCCATAGGTTATCAGTCCTACAAGAATTAAGAATAATCCCGGCACAAAAAAGAGCCATTTGGGGCTATACGTCAGAAAGAAACGCAACGTCCGCCAACCATCTCTCATAGTCTTTAAATGGGGCGCATGAGCCTTTCGCCCATCAGGATGCAAGGTAATCGGGACCTCGGCAAAACGTGCCCCCCTCAATCTTGATTTGATAATCATCTCCGTTGCATATTCCATTCCGATGCAGCGCAGGTTTAATTTGGCAACCCATTCTTTCGTGAACCCGCGCAATCCACAATAAACATCGTGAATAGGAGCTTTAAACCACCAATGTACCAAGAATGTAAACATCGGATTCCCAATCCAACGGTGAGACCAAGGCATAGCGCCCGAAAGTATCGTCCCCCCTCCTCGAGGAAGACGGCATCCCTGAACAAGATCGAAGCCTTCCCTCAGTTTTTCCACAAACTTTAAAGCTTCTGCATAATCGTAGCTGTCATCCGCATCACCCATGATGACATAGTACCCTTTAGCATCCGCAATACCTCTATGCAAGGCGGCTCCATAGCCTCGCTCCGCAACGTTCACAACTTTTACTCCCATTCGTTGCGCGATTTCCAGAGATCCGTCGGTACTCCCATTATCCGCCACGATAATCTCATGGCTAACGTTCGCCGCACTCAGAGCCTTCCGCGCTTTCCTAATACAGATTTCCAGCGTATCGGCCTCATTTAAGCAAGGCATCACTATAGAAACTTCGACTTCTTGGTTCAATGATGTCATTGGCGTTTGCGACCCCATTTCACATATTGCAGGTATTCTAGCAATGGCCTTACTCAAAAAGCAATTCACTAGGCGTAAAGTTTGGGCTCCAATCGCTAAATATTTCTGCTTTAGCCTATTATTCCACGGGTGTTCGGCGGCCCTTGGTTAATATCGCCCAGCCTTTGCTGAACGCTCGAACGATAAAAGCAGGCTCGTCAACATAGGTGTCTGCTAGCACACTATTTACATAACTGAAATCACAGCGCTCGCTCATTCTCAGCCACAACTCATAATCGTCAAAAAAATATGCAGGATTCCAATAGCCAACGACCTCAAGTAGACTCTTCTTATGAACAACGCAATTTGTATTAAGGAAATTATAGCGCTTAAGCTTTTCCTTGGAGTAACCATGCAACCAACGTTGAAAGGGATTTCCCCAGAGCCGACGGCCGGTCGTTTTGTCCTTGTAAGCTGATCGACAATAAGCCACTTCTAAGTCAGGGCGTCTTGTCATATGATCCATCATTACCTGAAGAAAGTCTGGATGATAACAATCGTCATCATCCAGATAGGCGATATACTCACTCCGCGCCATCTGGCGAATACCATAGTTCTTAACGATAGCCCCATGGCTCCGTGGAGGTGATTTATCTGAAAGATTAACAAACCGCAACCGGGCGTCTTTAAATGACTCCACCACATCAGCCGAATGATCAGGTGTGCAATCTCCGACGATTATATGTTCCCAATTCGAGAACGACTGCAAGAGCACGGATTGAACTGCTCGCCGAAGCAATTCAGCACGATTATACGTGCTAGTGATCACACTCACCAACGGCGCGTTACTGTCTTCATTAGTAGACATCAGTAAACCTTTTTGCTGCCTTTTTCATCAATATTTGCCAAAGTAGTTCTATGAAGGCTTCTTCATTACGCATATTGACCAATATGGTCTTCTGGCAAAGTCCTTTGTGGCAAGCCGTCACGACATCGATTTACCCGATGAAGATTCATGCAAAACCAGATCGCTTGCATTCCATTATATACGAATCGTGGCAGCTGTTCCAGCAAAGATCCTCGTATGATATCGTCCTAACCATGGGGGCCAGGGAATCTCTCGCATACGGCATGTTATGCGCCATGAAAGGATGTCCTTCTAAGCAAATTATGACTGAAGTCTTCATCGATACACCCAAGCGAGGAAATCCCTTGTGGCATCTGAAAACAACCCTTTACGGTTTTGTGGCGCAACGCGCTGTGGGCATACTTACAAATAGTTCGGACGAAGTAGTTACAATGGCGCAAAGATTCGGCCTCACGCAAGAAAAACTTCGATACGTCCCCATGCACAGCAATATTGAACACCCGCAAAAATCGATCCAAAACGAGGGATTCGTGCTGTCAGCGGGACGAACTCTTCGAGATTACGCCCTATTACTGAAATCAGCGCCCGCCATCCGATGCCCCATTGTAATCATATGTGGCCATAAGGATATTCGTGGCAAACATCTGCCAGGAAATGTAACTGTCCTGAAAGAAGCCAGCATAGAAACCTATTTCGATTATCTAAACCGCTGCTCCATTGTTGTGCTTCCGTTGAAGCCCTCAGAACGCTCAACAGGACAAGTAGTTCTTCTTGAGGCTCTGGCGAGAGGAAAGCCCGTTGTTGCCACGCGAACGCCAGGCACAACTGACTTGATTTCTCATGGCCAAAACGGCTTATTCATCGATGCAGGAAATTCTCAGCAATTATCTGGCGCCGTTAATCGATTGATTGCCGATGCAGGCCTTGCATCACAAATGGGCGATCAAGCAGTGCGTGATGTTCTTCATTCCCATACATTCGAAACGCATGCAAGGCTTAAGCTATCAGCCATTGACAGTTTATACAAACAAGCCATGACTCGCCAACACACTATTGAAGAAGTCATTTTATAAAGTGAACATGCGAAACGTAAAGACCATGCCATGCTTTCTTGTTTTCATTGCCTTAGGTCTGTCCATTCTATCGGCTTCCGCATGGGATTTCTTTCCACTTCTCAAAACAGCCTCTCTCATGTCGCATGATCACAGTTTGACGGACGCTTACAGCCAACTTCTAAGAAAGTCCCAATGGTTTCTGGGGATAATCGCAGTTCTACTCAGTCCGTTGGCGTTCCTTGTGGAAAACGAGAGTAAACGCAACTTCTTCAATAAACAGCTTTCCGATCAATCATTTATATTTATCGTTGCTTTCTGCGGAGTTGTATTCACAACATTGATTCAACTCATATGGTTTGAAAACATCCCACACATAACAGATGCATCCAGTCATCTTTTTCAAGCTAAGATCTTTTGTTTGGGACGAATGACAGCCCTTCTACCGCCATGTCACGAGTGTTTTTTTCAGCACAATGTAGTGATGAGCCGTCTGGGCATTTGGCACACGAAATATTTTCCGGGACAAGCGCTATGGCTGGCTCTCGGCGAAAATATCCACCAAACCTGGCTGATGGGACCCTTAAGCAATGGCATTATAACCGGAGCTTTGTTTTTAGTTATTCGCAGGGTATATGGTTCTTCTTACGCCAGATGGAGTGCATTGCTTCTCATTTCCTCGCCCATTTTCTTACTCTTGGGATCATCTTTTATGTCACATTCCACATTTCTGATGTTCGCCTTGCTCGGAACGCTCTTATTATTCAAAAGTCTTTCATCAAACTATACTTTCTTATGGCTGCCAGCAGGCTTTTGTTGGAGCATGGCAATATTAACCAGACCGCAGGATGCCATTACGGCATTAGCCGTGATCTTCGTCCTTGGGTGCTTTCAGTTTCGCCTTATCATACCACACTTCGGCCGTAAGCTTGTCTTTCTCATAATCGGCATGAGCCCACCGATTGCATTTCTTCTTTTCTGGAATCATGCTGTCTACGGGCAGGTGATTGCGTCGGGATATTTTTTTGACGCCAATCCTTCTCTAACGCCGATTATTAAGGATTCGCTCGGCTTTTCAGAAGAATTCCCCGCTACACAAGCCGTCATAAACATGACTTGGATTCTCTTGCGATTTAACAAAGCTCTTTTTGGCTGGCCAGCCAGCTTTGTATTCATCCCCCTAGCCTTTGCAACCGCAAAACATCGAAGACATTCGTCATGGCTTATGGCTTCAGCGCTCATCCTCGTTATTCCGTACTTCTTTTTTTCCTATTATGGATTCGAATACGAGGCACGGTATCTTCTTCCCATTATTCCCGCATGCATATTGACGACGGTATTCGGCATCAGCAATTTCTACGCTTTTTTGAGCCGAAGAATAGGCCAAAAACAGGCCAAGCAGATGGTGATTATGGCCCTCTTGCTGATGGTTCTTCATGGACTATTCTTCTACTGGCCGTGTTATCTGGCGCCAACATACGGCAACCATTATGAAGAAACCTCTCAAGCTTTATACACGGAGGGCAAAGAACTGACTTCAGGGAAGAGCCTTGTTCTTGTTCATGGCGAGTCATCAAGTGCGTTCAATTATACGTCTGGGTTCAATTACAACGACCCTTTATTAGAAGGAGGAACCATCTACGCCCGTGACTTACCGCTGCAATACGAATGCCTGAAGTCCGCATTCCCAGATCGCCGATTTTACCTTGCGACTCCAATTGATTCAAATTCAACTTGGCACATACAATCGCTGGATTATTTGCAGCAAAATGAAGTCACCGATTCGACTATAAAGGACAATTGATCTTCCGTAAGCGAATTATAAAATGGAAGTCGGAGAAGTCTGTCGCTGACATGCTCTGTAACGGGACAATCTCCAGGACGCCCGCCAAAACGCTGTCCCATTTCGGAAAGATGAAGAGGAAGATAGTGAAAGACACTCATAACGCCTCGATTCTTCAAATGGGTTATTAAAGCCTGCCGCGCATTAAGATCAGGCATCATCAAGTAAAACATGTGCCACGACTGCTCGCAATGCAAAGGAACACAAGGGAGTCGAACTCTATTTTCCGACGCCCATGTATGAAGATGTGCATGGTAATACTCCCATATGGCGCGGCGCGCAGCCTGAATGCTTTCTCGCTTCTCGAGCTGAGCGAATAAGAACGCCGCCAGAATATCCGAGGGCAAATAACTAGACCCGACGTCAACCCATGAGTATTTATCTACTTGCCCCTTGAAAAAGCGGCTCCGATTAGTTCCCTTTTCTCTGATAATTTCAGCTCGTTCGATATATTGCGGCTCATTAATCAACAGAGCGCCCCCTTCCCCGCACGTAAAATTCTTTGTTTCGTGAAAACTCTGCGTCGCCAGTTGACCGAATGTGCCAAGATAACGGCCCTTGTATTTTCCAAACAAACCATGCGCATTATCTTCCACCACAAAAAGACTATGCTTCTTCGCTAAAATCAGAATGGCATCCATTTCACAGGCAACCCCGGCATAATGCACCACAACAATAGCCTTTGTGCGCGATGTGATTAGCTTCTCGACGAGACGTTCATCCAAATTTAAAGTATCCGTCCGAATATCACAAAAGACAGGAGTAGCGCCCCTCAAAACGAAGGCATTTACTGTTGAGACAAAAGTGAATGAAGGCACAATCACCTCGTCGCCGGGCTGAATATCCAATAGAAGCGCTGCCATTTCGAGAGCATGGGTGCATGATGTCGTCAGAAGTGCCTTGTGAAGGCATAAGACTTTTTCGAGGAGATGACTACACTCGTGACTAAAGAATCCGTCCCCTGAAACATGTCCGTCGCCAATGGCTCGTAAGATGTAATCAAATTCTGCGCCCGCTAAGGCAGCCTTATTAAAGGGGATGGAGCTGGAATCTGCGTTGATCATTTCTGGACGTCAAACCACTTATGAAACCACAGTTCAACGGAGGCTAAAACAAACCCATTCCTTTGGTAAAGTCTCTGCGCTGCCAAATTATCAGCTTGAGTAACAACCGCAGCATAAGCAGCGTTTTTTGTCCCGAAATAGTGCAGCGCTCTAAGTATTAACTGATTTCCTATGCCGCGACATCGAACCTTAGAATCGACTGCGATCAAATCAATATGACCCTTAAAGTCGGAATCAACAGAGCATGCAACATAGCCATTGAGAACACCTGATTCTTCAGCAATCCACACATATCCCTGTGGCGAATGGAAGCACTGTTCAATCCAAACCTCGTAAAAATGCTCACAAAGACTATGACTAAAATTCCCGTCCTTAAAGAACCGAGTATTATGATGACTGCATTTTGCCAATGCCTTCAAGGCATGTAGATCTCCTTCAACTGCAGGACGCATCAGGCACGGCTTCTGACCATTATCTAGACGTGATCTTAAATCATGATGATAGGTCATACGAATATCACAGATCTGAAATCCGTGCTTCGGCACTTCTCTCAAGGAATCGAGTGCAGCCACAGGGCAACGGTAGTAAAGACATTCGACTTCCCGATGCTGACACCAATCGATAATGGAGCGAACCTCCTCGTTAGTCCGAAGTACGGCATGGACCTGAGCAATCTTGCAACCAAAGAATGTCGAATCCCAGGAAAGCTCGGTGCATGAGGGAAGCTGATTCATAGTTCATTACTCGTTGCAGAAAGCGATTCTCGAATAGCATATCCTGGTCGATCCATAATACGATAATGCATACGTGCAAGGTACTCTCCAATAATGCCCAGAGCAAAAAGCTGGGCGCCGGAGAAGATCGCTATTACTGAGGCAAGAAATGGAAAACCAGGCACGCTGTAACCCAACAAAAAATAGCGTCCAATTACATAGACCAAAACACCCATTCCAAACAATGTAAATCCAAATCCAATCCAACTTGAAATCTGCAAGGGCAACACACTGAATCCGGTCATCATATTAACGGCGTGGGCAACCAACTTCCTCAACGTGTATTGAGAAGTGGAAATCTGTCTGGGCACATGCTGAATCCTAACCGAAGCAAAGCGGGATGTCCCCCAGGTCAATAAAACATCGATGGACACAAATGGGCTTTGAAATCTCGAAAATGCGTCACGCAAGCAGGTCCGGAAAGCCCGATAGGCGCTGACCGAACGCGCGGTTTGCGCCCCCATCATGCTCTGCAAAGCAAGTTTTGTTACGATGGAAGCCACGTCCCGAAAGAACCCATGCTGTTCTTCCACAGGCGTACCATAGACAACATCGGTCTGATCATCCAATAGCTCAATCAGCTTGTGCATTTCTTCCGGAGGATTCTGCAAGTCGTCATCCAGAGTAACCACGATATCCATACGAGCAGCCCTGATTCCACACAACAAGGCATTATGTTGCCCATAATTGCGCATCAAATCAAAGCCTCGAATCCAAGGATGCTTTAATGATAGTTCTCCAATGACCCTCCAACTTCCATCCTTACTACCATCGTTGACCAGGATCAGTTCATACTTATTTGCGATTTGCCAAAGTACACTCTCCAGCCTTTGGACAAGAGCCGGAAGACCTTGCTCACTATTATAAACAGGAACAACTACCGAAATGTCAGTTCTTTTCACAGACCAAATCTTTCCTCTGCGTCGATTGTCCGTAAACCGCTTCGATAATGAATGGAACGCGGCCCTGCACTTGGGCAAGAATTCGCCACATATATTCTCCAAAAATGCCTAATGTGAGCATTTGAAACCCTCCAAGCACTAGGACTACAATCATAAGGGGCGTCCACCCTTTGATTGGATTTCCATATAATACTTTGACAGTTAAAACAATAGCGGCATAAGAAAAACCCAATAAAGCGACCAACAATCCTGTTAAGGATACCCATCGAATCGGCAAAAAGGAATAACTTAAAACTCCATCCAGCAGATACGTCAATTTTTTTCCAAAGGTCCACTTAGATTTACCCACAGCGCGCTTCTGACGCTGATACGCAAGAAATTTAATACGAAACCCTAACCACAAAACTTGACCTTGAAAAAAGGGATTTGCTTCCTGATTTTGCATCAATATGGAGAGAGCTCTTCGGCCAAGCAGCACAAAGTCGAAACCACCGACCGGCATATTGGGGAAACTCATCTTCTGCATCAACCCATAGAATAGACGTGATGTCATAATCCTATAGGCAGACTCATCGCGACCTTTGCGAGTACACACCACAATCTCATAATTATCTTCAAAATGAGATTTCAGCATTTCACTAATTAGGGACGGAGGATCCTGTCCATCAGCAGATATATTGATGGCGCAACGCCCTCTTGCCATGGAAAAACCTGCCCGGATCGCATTCACCTGTCCGAAGTTCCTGGTCAGCTTGACCACAGTCACCACATCTGGATTCGCTTCGCGAATTTTCAGCAGTTCTTGAAATGACCCATCACCGGATCCGTCGTCAACAAATATAACTTCCCCGCGTAGAGCAGGATTTTTTGCTATTACTTCATCATGAATGCGCGCAAACGTCGTCTCAAGCAGCCCCTCGTTGAAATAGACCGGCACTATGATGCTAAAATCCATATTTTGCATTTCCTTCTTCGCCATTGGGCAAATTCATCGTCCTATACCCTAATTATTCGAGCCTAAAGATCCATGCTTCTGCATTGCTGCAGAAATTTCGTCTCCATGGGATTGAACAAAGCTCAAGAAATCGGCAATTCGCTTTACAGCCCCCGCTTGGACGGCCGTACCCGTCGGAAAGCTTATAACACTATCGGCGAGCCGATCCGTATGAGGAAGCTGAAGACTAGCATACCGAAGCATGGAAGCATACGGCTCCAACTTGTGACATCCTGGATAAAAATAACGCCGGGCCACGATGTTTTCAGCAAAGAGAAGTTCAACCAGTTGATCGCGTGTAAGACCAAATTCCTGCCCCACCCGGGCAATGATGTATTGGTAATTGTTTTTTTCCTTCTCGTTATAGCGGATAAAGTTCAGCCCTGGAATAACGCCTGCCAATTCATGGTATTGCTGATAGTGGCGCCGGTTGGTTTCCAAGATTTCGTCTAAGTTATCCAATAAATTAAGACCCATACAGGCGGAAATCTCATGCATCTTCCCATTGATGCCCAATGCAGCCACTTGGTCATGTCCGGTGAATCCAAAGTTTCTCATCAACCGCAACTCCCTAGCCAGCGCATCAGACTCCGTCACAACCGCGCCCCCTTCGAATGTATTGAAGAACTTGGTTGCGTGGAAACTGAACACTTCCGCATCGCCAAAAGCGCTGATCATCCGATGGTCCCAGGAACAGCCAAAAGCATGAGCAGCATCAAAGATCAGCTTCAGCCCTCGCTGCTGTGAAAGACGGGTCAATTCAGGAATGGCACATGGCTTGCCCCAAACGTGCACCCCCATGATCGCACTAGTCTTCTCATTGATAAGTCGCTCCACTTGCACTGGGTCCAAGACGCAAGTTTGAGGGTCGATGTCACAGAAAACCGGTGTCAGTCCAGCCCATTGAATAGCGTGCGCCGTGGCAATAAACGTGAAAGACGGCAGGATGATTTCCCCTGTAAGCCTCAAGGCACGAATAGCCAACTCCAAGGCTACAGTACCGTTGGAAACCAATATGCAGTGCCTCACAGAAAGAAATGCGGCCAATCGAGACTCTAATTCCCGGACACAAACTCCATCGTTGGTCAGCCATCGCCGATCGAAAGCGGCCTCAACTCGCCTGAAAAAATTGTCTTTACAGCCAATATTAGGACGTCCTACATGTAACGGCTCTGAAAACAGGGGTTGCCCTCCAAAAAGAGCCAAATCCGACCATGAGGTTTTTATCATGCTTGTTTTTACCCTTTTGCAGCTTCTGCAACAAACAAATACCCCCATCGCACTCGAAAACTTTCCTGAGTGCCTTCCGATTTGCTCTCGCTAGCATAACGAAGCCTGATGACCAAACGATTATTTGAAACGGTCGGATCAACGGCATATTGAAAATACATGATATCCACCAAATCCGAAGCGAGAAAGGACGTTTTTGTTGCTCCGTTCCATTCCACATCAATCATGTAAGATGATGGATCTTGGTTCGGGATTGGATCTGGCCATAGGTAAAACGCGATTGATTTACTGTTTGCGGGGATAGGAGAAAGGTTTATGGAGTTTTCTACCATTGCCGGACCATCCGTATAGCTTCCACAAATCCCAAGTACCCGTTCGAAGGCAACGTGTTCCGTCGCTATCCCCTCCCCCGGCAAACAGAAAGCGGCATCAGGGATACTCTTGATCGACGTCCATCTTAAATCGTTAAATGCTTCATTTTTTGCGTAAGCGCGTATTAACATCATGCTGGCGAGCAGCATCGCAATGCAAATAATCCCTGCCGCCGCCGTTGCCAATGAAGCGCGCCGGATAAGACATCCGCGCGAAATCGTCTTCTTGGAATGAGGCACAATAAAGACCAATCCTTGTGAGGCGAACGCTGCAAGACAGAATTGAATGTAGATGGAATAACGAGGAGATGTTTCGCCCGCCAACGCATAAATCATACAAGATAATACGGGCAACGAAACAAGGATCAGCCGGTCCTGGGAAAACTTCCTCCTAAATTGGTACAAGACCCCTATTGTACACAGCGCTAGAAAACACGGAGCCCACATAACGCGTAACGCCTTGAAAGTTCTTCCTGTTGTTTGATACCTTGATTGATTCAGACTTTGTTCAATTCCGCTTGCGTAGCCCACCAGAAAATATTTAGCTATTTTTGCCGGCAGCAAATACCGCACGACATTGACGGGGTTATAGTGAAGTTGTGACAGAATCATTTTTGCCATGACACTTTTCTTCTGTTCAGGAGGGGTTGCCTGGTCGATTTGTTCATAAAGACTGGAATACTCCCCCATTGTTTCAAAACTCCACCCTCGCGCAGCAAAGCCAATGAGTCCAGAATCAAGTTTATGACGATCATGCCTCTCCAACCATTCGGAAAACATGGATTTCGCCGGCGTATAGATCAGCATGGGGATGACGATCAGTCCGACGATATACTTCAACAGAAAGCGGCGGCGCGAACTAAGCAATGTCGTTCCCAGAACGAAAAACAACGAGAGAATGAACAGCGAATCAATTCCACGCTGAAGAAACATAAGAGCAAGAATAAGCCCCAAACACGCCCCTCGCAACAGCAGCCATGCCAGCGGCAATGGTCTATGAAGTATCGAAAAAACAAGCGCCACCCCACTCATAAAATACAGCATCCCGTAAAGATGGTGAGTGTAATCAAGAACCATCCACCATTGAATGGGGATCGACATGAATAGCACAAGAGCCAGCCGGCGCGCAATAGGCCCCGCCACGTGTCGGAGTATTGAATAAAACACAAGCAGAGAAAGCGATGAGATCAAGGCATTCAAGATCTGCACGTTGCGAATATCACTAGAACCAAATACGACGCCCATTACGTAATGAACAGGAAAAGCCCGGCTTACCCAAGCTCCATAATCGTAGGCGCGACTCAATTCGCCCAAGGTCGTGCCGTTCAATCCGTCCTGCACCAAGGCCTGAGTCATCGCATGAAATGAAGCACGATCGGCAAGCTGCTGATAATGAGGGAAAGAAAAAATAAGAATGATTTTTACAGCAAGACTCCCTACAACCATGACCACAATGAATGATCTCTCAGAACCGGAACGCCATCTCTTGCAACATTCCATCAACAGCCATCCGACCATCAAGAGATAAACGCCACCGATCAAGAAGATGAACAGCCCATCTTGAGTAAGATGCTTGGCAGCCAGTATCCCGGAGCTGGCAACCAATCCAATGCCCAGAAAGATAATCAACAAACCTGCCAACATCGGACCAATCCACACAGAGAGCTGCTTATGTATTGTTATCATAAATCTGTCAGAGAATCTTGGCATAAAGCTCGATATGTCTGTCGATCGACTTCTGCCGGGCAAAAAACTTCACGAGATGCTGCCGTCCCATACGACCATGTACCTCATAAAGATCCTTTTGGTTTATATACAGAAGAAGCTTGTCGCTCAAAGATGCAACATCGCCCTTTTTAATTAAGCAGCCCGATACCCCGTCCTGAATCAAATCGGATGAGCCACCAGCATCTGAAGCAATCACAGGCCGCATCCAAACCATCGACTCCATCATGCTATATGACAGATTCTCCATCCGAGAGCATTGAACTAACACGTGAACCTGCCGGAAAAAATCCGAGCTATTCATGAACCCCTTCATTTCCACGCTTTGGCTCAACCTTAACCGGACGATTTCCTCTTCAAGACGAGGTCGGTCGGGACCTTCGCCAGCAATCAAAAATCGGGCTTTTGCCACCATATTACTTTGAGGCAACGTTGAAATGGCCCGCAAGAAAAGACTCTGATTCTTCTCCCAGCTCAACCGGCCTAGCATGCCAAACGTAAAAGGAACCGATTCATCGGCGTACAGCTTGGAGGCCTCGCTTGTTGAAGCAATGGCATCAGGGTCAATACCTGCTGGGATATGTACAACACGGGATATCCCTTTGTTCACCAAGTACTGTTCATACCAGCGGCTTAATGCGATGACGCGTGTATACCGCTTTAATGCCGCGATGTTCAGCCACTGATAAAAAAGTTCTTTTGGCTTAGGCCGAAACAACCACCCATGAACCGTACTGACGACTGGAAACAACCGCCCGCCATGAGAGGCCAAGCACCCATGAATATCTGCTTTATATCCAATGGTGTGGAGAATGGGCAAATGATATGAGCTCATAACATCTCGAATGTCATTAATAACATTCCAAGACAACCTTCCCTGCACCGGACGACTCCGAATGGCTATGCCTGCTGATTTAAATACATTCACCAAGGGACCTGGAGCCTCGCTCAACCGATTCTCCTGGATAAAAACAACTGCTACTTCTATTCCCCTGGACTGCAATCCGAGAACGAGATCCAACGTAGCGCGCTCCGCCCCGTACATAGAACCCGTATCCTGTATTAAAAAAACAATGGTCATAGAAGCCACATCATCAGCCGTTAACCGTCCATTTAGAACAAGTGCCAACCTCTTTTTCCTTGAACCCGCCAGTCAATACAACACAATCATCATCCAATATGACAACCCTCTCCATTATTATCGTAACGCTGAACGAAGCAACCCTCATTCGCAACGTGAAAAATGCGATTGACCGGCTTCAGCGACCACCCAACCTAGTGATGGAAACAATTCTTGTGGACGGAGGAAGTACAGATGGTACAGTAGCCCAAGCCATGAGCCTTGGTTTTTCGAAAGTGCTGAAGCATCCGGATGCAAACATTCCTCTTTGCCGCAATAAAGGACTAGAAGCCACATCAGGGCAGTGGATTGCATTTTTAGATGGCGATTGTGAACCATCAGTCGATTGGATACTAAAAGCCCTGCCGTACTTGGAACAACCTACTCCTACCTTGATAGGCTGGCCTGTTGAACCCCCAAGTCCGGGAACCTGGGTACAGCGCTACTGGTTTATTCATTGGGCTAATAAACGGCGAGGAGGACAAAACGATGCTTTTCGTCTAATCACAACCAGGAATATGCTCTTTCATCGGATTATCGCGGATCACTTGCATGGGTTTGATGAAACATTAACCACAGGAGAAGACACCGACTTCGTCCTCCGCGCCACTCAGGCGGGCTTTCTGGTTCAAGCTATCCCCGAATTGAGAGTTATCCATTACGGAGAGCCGGCCACCTTGCGGCAATTTTTCCGCCAGCAAATCTGGCATGCGAACCGAACGAGCTACACAAAGATCGTCCAAGCAACAGGGCTACAAACAGGAGGCCATGCGGTTTTGTTTTCTACCCTGTTTTTGGGAAATTTATTTCTTTGCATAGTAGCAGTGGCACTGCTGCTGACCTTTAAGTGCTTTTATTTTATGGCCTTGTTCCTGCCGCTCATCGCATTAGTTGCCATTCCGGCAGGTCTGATGTCGCTCCGAGCTCATACACCACGCGCCTTCTTTCCACTTGGCATTCTTTATGCCGCATATGGGCTCGCACGAAGTTTGGACTTGGCAGGATTTGCACGAAATAAGCGACCATGGAAAAAAGGCAGTTGATCAAACCGCGCCAAGTACCCGGGAATAGAGAGCCGCAAACTGGTCGCCCACGCAACTAGGGGCATGACGGTCTTGCAGAATGCCCCTGCTTTTCCAATCATCGAAAAAACCGGAGTCCCTTTTTTCCAGCCAACGGGAGATCGATTGAGCTAACAACTGAGTGTCGCCCACCGATACAACACTTCCCGTTACTCCGTGTTTAATTAGCTCCCTGTTTCCACCGCAATCCGTAACAACTGCCGGCAATCCGGCAGCCATGTATTCCATGATGCTGTTCGACAGCCCTTCATTCGCCTGGGGCGTCAATACACCGACATGGCATTGCTTGAGCAATGCCGGTATATCCATTACCTCACCTAGAAAAACAACGCTTCTCGCAAGACCCATTTGAACAGTTTTCTGTTCCAGACGAATTCTCTCTGGTCCATCGCCAGCAATCACCAATGAGGCGTCAGGCCTTTTCGACAACACATCCGGCAGAGCCGCGATGATGGAAGCGACATCTTTTTCACGGTCCAATCGTGCAACGACAACCAGCTTCAACCCGGCCGGCAGTTTATCGGCCTGTGAAAAAGGCTTCTCTGCTTGTGTATCGAATTCTTCTAAATCAAAAAAATTGGGAATGCAGGTTATCCGTTCGGCCGACAATCCATCTTGGAGCAACTTACTCCGAATGGCTTCGGCATTCACCACGACGGACGCGGACCTGCTATCCGCCCAATGCATCAGTTGAAGCTTCCTCGGCGCATAAATTTGCCCCATATCGCGTCGGCTGGTAATATAGGGCCGTCCCGCCCATTTTGCCGCTATGGCTCCAAAGATTGCCGCATCGGCATCCCAAGCATGGACGAGGTCAATGGATGCACGCCGTATGAAAGAAACCAAACGCAGGACCTCGTGAAGGGTTCGCCACTGGATCAATCGGCGAATTCTGATTTCTTTAACCGATCCACAGACCTGTTCCACCGGAATAACAAAAACACCTGTCCGCTGAAAAACGGCCGTTCGCTGCACGAACCCGCGCCGATGCAACTCCAACAAGACTCGAGCGCACTGCCCCTCGGTCCCCCCACGAATCAAATTATAAACTATGTGCAGGATTATTGGTTGCGAATGAGACATGTTCACCCTCGTTAATGGATCGCGGATGCGCTGACAAAAGAGGTTGTATATTCTTCCAAAGAAGTTCCGCGGCCACTTGAATTCCTTCAGAATTCCAATGTGTGTCATCCGGCCAATAAAGAAGACGCCCTCTGGCGGCCTGTGCGCGAAAAGGTTCCAGTAAGTTAATCACTGCAATTCCTGCGTCCTTAAAGACGGCTTCAAGAGCAGGCAAGCAGGAAGGAGGCAAGGGATTGTCCGGAGGATTAGCATATGAGGGCAAATACTCTCGATAGACAGACTCTTTATCGGGAATTAACATAACAATTAGAGAAATGCCCCTTAGCCGGCAGTATCGATCTAGATAGCCTAGCGTGTCCACTAATTGAGAAAAACCCCGGTTGGTCCCCCATTTAATGGATTCGATGTTGTACCGATAAAACAGCAAAGGGGCGCCGGTCACTTTGCCTTGGGAAGGGATTACATCCGGCGTAAGATTGCCAAGAACAAAATAGCGAATCTGATTCCATACATTCCGGGCTACTTGAGCCAGCAAAGAGGTATTAGGAAGACTTTTCTTCAATTCATTAGAACAGAAGGCAGGCCAACGAATCCCCGTGGATTGAAGGTTTTTTTTGGTAAAATCGTCCAAGTGTTCCAAGTGATACATTAACCCCACATATAAAGGACCCGATATATCCGCTTCCACCATGCCGAAAACAAGAACTTTTGGAGGGCTGCATTCAAAGCGCCTCTCAGAAAAAAATTTGATAAGACCAAGCAAGGGCCCTCGCCCCTTGCATGCATGATTATAGACCGGCAGGCTGGAAATTCGCTCTAATTGTGCGCTTATCTGATCGGACTGCACATCGGGCACCATCATGAAGCTATCGCCAACCACCACGATACGATAATAACGATTAGTTGTTGAGGGTGGATTAGAGTACCCATATTCATCGGTCCATTCTGTAAACGCGGGGCGAGGCTTCTCGAATTCCTTGCTGGCAGAAGGAATGGCAATCATGTGACTCAAATTTCCTCCCATGGACGGTCCCATCTGTCGCTTAAAGGAACCCACCTTTTGTGCCGTCAGCCGCGAATAGAATGTGTTCTGCCATGAATACCACGAAAACCGGAAAAACCAATCAGATGCTATCAACAAGGCGTACAGAAGCCCTATGATTAAAATCACTTTGGACGCCGGTGAAAACCGCTGTAATAGATTAACGTTTTTTGTCATGTCACTCTATGAGAGCTCTTTTGTCATATTCCAAGCGTCTGTTCGGATTGAACAATGGTGCGGAGTGACTTCTTTCTCAAGAAAACAACCATACCGGCCAGCAGCAAGGGCAGCAGGGGCTGAAGAGGAATAGCATATCGCGCATTCTCACTGTTTGATTCCAGCATAGCTTGCAGCAAAGATGTTATCCATAAAACAGCCAGCATGCTCAATAGATAAAGGTGAGCAGAAGTCATTCGCACCCGAAACAGACAGCCTATATAGACAATAGATACCATGACCACACCTAATCCCAACAGTAGCCATAGAAGCTTAATGGGTATCCACATAAAACCGATCCCCTGTCGAATACAGGGAGAAACTACTAATTCGGGATACCAAACTAATGGAACACGCCAATAATCAATCCAAGCCCAGAATACTCCTCTAGCATATAAACTAGGATGGTCAAAGATAAGACTTGTTGAGAAAGCCGCTAAAACAGGAATAAGGTCTTTGTGAGACAGACCACGAGCTTGCATCATTTCCGGCACGGCAGAAGCCTGTACCACGGTCAAAGAACCTCCTCTAGCTTGAATTGCCCCATAGGATTCCTCGCGATGCCGGATGTAAATCTCGGCCAAGTCCCGGTATTCGGGCCTTGCTAATTCTGCATAAAGGCCACAATGATTAAGCAAGCCCGAATACATATTACTGCTTAGACCCATATATCCCGCCACAATGCTATTAAACAAAATCCAACCGCCTACCAGAAAAACCAGAGGCGAAACAAAGGCTAAAAGGCGAGAGCAACTTCCCCAGCTCCATTTAACAAGCCACCACTCATTAACAGCCAAAACCAAGAGCAGCACAGGCGCGAGAACAATAAAAAGCGGACGAGTCAAAATGCACACAGCTATTAATAACCCTGATAGCGCATATAATGGAATCTTCAGATTCTTCTCCATGACTATTTTTTGAAGCAAATGCATGATCAGAAGAATAAGAAATATGGCCATTGTTTCGGACAGGATCGCCGTCTCCAAAAAAAGAAATTGAAGTCCTATTAAAACAGGGACGCAAACAATAAACGACCATCGGGGGGACAGCCGCATCCGCCTAGCCAAATCATAAAGGAATAAAAGCCCCACGAGACCCATACAAGATTGAATCGCCCATATGACTCTTAACTTCATGCCGGCCAAAATCATGAGAAATGGGTAAGCAGGCAATCGTTTCGCCGCATAATCCGTAAAGTCAAGCTGACGAATCCAATCTGCCATAACTAAATAATCGGACGAATCGTCTGTTAAAAGCGGTTGGGAGAAAAGCATCAGAAGAATCCGCAACAAGACTCCAACAAACAGCAAGATCATGAGATAACGTTCGTTCCAGAGCCAAACGCCAAACTTATTATCTTTCATACTCATCCAACGTCAAAACTGAAAATAGAGAAATGGAGAACTCGAATTTACCAAGACAATGCCTATGCAGACGATAAAGAGAAATCCCAGTACGACAGCCGTCGCAAGGCCTGGCTGAAATCGAATTTCCCAGGTGTTGGCTGATAACCAGCACACACCAGTCGCGATGCATAAGATCATAAAAGGGAGTTTATGCGTGGTCCACAAAGTATTATCCCATCCCCCCGCCCAACCGTTCATGCCCATCAACCCCCTGTAAATCCCTAGCGCTTGTACCAAGTTCGATGATCTGAACAAAACCCACCCGCCCAATACGATCAGAAATGTCCATGCACATCGGACGGACTTAGGAACCCATTCTAAAAAACTTCTTTTGCCGACAACTCGTTCGATTGCCAACCACACTCCATGATAGGTTCCCCAGAAAAGGAACGTCCAATTGGCGCCATGCCATAAGCCCCCGAGCATCATCGTGATAAGAAGATTTGCATACGTCCGCGACAGCCCTTTTCGATTCCCGCCTAGAGGAATATATAAGTAATCTCTTAGCCAAGAAGAGAGAGAGATGTGCCAACGACGCCAGAAGTCGGTTATGGAAAGAGCTTTATAAGGCGAGTTAAAATTGCGCGGGAATTCGAATCCGAACAGGCTCCCTAATCCGGCAGCCATATCTGAATAGCCGCTGAAATCGAAGTAAATCTGCATGGCGTATGCCAACATGCCGGCCCAAGAGGAAATCAAACCCGGGGCTGTCTGTTTAAATAACTGATCGACCAGGATAACAACTCCGTCTGCTAAAATCACTTTCTTTGCCAATCCAAATATAAACAGATAGACCCCGCGCGCTACGCGATCCATAGAATGAATTCGCGATTCCAACTGCGCGGCCAGTTCATGATAACGAACAATCGGACCTGCAACCAATTGAGGAAAAAGGGATACGTAACAGGCAAATGACCAAATCGATTTGCATGGACGGGCATTCCCCAGATAAACATCAATGGTGTAACTCATGCTTTGAAACGTGTAGAATGATATTCCGACAGGAAGAATGACCCCCATAACGGGAATTAATGGAGAAGGCAGCAATCTCACCATTGCGCTCACTTGATTTAAAGTTTGTGCAAATAGATCGAAGTACTTGAAAAATCCCAATAATCCCAAATTCGTACAGAGGGAAATGATCAACCATAGCTTTCGTTTCCTTGTATCAGAGCTACAAGCAATGCGGCTTCCGGCTAGATAATCGACGAGGGTGGAAAGGAAGAGCAATCCGCAAAACCTATAATTCCACCAGCCGTAGAACACATAACTGGCTATGGTCAGAAAAACCAATCGAGCCGAATTGGCTTTAAGGGCATAATAAACGAACAGAGTGATTGGAAGGAAAATAAAAAGAAATTCGTAACTATTGAAGAGCATGATGGGATTCTCAATCAGACCAAACGATTGTCGCACAACGTCCGTAGTTCGCCATAAGGTTTAACGCCTCGCCCATTAATGCCATTATATCCATACTGAACGTCAGTTTTCTCAAGTCCAACTTCGTCAAACCATTTACGTATAGTTGCTAAATACTGGGGAGAATCGTACATAGGCGAGAGTTGATCGAACAAATCCAACACCCCCCATTCTTTCAACATCTCTTCTGACAAATCCCGATAGTCATCGCCATAATAAACTACCAATAGACGGCGATTGATCGTAGGGCCTATCATAGGGATTTTGTTAATGCACTGGGCTAAAGGCCACAACCGCCGAGTATGTCGCTCGCACCAGCAATACAATTTTTCAGGATTCATTAGCCGAATAAAATGGCGAACAAAATATTTGGCGCTGATTGCTCGAAGCAACCAGGGCAGAACACCCGGCCTTTTGCAGTAACAATCGATTGCGATATGTTTCCCAGGCTTCAAATATGGAGAAAGGCTTATAAAGGCCTCGTGCACACTAGGGGTATGTTGGAGCACGCCCAAACAAAACAATCTATCAAAAGAAGCCTTTGGAAAAGGCATCTTGTAGAGATTTGCCTGTATAATTAACACATTGTCGCAATGACCATTCGATGCATAATTAGCTTCAACAGCCCGGCTATAATCCATTGAAATCACCATGGCGCCAGTTTGAGCGGCCTTAGCGGTAAAACGTCCTGAACCACTGCCCACCTCCAGAATCATTTCACCCTTGAGGTCTGAAGGCCATGGGGTCTCAGATTCAAACCTTAGACTTGAATCTCTTCTCCCACTGTATTCATCGTATTGGGTGCGCGCATGTTTCAGCCATTCAAACCCAAAGTTTTCTGCATAGTTCGACTCCGGGCCAAATCGCGGGATGGAATTGACGACCGGATAGTCCTGATTGCAAATCTTGCACCGAAGAACACCTGAAATCACGCGCTCCGAAGTGCTGTATTCGGCCTCAACAAGCGCCAAAGGAGCTATGCAGTCAGGACATACAAGATATTGAATATGCGCTTTTTTCATTGGAATGGCAAACGATGAACCTGCGATTAAACTAGGTCCTGTGAACAGCAACCATTTGCGTACGCAGAATTCCCCACGGCTTCGTAAATTCATCAATAATGGGCAAGAATGAAACCGCATACTCAGACTGATCGAGTCGATCAACAAGCTGATTGCATCCCACGTTTTTTACAGGATCGCTGGGCTGCACGAAATAGTCGTCAAAGATAACTAGTGTATTTTTACTCATCATATGCTGGCAATTATCCCAATCGGACTGAATGGTTTCAATCGAATGCCCTCCGTCGATAAAGATAAAATCAACCTGGCCAATTTCTTTGCGGATGCGAAGCAACATCTCCTTTGAATTGCCTTTGAAAAGTTTTGTGAATGCACCGGTTTTCTCCAACATGCGTGTGACGGTCATGCAGGACGGAGGACGTATCGCGTATTCTGCCGACAGCAGATCCGGGGTCAAATCTTCGAAGAGGTCAACGCCCCAATATTGTACAGAGGTCAAAGAATGATGGATACGCGCTGTTTCTATCATTTGACGGGCCCGAATGCCATTATTAGTTCCAATCTCCAAAAAAATCCTGCACTTTCGCTCGTTTATCAACTGGAAGAATGCTCTATACCGCTGGGGATAGATACGCCATAGGCGCACACAGTATTTCGCATACCAAAAAAAATTCACATTATCCTCCCCCGAGATCATTAATATATTTCATTCGGAACAGATGCTCGCCGATAGCATTCGGCATATATTTTAACAATTTTCGCCCAATCATATTCACTTGCCCGAGTCTTTGAGCGAAGAATCATTTCTTTGCAAAATAAATTCTGATTCATCAGCTTCGTTATATGCTCACTCATCGCTTCGATATTCCCGACAGGAGCGACCAGACCCCACTTTCCATTCTCAATAATATCCAAAGCACCTGCTGTTTCATATGATACAATTGGCAAGCCCGCAGCCATAGCTTCAACAATCACATTTCCAAATGATTCCCACAAGGAGGTCATAATAAAGGCATCCGCTGATTTATAAAGCTCTATCAGCGCTTCCGAAGGATGTTGATTAAGACATGAATTCTTTTGCACATCCATGCTTTGGGGGGGGATCATGCGCAAATGAGCATCCACCCCCAACTGTGCGGCACGCTTCTGAACCTGCAAGTCGGACGAGCCAACCAGCAGCCAAACAACCTTTCGAGAGTTTTGGCATACGATACGAAGAATATCCGGAATGAAACAAAATCCTTTCTGCGGATGATCGCGTCCAACCGTCAAAAGTAAAAACGAATCTTCTGGTATGCCCAAACGCCTCCTCGTTTCCACAGGATTCGTGTGCATTGATTGGAAGCGCGAAAGATTCACTGCATTGGGAATGTCATCGATTTTGGATACGGGAATTCCGCTTGCCTTATACTCTTCGTGCATCAGTCGACTGATGGCCGTCACGCGATCGCTCATGGAAAGCGCACAGCAAATGCCCTCGTTCAAATGTGAATTCATCCGCAAGGTAAAACCAAATGCAGGATCACGAATCAAATCGTCTCCCTGGCATGTTGTAACAACCCTGCATCCGGTTCTCTTGAGCGCCGGTACGGCCAGCATGCCCAAAGGATAGGCCATATGAATGTGCCAGATATCGCCATGTAAAAGTCGTCGGTAAAAGTCTATCTGCCATTCCACGAACCTACGAGAGCCCCGCCCCTCTTCCCATTGTTTTCTAGCATTTTGCGTATAGGTTCGCGGCAGCAGAGGATAAACAGGATAAGGCAGATGACGAGCCACTTGAGCCCATAATCCCCACCACGTAATCACGCATGGCCGATCCCCCATGGCAAGTTGACGCATCGCCAAGTTGTGAACCGTTGTCTCCGCTCCGCCCAAGCGGGGAAGAAAAGTCGAAGCTAAATGCACAATCTTCATAGCCTGATTATTCAATACCCTCAAAGAAACAACAGGTTGAAAATGCATTCCAAAGCAAATTTGGATGCCCAAGCCCCTCACGAGGGATAAGACTTCCCGATGAAGTTGGATCAAACAGACCGGAAGGAAGCGTCGTCCAGGCTTTGCGTAATCGTTCCGAAAGAGACTTTTGGCACCATTCCTGCCACGGCGGTGTAAATCCTTGCTTGGGTCGATTAATGAATTCCCCCGGTAAATAGCGCGAAAGAACGGAACGCAAAAGCATTTTTCCCCGGCCGTCCGGACCGACCTTTAGGTGAGTGGGCAGCGAGAACGCAAATTCAACCATGCGATAGTCTAGAAACGGATTTCTGCACTCCAAGCTATGAGCCATGCTCATTCGATCTGTTTTTACCAAGATATCATCCGGCAGATAGGTATGAAGATCCAAGTACTGCATTCGAGTCAGCAAATCGCATCCGGCTGAACGGCGAAGCCATTTCGATCGGGTCGACTCGACATCCTCCATGACCAGTGTCCGTTGCATCTCGGAGGAGAACAAACGTTTGAGCATTCGAGAGCTGGTGATCCTTGTCAACGCGGCCATACCTTTGCATGGCCCCAGCCATCTCAGTTTCGATTCCCACAAAAAGGTCTTTGCATGGAAAGGCCCCGATGGAATCCTATAGCCGCCCCACAGTTTTAAAGCCTCGCGATACCAAGGATAACCGGCGAAAAGCTCATCCCCCCCATCGCCCGTCAAAGCCACCGTAACATACGAGCGCGCTTGTTGAGCCAAAAACCAGGTGGGAATGCATGAAGCATCTCCAAACGGTTGATCCAGCCAACGGGCAATCTCCGAGAAACGGCCTCCCATGTCCTCATCAACCGTTAGAATCCGATTGGCGATGCCCAAATGCCGGGCCACTTGTTGGGCATGAAGAGATTCGTCATATCCACTCGACCGAAAGGCAATGGTATAGGATGAAATTGAAGAAGGTCCGGCAAGGCGAGATGCTAATGCGGCTACAAGACTCGAATCGATACCCCCCGACAAAAAAAGTCCAAGGGGAACATCGGATAGCAACCGAATGCGAATGGCATCAGAAAGCAATTCTTCAAGACGGTCCCCGGCCGTTTGTTCATTCCAAGATGGGTCCAAGCCATTCCCCAAAGGACAATCCCAGTATTCACTAAGAGTAAAAATTCCATCTTTCCATATTCCATAGTGTGCAGGCGGAATTTGGCGAATCTCTTCATAAATGGTTCGCTCACCCATGATATACCCGTATGCCCAAAATTGCGACATGGCGACCATGTCGATACGAGATCGATCAACCCATCCCGTCTGCAAAAGTGCTTTTATTTCAGATGCAAAAACAAGACTCCCGTCAGCGCGCTGGTGATAATACAAAGGCTTTTTACCTAACCGATCCCTAGCCAAAATCATTCTATGTGCTTTTCGATCATAGAGAGCCAAGGCAAACATTCCGTTCATCCGGTCAAGGGTTGGCTCTATCCCATATTTCGCCACTAAATGGACAATGACTTCCGTATCACATTTCGATTGGAAATGATGGCCTTCTTGAATCAGCTCATTCCGATACTCCTGGAAACTGTAAAATTCGCCATTATAACTGATGCACCAATCGCCATCTTCACTCGCCATCGGCTGAGCGCCTGCCTCCGATAAATCGATAATGCTTAGCCGACGATGACTCAAACCCGCCGTACCCGTCATTTTTTCATCACGCACGGTTTTTCGATCAAGCCACAGGAGTAGGCCTGCGGCGTCCGGGCCCCTATGGCTCAACACGTCTCTCATTCGGGCCAAGACGACTTTGTTCATACAGGGCGTCTTAGATATGAAACCAGCAATACCACACATAAAGAATACCCATTAACTCAGCTAAATCGACCGACTATGCTTTTCCAACCATTGGCGAATAGCTCCCTTTATTGCCGGAGGGATTAAAGCCCGCCACCCAGCATGGAGAGAACAAGGGGGAGTATAACGATCCAAGGATAATCTTTCCGCCCGTTTATCCGGCGATTGAAAAACCTCCCGTATAACGTCAGCATACGCGCTAGTTGTGCTTTTCAGAGAGAAATTCTTGTAAATTCTTTGCTGCGCCAACTCGCTCATCTTACCCCAGTGTTGACGATCAAGCCCCAGGTTATAAACGGCCTTGGAAAAAGCTTCGGCAGCCCCCATGGGAACCAAAACGCCGCTAGTTCCATCCTCAATAATGTGATCCGTCAAACCGCGTATATGCGTAGCGACAGGAACACAACCTTCTGACATAGCCTCCAACATTGCATTAGGCGATCCTTCATAACGTGAAGGAAAGATCAGGCAATGAGCATGCTGATAATACTCTGGCATATCATCCGGAGGAATGGCGCCCCTGAAATGAACCCGATCATCCAATCCAGCTTGATGAAAAGCATATTCCAACCTCTTACGATCTGGGCCATCGCCCACAACAACCAAATCAGCCATAAGACCCCGGTTCAAAGCGCCACAAAGAATCTTAGGAAGAAGCAATACGTTTTTCTGCATTTCTTCTAAACGACCAACGTAGAGCAACCGAAAGACAGAGTCCTGCATTCTTAGCGCCGAAGAAGACTTCAAAAGAGACAGGGCAATCCCATTGGGAATCATGTTGATTTTTTCCATCGGCACTTCACGATCTAGAAGATCGTCTTTTATCCTCGGGCTCACCGCCACCATGCGATCAATCCAGGGAGCCAGAATTCTGACAGGACGGTATACCCCCTCTGTCATCAAAGGGAGCCGAGCCAGACATCGAATATTCGGCGGCAAATAGCAAGGCAGATTGGTGCTTAGAGAATCACATCCCGGCAATATCATAATAGCTTGAATTCGTTGGAGCTCTAACTCCTCGATGATTTGTCGCGTTGCTTCCGCTGGTTTGGAAGCCAGATTGAGCAACTGAACACCTTGTTCACGAGCCAGAGGATGCGGCCTTAACTTACGACCATCCATAGGCGGCATGCAAACGAAGTCGATGTCCTGCTCACGAAACAGGGCTCGCGTCCGCGTGAAGAAACGGAAGGTCCCTCCCACCTGAGGCTCACAAAAATAGGCAACACGAATCATAAATCTATTCTATTGCGTGCAAGCGTCTCAGAAGTGAAAAAAGAGTTTTCTTTAAAAACTGCGCATTTTCAACTGCACGATATGGCATGAACGTCAACATCAGCCGTTGTAGAGTTTTTACCCAACGCTTGTTTAGGCTGTATGCTTCCATCATATCATATCGGTATAGGCTCAGAAGCCTTTTGGTGAGATTGGGATCCACATATGAAATTTGTGTGTTTCGGAATCCGACCTTTGCCTGCGAAACCCGCTGTTTTGCATATTGATAGCCAACCGTGCCAAATACAGGTTGATAATAACTAACCCATACAGAATTCATGTAAGACTTGTTGTGCCTAATGAACTGGAGCGTATTCTCCATCGATTCCACAGTTTCATAAGGAAATCCGATGATAAATAGCCCAGCAATAGATATTCCCATTTCAGAGAGCACCTTAAGTTTTTCGCTTGCTTGACTGCTTGTAAAGGTTTTACCCATTCGTTTCAACATGCCATCATCACCAGATTCGATTCCAATATGAACGCAAGCAGGCTGATATTTTCTAATACATTCTATAGTCAAATCGTTTAGACACTGGATATGTGCAAAAAACGTGAATGCGTTCGAAATTTGTAGATCCTCCGATTCCAATCGTTCATAGAGTTCTTCCATGCGGTGGGCAGCGGCTGCAAAAATATCATCCACAATGAAAAACTTCTTCTGTCCCAATTGTGTGAGTAATTTGACATTGGCGACAGTCCGATCAGCGCTGAAGTGATGGATAGTCCGTTCGGTGTTATGGCAGAAATGACATCGGAATGGACAGCCACGCATGGTCATTATCTCACCATGAACCTCACGTAAAGTCGCAAAATCCTTCTGAGCCCAGACAGGATATCTGATGAAATCAATGGGCTGATGTTGAAAAAAGAGTTCGCCTTCGCCCTTACAAAGCTCAATTCCTGCCTTTCCAAAAGACTGCTCCAGTTCCTCCGGCATATCTTGTGCCCACTTACCACCCACAACCACTCGCGTTTTGAATATTTTCCTCAGTCTCTGAGCGTCCATTATAGGCCTACAAGGGTCATCCGACTGTAAGACAGAAAGACCCACAATGTCATATTTGCCCCGAACGACACCATGTCTAAGTTGATGCAGATAAAAGACATCCACATCATGTCCAAACGCTCGCAAATACGACGCCAAATCCAGCAAGCCAATGGGATTTCGTTGCTCCTCAAAGGCCTTGCGAGTTGTGAGTAAGATATTCATTCTTTAAGGTAATTATTCCTGTCCTAAACGCCCTCTTTCTCAAAAACTCATAACATGATTTTCAGCAAAAAAAGAGCTTCCTTTTAAGAGATGCCCAAGTCAAAATTAATATGTTGCTCGATGCTATACCATGATCTCGGAGAAAACACAGCTTGATCGTTCTTTAGGGTTCGCGTGTCCAAGGTGCAAAATGCGGCTTGTATTTTCAAGCACAGACATGATGATGAAGTGTATCCACCCTGCATGTGGTTACCAATACCCTATCCATCAATCGATTCCGATTTTAATAAATGATGCCTCCAGCGCATTTTGCATCAACGATTTTCTTCAGAACTCGCTCACCTATTTTTCTCAAGGTCATCACCGTCAAAAAACGAATTGCCGTATTCCCATGAATCAAAATGCTCTTCATAATTTTGCTCATGTCCGGGATCTGTTATTACACGACATCCCCACTCCTCTAATCCTTATTTTGGGCGGGAGCATTCGTGGCATTGGATCTGAAGTCTTACTCGATCATCCGAAGGTCCGCTGTGTCGAAACCGATATTTCTTTCGGCCCTCACACTCAAATCATTTGCGATGCTCACGACATTCCCTTTGCAAACGAGACATTTGATGCCGTGGTCGCCCAGGCAGTTCTCGAACATGTTGCGGACCCTTACCGTTGTGCAGACGAGATACATCGGGTATTGAAGCCCTCGGGACTGGTTTACTCTGAAATACCCTTCATGCAACAAGTCCACGGAGGAGCCTACGATTTCACCCGCTTTACTCTTCAAGGCCACAGGCGCCTCTTCCAGAAATTCGAACCGATCGAATACGGGCCGCTCGGAGGCCCCGGAACAGCTCTTGCATGGGCTTACCTTCACTTTTTCGACGCCTGGACGCAACAGCCAACCTGGCGAAAAATTGTTAGGGGCTTTGCCCGCTTTACATCATTCTGGCTGAAATATACAGATGCCATATTACTCAATCGTCCAGGGGCTTCGGATGCTGCTTCCGCCACCTTCTTCATGGGAAGGAAAAGCGAGCAGACGCTTTCTGATCGAGAGTTGGTTCGTTCATATCATTCAGCTTCGAATAGGTAAACCGTCTCTTGCCTGAAGGCGTCAAAGGAATACCGGGAGCATACATGATTCTGATGCAAGCCGATTCCCCGATGACGGCTCTCATTTGTGCAAGAAGCGTATTTTCCTGGCTTTGAACTTTGCGCTGATCGGCTACCAAGACAAGCGTATATTCCGCCAGATTCTCCTGGACGAAACAGAACTCTGCGACCCCCTCAACCGAGTACAGAAGATGGGTAAAATATTCACCATGAATGAATCGCCCGGAAGGCGTACGAATAACATCGGCCTGCCTCCCAACAACAGTCTTCAAGCGCGGGGTCGATCTTCCGCAAACACACAAGGCCGACGGTTCCCAACAAGCCAAGTCCCCCGTATCGTATCGAAGAAACGGCATCCCGTAATTATGCAAATACGTAAGCAACAGCCGTCCCGGAGATCGCCCGGAGTCTTCGCCTTCAATCTCTACTATAAAGTCGTTGCAAAGGATATGCAGCCCCTGATGCTCCGTGCATTCAGCCGCGATAGCGCCCGTTTCGCGATTACCATATCGATCGAATACTGGACGTTTGAATACTCGTTCAATACAGGCCCTCATGTGCGGATCGAGTCGTTCAGCCGAGCTGACAATGGCCCTGCTCGGATAGTCAGGACGAAGGTCATGTTCCTCCAGAAATCGGGCATACTCAAAGATAGACCCCGCATAGGCCACGATAATGGCCGGACAAAAGCGCTCCATCGACCGATGAAACTGAATCATCTGATCGGGTCCCATGTTAAAGGCGTTATACCATCTTCTGTTTTCCACCCTCCATCGTAACGCCAATCGAAGATTAGCCATCGAACTCGACACATCGCGATCCGATCCCCATAACATGGCAATTTTCTGTCCGGGCGCCCAACCTGTTAGCCCATCAGCCCAAAGAAGAGACGCTTCACGTGCAATTTGGGTGGTCTTATCCACCCAAAATTGCATGGGGGTTCCTGTGGATCCTCCCGTAGCATCTCTTCGCAAGCCTTCTGCACCCTCTGACACAAAGTATTCCGGAGTATTCTGAATCTCCGGTCGCTGCATAACCGGCAGGGATCGAAGAACCTCTTGAGCGTCCAACGGACTGACCGTGGTCGAACGGCCCAGAAGATCACGTATTCTCGGGACCTGTATCCTTGCGTGATTTAGTAAATTCGCCAGCATCTCGTCGACCAGCGATTTTCGCGCAAAGCCTTCCATAAAATCAGACCGCTGATTTGCGTCCCACTTGGACGACACAGCTCTTCGATGCCCGTCTTTACGATCTAACAGGCGTTGCGACAATAGTGCTGATAAATATTGATTCATCGCAGAGAAACCATCAGGAACGCTTTACAGTCAACGAACGATACAGGTCAACCAACTTGACCGCACTCGCTGCCCACTGAAAATCCGACATGACGCGTCGACGATTCCACTGGCCCATCTTTTTGGCGGCGGCAGGCTCCTCTGCCAAAGCCATCAAGGCTTTGAAAAATGCTTCAGGCTGATCTTGAGGCACAATCCAGCCCCCTTGATTCTCAATGAGCCGGGGAACCCATCCGCAGTCGGTGGTCACAACCGGCAATTCGGAAGACATCGCTTCCAATGCGGCAAAGCAAAATGACTCAAACGTGCTGGTAATCACTTTAACATCAGCGCCTGCATACACAGCCGGGAGCTGACCATAAGGCACTTCACCCAAAAACGATATGCGATGGGCAACCCCCAGATCTCGCGCTTGCATCTTCGTCCGTTCAAGCAACGGACCATTCCCTACCAAGACCAGTCGGGCATTGGATTTAGCAGCAAGGACACGCCGGAAGACATTCAACAGGAAAGCATGGTTTTTGAAGGCCTGAAACCTAGCCACATAAAGTAAAACCCAATCATTCTCAGAGAGACCATATACAGATCGAAAAGAACTCTTGTGTGGAAAGAAAAAAGAAGAATCAACGGCATTTGGCACATCGACAACATCGGGACGCAAGCCTTGCTGCAATTGAGGAATGGTCATCCCACTGGCAATAACGCCATCCGCCTTCGGTATCGCGCCCATGGTGTCGTAGAAATTCCCCGCTGTCAGACGCATCACTACGGGAACCGCCATCTTCCATCGCTTCCAGAGATGAACAAACGTTGGCAATTCACATACGTGCACGACATCGAACTGATGTTTTTGTCTCTTCGCCCATCGCGCGGAAAACTGCTCGAAAAACCAGAAATCGAACAGTCGCAATCGCCATCCGCCTTTCACCTTGTCCCAGGGAAACCATCCGTAGTAGGGGGAACGGATGTAGTGATTGGGGCTTTGAGATTGGGACTGTGCATCCGAAATCTTCGCACCGCTGAAAAGAGGATAGCCGGAGAGAAAGGATACGGAACAATCCAGATTCTGAAGGTGCCGGGCCATTTCTAAGTCGAAGGTCTCTCCTCCACCCCGCTCTATGCTTAACATTCGGTTGACAAACAATACACGCACAAATGGACCCGTATGTCCTTTAAGCCTTACAAATCATGATATGATGAGTATATGGAATGTGCAAAAGATCTTGCCGGATTTCCGATTGCACATGAGAAAAGAATGGCTGCACCAAGGCTCTGTATTCTTCCGATGAACGTACGTAAGAACCTCGGTCGGAATTGATGATAAACCGAGCTATGCGAGATTGGCTTTCTGTTAAGCACGGATCGATGGCTATAAACTGTCCCCCTGGCTGCATCAATTCAACCAGTAGTCGACATAGATGTTGAGCTTCAGCATCATCCAGATGGTGCAACATGGAAAGAGCCAGTGCCTTTTGAAATCGGAGCAGTTGACCTGAATGAAGATCAGATACTGACGCACATCGAAATGTTACATGTCTGCCTGCATATCGTGAGCGAGCACTTTGGATATACCGTTGGTTGGGATCTATGCCAGTATAGTTCACGCCAGGAAGAAATTGCAGGATCTCAGCCGTTCCACACCCCACATCCAATATATGCTCGCCGACTTGAGAACATATATATTGTTTGGCTACGAGCCTTCGAAAACGGTGAGCGCCTACAGCCCACTGAAATAAATCATATGCTATAGAGGATGAAAAAATGGCGCTATGAAATATTTTTTCGTGTGTCATCTTGCCTTTTATCGGTAAAGAATCTCACTCAATGCGCCTTGGCCTGCCTCAAAGCAATCAATGAAGAAGACTTTGTCAACCGATGTAGAATGACAGACATTAGCATCCCATTTCTCATGCCAAATTAATGTATCGTTGTCCCATTGAGCATAATGTTCTGCGTCCAAGATTCCTCGAGGAGGAAGATTAGAAGTCGCTACTAATTCCAACATTGCATTCAGGGCAAAACCTTTAAATAAAACCGCATTTTGATTGTGATACCAAGACTTATCCTCAACCTTCACGGGATGCAAAAGCCCCTGCGTCAGGCGCTGCTGTAACGAAAGCGTGTCAAACAGTACAAGATCCTTATCGCACCATTGAGGTTCTGATTCTTTCACATAGTTAAATAGATGGCGTTGGAACTGCCCAGACACCTTCCAACTATGGGCTGTCCCCTGATTCACCATCAGGCAAAGAATTGCCAATGCAACGATCCCAAGTGGCTTAGACAAATTGAACCACCGAACAAGAATAAGACTCAAAACCAATGCAATGCCAACGGCTGGCAAGTAATTTAGGCGGCCCGCCGTGTAAGAAACCAAGCAAGGAAAATACGCAACACACACCCAAGCACATCCGAAGAAGACCGTTCTATTAAACAAGAAGGCTGGCCGAGTAACGTCATGGTCATTTACTTCTCGGCGCCTTGATCGGCCCCACAGCCAGAGACACATCATAATCGTCGTGCAGTCAAGAACTCCTAACGCACGCTGATGCCATACCGATAAATCAAGAAACCCATTCAACCCACTTCTTAGGCTGTCTAGGAAATATCCTCCAATCCACCAGCGAAGAATCTCCTTTAAATTCCATAAACCGATGTCCATGGAAATCGCGGGAGTCAATTGGGCATTAGGATATAGGATGTTTTGACCCAGTCCGAATCCCAACGTTGTACGCCACAGGAGATAAAAAACCATAACCGCTGCAAAAGGCATGAAACCCTTTCCGGCACGACGCAGCCCCTCCATTCCAAGAAGCACAGGATAGGCCAATGGAAGAAAGGCGCCGGTTTCATAGGAAAACACACCGACCACATAGCCTAATACCGAAATAACGCAATCGCTCCAACAACCGGTTCTAGCGTAGCGAATCCAAAACAAAGCGCTCAATCCATAAGCAACATAAACATAGGAAATAGCGTTTAATTCGGGCCAGTAGAACGATTCAGTCAGATTAGGAAGCAGAGAAAAAATTGCGGCGCCGATAAAAGCAACGCGTGTATCACGCGACAGAGCATATAAAATACGCATCAAGACCAATAAGAAAACGGTGTGCATTATCATCCCAAGGATGTAAAAAATCCAAGGTCTGTCTCCGCAAGAATGAAAAAGAATCAGCTGAACCATCGCTGATACAGGCCGAAAGGGATGTAGGCACGTCGCGGCAACAATATCCGGTACAGATTTCATGCTACGTGCGACGTTCCAGAAATGCCAGTCATCCTGGCAAAAATCAACCCATCCAACCGCTGAAAAACGCGAAACCCCTTGCAGAGCCACGGCCATCAGTACAAAAAGAATCCATTGCTTTTGCGTCATTATCTTGAAGTTCCAATCATTGATGAACAAGTTCATCCATTCGATCACACCATTGAACGGCAACGGCTTCATGGCTATAGAGACGCAAACACTTATTCCGGGCTGCCGCTCCTCTTAGCAGAGATTCCTCCGGCTGAGACAAAGCCTGAGAAATAATCGATGCCAAAGCACTTGCATCGGCTGGAGGGCAAATCCATCCGCAACCATTAAGTATATCCGGCAAATCCGACACCGCCGATGCAATGATAGGTTTGCCCGCCGCCATAGCCTCAAAGATCTTGCAGGGCACCTGGGATTGAGCCAATTCGTTGTCGACTTGAGGAAGAACGACGATATCGGCCAATCCAAGATATTTTGGCATGTCCTGTTTTGGACGCGAACCCGTGCATTGCACAAGCGATGCATACCGAGTATTGCTCTGAATGTCCTTCACATGTTCTGTTTCAGGACCAACAATTAGCAAACATAGATCGTTCCGGCCTAATATAGAAAGGGCGTCCAAAAGAACCTCGATTCCCTTATGCGGACGCACAACGCCCCCAAAGACAATCACCTTTTTATTTTCAAGTGCCAGAGATCGCCTCAAAGCTAATGAGGCAGAGGCCGGCAAGGGCTGGAACATCTGCGTATTTGCACCCACGGGCACAACATGCCCTCCGAATTTCTTCTGCAGATACGAACTGGACGAAATAACCATATCCGCATGAGGGATCAGTCGCTCCATCCAAGGACAATACACGTCGTCGACAGGATGCATCCAATGCGACCGCCATCGCATAATCTTTTCTTGCAGAGAGAGCCGTTCATAGAGATAGCCGTCCCATTCATCCAAATAGACCACCATCTTCCGCTTCTGGCTGCACTTCAAACGATAGGCCGGCCAAATCGTTTGAGCAAAGGCTTTCACAGCCACAATCACATCGCCTTCCAAGGCATTCATCATCTTTCGACTTTCGCGAAAGAAATCAGGAAATCGATAAAGGAGGGATGCCTCTATCACTTTGTAAGAAAACGCCTCCCTATACATGGGGCAAATACCATGTCCAAAATCGGGACCGACAATGTCCACTTCATGGCGCATCTGCATCATTCGCGCCAACTCCGTAACGGGCCCCAAAACCGGACAAGCGATATCCGGAACAAGAAAAGAAATCTTCACGATTATGATTTTCCAGCGTTCACGCGGGAAGGATTTGGCCACGTACACTCCTCGCCGACTCCCAAAATGCGGTTAACGGCCTCCACACCCTGCATGATAGAATGGTCCATATTGGCCACTTCATACTTCCAACCACCAAAACGCCCCCTGCTAATGATGCCCAAAGGCTCCAATTGTGCCATCAATTCAGCTAGAATATCGTCACGATCCAGCGTTGGAATGGGATAACCAAATTCGGCCGTCATAGGATAGGTATGGACTTCGTGTTCGGATTCCGGCATTACGCCCATTCTATTCATATCTTGAAGGACTCTGGACAGAAAATCGCCTGGATTCTGCAAGGGCTCGGTTCCCGCCCGCGAAATCTCGCAAAGGAAAGACGAAGATCCATTTATGTCTGGAACATGATGCGGTGAAAAATTCGAAAAAGGCGTTACTCGATAGAAAACATCTCGGGTCCCAGGACAGTAAATCCACGTCTTTTCAGCCAAATGTTTAGGCATGGGAGAATCAAAGCCCAATCCCATCACATAAACATGAGTGTATTTCAGTTTGGACGCCGTTACCATGAGCGATGGAATCGCCAGCCACTGGGCGAGACGAGGCAATGGAGCCGTAGATATCAGGCAATCGTATTCATCGACCGTTCCGTCTGCTAACTGCACTTTCCTGGATTTTCCATCAACGGACACCACTTCTGAAGAGAGGGTTATCCGATTTTCAGGAAGCCGCGCCGCCATTTCTCGCCAGATGGATCCCGTTCCACCCCGCTTAGGGAACTGAAACACATGATTGGGTCCCCATTCCACATCATCCCTATTTTCGCGCAGGTTGCGCTGGACCCGCTCCACATCAACCACGGGCACGCGATCACCTAACCATTGAACCCCCATTAATGCAGGATCAATGGACCAGTTTTTCAGGTTGTAGGGCAGCATGAAGTGACGGGTAATTCCCTCTCCAAATCCTTGCAGCATCCATTCCTTGAAATTTTGAATGGAGTGGGCCTTGGCTGTATGCTTTTCTACATCAGTCTGCATCCGCAATTGAAGCAACCCATTCAAGCATTCGTCACAATGTTGGGGTGGAAGATGACGGAAATTATACTGAAAGGGATATGGAATCCACGAATCATAGTCTCGAATCCAAGACTTTCTCTCATGATGGAAATAGCCTCCCGGCAAGAGAGAGTCCATCAATTGGTCTACATAATGATAATGCGAATGTGCGACATGAACGGCAAAGTCCCAAGTAAAACCTTTTTCGTCATAGAACGAAGAGGACAAACCGCCTACATATGAATTTCTTTCATATACAACAAAATTCTCATGCCCCAACTCAGTGAGCCGATGCGCCGCTCCAAGACCTGTCGGACCGGCCCCAATAATAACAATTCGCTTCGGACATTTTGGCGTATTACAGTTCCTCATTAAGTAGCCCTTTTCAATTCCTGATGAAGTCGGTACTCTTCAGCGTCATGAACAGAATTCTCATGATACTGACCAGCCATCGTTTAGATTGCTTCAAACTGTGCATGGATCTTCTGATCGGAAACCGATCCATATTCAATTTTGACCGAGTTGTCCTGATGCTTAACGGAGTCACGGGCCGGCATCTGAACTATGTTGAATCTCTTCTGCGTAAGCATCCTCAGATCCCATGGGATACCATTGCCGGCCCTCGAGGTAAGGGGCGTTTGGTGGCCAATCTTCAGAACGAATGCATCCGCCGATATCCCAACAGCCTGTACTTTAAAATCGATGAAGATGTTTTTGTCCCGCCAGGCTGGGAGGATCGAATGATCCGAGCTTATGAAGATCATCGAAGTGATTCGTCTGTGGCCATGCTAACGCCCGTTATTCCGAACAATGCCATGGGGTTTCATTACTTGCTAAATCAATATCCTCAACTGGCCGACGAATACGCCACACAATTCTCTTACCCTCTTACAAACGATTGCACGGGCCCTGTATGGCAATATCCTAAGCTGGCTAATTGGATAACGCGACACTTTTTGGTTCTTTCCGAGGCCAATATACGATTGCAAGCTGTATCCAAAAACCCTTTTCCCCGTTTCGCCCAGCGGTTCAGCATCAACTGTCTTGTTTACGATTATCATCATTGGCAAGAACTTGGGGGTATCCCCGATGAGGAAGAGCCGGCTTGGACTCAATGGATTGCGGATCATGGAAAGGAAGTTGTTCTGGTCACGAACACCCTGTTGCATCACTATTCGTTCTTCGTTCAACAGGACTGGCTGGATCGTACTCCACTTTTGGAGGATATTCGGATTGCAAATGCCCCGCAATCCCTCTCATCTAGAACATTCACAGGATACCATTTGCCAAGAATGGTGCGGTTTTTGAATCAAATGCCAAGAGTCTTGAAGCAGCGAATATCAAAGAGATAACCCCTCAAGGAAAGCGCTATCCCTGCTAACCCAAGGGCAACTTGTTCCCGTCATCACTTCTTAAGAAATCGTTTCTTAAGGGCGAAAGCCCAGCGAACGGTTCTGGATTCGCATAATTCTTGATAGACGCGAGATCTCATGTCCAATGATTGAAGCGTACTCATCAAACCTGGGAGCACTTTAAAGGAATCCTTGGCCACAGCCCCCTTGAAAAGAATGGCGCCCAAATATCGATGGAGATGCACAGAATCCCACACGATACCCTTCGTTTCTAAAACATCGTAAATCGCGTTAGGGGGGATGGCAACATCTCGTGGAGGGACCCGGTTATGAAAATCTGTAAATTCATGCACCACGAATCCGCTCTTTCGCGATAGCTTTGCAAGCGTGTTGGTGACAACGTCCTTGGCCGAATTATATAGATCCACGTCAACCCAAAGAAGTGCTAAGTCGATTTCCCAGTTCTTTAAAGATTCCATAAACCATCCTCTCACATAGGTAGTCGTATCCGGACGCCCAAGCATATGAATGCTCTTCTTAACAGATTCGAGAGATGAAGCATAATCGCCCTCTTCAAAAAACGGCTCATTCGTCGATGTGGAAGGCAGCCCTTCAAAGCTGTCCGCCGTATACAGCTTTCGACCAAGCATGGCACAAGCATGACTCAAACAGCAGGACGAATAACCGTGGGATGTTCCACATTCCAAAAGAACACCGGGCACGCCATATGAGTCCAGAACGTAGAGATAGTTGGCAATTTGCATAACATCTGCAGGCCCGGTATGCCGCATATGCTGCTTCTTTCCTTCGCTGCCCGGCGGAGAAGATAAATCATATATTTCCGCTACCGCACAACTCGTTTCCAAACAGATCTTCAAATAAGAAACGTATTGACGTACAGAATCCAGCTCCATAGCTGCATGGGTAATGAGCGTATTGCCAATCATCGTCGCCTGGGCGTTTATGGGCAACAGCCCTTTTCCTATAATCTCTTTTGCCACACCAAGGGGAAGACACTCAAATAGATTAAGTACAGAATCGGCTTGCATCATAAACTCGCTTTCCTATGACTTCAGGGATTTCTCCTCGAATTCACGACATTCGACATAAACAGCGTAGGTTCATATTCCTCGCCTCCTTCGTGAACGAGCCGTTCCACACACTCAGATCCTTGCGCAAATGAGTGATCCTGATTGGCTACTTCGTATTTCCACGCACCAAATCGTCCACGGCTATAAATATCTTTTTTCGCCAATTTCGCTAAAACCGGATGTATCCATTGGTCTCGCCCCAAAAAAGGAGTCGGATATCCATGCGGTAAAAACCTGATCGTCTTCGAGCAGATGGAAGAGACATCATCTATCAGACCATCCTCCGTCATGGCTTGAATCGTTTGAGCAACCAGACGAGTTGGTTCCATTCTCTTGCAAGGGCTTTCAGAAACTTCCGCCATTAATGACCATTGTTGGCCTGGCAAGGCCACGTTGAGATCGCTGTAATTACTGAAGACCGTCACGCGATAATAGGGACTATTAGATTCCGGAAAATACATCCAGCATTTGGTTTTCAAGTGAGCCGGCGGTTGGCCATTTAGGCCTATGCCAATCATATAAACCGAAGAGTATTTCAGAGGAAGCTGTTGCCCTGCAAAGGAAGGAATCCATTTTAGCAACTGATCGAGGGGCATTGTACTGATTAAACGATGATACCGAATGGTCATTCCGCCGGATGTCCGAACGATCTTTTCGTCCGCATCCAGGTGTTCGACGCGCTGCTTCAACCACACTCGCCCCGACTCCAGTCGTCGCCCTAAAGACTGCCAAATGGCGCCGGTTCCTCCTTGGCGGGGGAAACGAAAAGTTCGATTAGGCCCCCATGACACCTGATCTTCACCTGTTTCCATGGCTCTGCGGATTTCCCCAAGATTGGGCACCGAAACCCGTTCGCCTATCCAATGATAATCCATTGTTTCCGGGGGATAAGCCCAAACCTTGAAATTATAAGGCCGCAGGAAGAGATTAGCGATGCCGGGGCCGAACGTGGCAAGAATCCAGTCATTGAAATTGCCAATGCCCGATGGTCCGCGGCCCATTTGCGAAGTTGCCCATTGAAGACCCGCAAGACATCGCTCACGATCTACGGCATCGAGACGATGCAAATTGTTCTGGAAGGGGTATGGAACGAAGCGGTTCTTCATCCATACCCAGCTTTCGCGCTGATGATGGTTCCACCCGTCTTCCCCTAAAGCCACGTTCATGAATCGATCGAACGTGTCGTAGTGGGAAAAAAGAACATGCCCGCCCAAATCCCAAGTAAATCCCTGCTCATCCTTCAGTGATCCAGCCAGGCCGCCGAAGTGATCCTCCGCCTCGACCAGGAGCCAGTCCGTCTTGTGTTCAGAGAGTCGCAAAGCTGCGCCCAAGCCCGCAGGACCGCCTCCAATAACAAGAATGTCGGTGCAGAAGTCGCTCATGGAGCTTTGCTGCTCATTTTCGGACAGATTATTCGGACCATCGATTTAAAGCATTGCATCCACAAATCCCTTTGAGTCGGTCCCGCCCATACAGCCAAAGCTGCAAAATATAGCGCTCGGCCAGGAAATCCACGCCCTCGCCAGAAAACGCAGTTCTCCAAACAGGCTTCCACCAAAGCAGCGGCAGCCTCACTTCGCGGCACAACGCCCTTCCAAAAAACCGGACTATTGAGAACATGCCTGTGCAAGGGAACATTCTGAGGAGAACTCTTCCAACTTAAATGATCGCAGGCGCTATCCCCATATTTTCTATACTGAGCCAGAACTTCATTCACCAAGCCAACTGGATGTCGGCGAGCCAGCATCAGGAAGAACATATTGTCTTCTCCCGTTCGAATGCGGTCCGGGTCGCTAATGAACTCAATCCCCTCTTCTTCGAGTGTCTTACGCCGGACCAACGCCGAACTGATGGTTATGAAGTTATGCCGCAAGAGAAGTGAAAACGCATATCCTGTCGGGGGCAGAGCCCCTTCGTGCCGAACATAACAGGCGCGACCTTCGGCGTCGATGACTTGGCAAACCGTATGGCAAAGAGGGACGTCGCCGCGCATGTCCATGAAGGCCACTTGCCGCGCAATTTTACCGGGAAGCCACACATCGTCAGCATCCAGAAATGCAATATACTCACCACGCGTCAGACGCATCCCGTGATTGCGAGCCGTCGCCAGATCGCACCGTTCAGGAACCACATAAAACCGAGCCGCGCTGCCATAAGACCGCACAATCGATTCCGTACGATCGGTTGACTGATTATCCACCACCAGGATATCGCATTGAGCATAGGCCTGCGCCAATACGCTGTCCAAAGCCTGTTTCAAGAAGCGCTCGCTGTTGAATGTTGTAATAATCGCCGTGACTTTGGGTTGATTCATGTTTATTGCGCTCGAACGCCAACATTGCTGAAATTTACCACATCAAGTATAAGATGATTTTGAAGCAACGAGGAATCTTTACAAATGTCCACAAATAATAGTCTGTCAGCAACCGATCGAGATGCATTTCGAAGGCTTCTGGACTTGTTCCCCCATGCCAACACATTCGAAAAAGAGTATGTTGAAAAAGCAAAAATCCGGGGCTGGCTTACGCTCCAGCATCTTCCACGAGCCACAGGGGGGGCACAGAGGATTTTGGATGTTGGAAGCATGAAGGGCATTTATGCGCCGGCCTATATGAGAATCTGGGGCTATTCAGAAGCCTATCTTCTAGGAGACGATACTCCGCATGAAGGATCCATCGAAATCCCCGACGGGGCTAACGATGCGTTCCGGTTCCCCTGTGCTCGTTGCGACATTGAAACGCAGACATGGCCGCTCGAAAGCAATTTCTTCGACACCGTCGTTTGCACGGAAGTTCTTGAACATATGATGTTCGATCCCGTTTTTGTTATGAATGAAATCTGCCGAGTTCTTAAACCCGGCGGGCGATGCATTCTCACAACCCCCAATACTTCGAGCGATTCCTGCCTCACCTATCTGGTTAATGGCATGCAACCCGGCTTCCTGCGTTACTACAGCAGAACGCCGCTTGAAGCCGGACAGAGAGATTTGAAGACCGTTTCTTTGATGGGGCATTTTCACGAATATACTCGCGCAGATTTGGAGTGCCTTATACAGGCTACAGGCTTTGAAACGATCTTCCTAAAAGGCATATCGCCCTCCAGGCCTTTGCTGAATTCCGTTCGGTTTCGTCTTCTTCGACAACTCGTTCGCATACTTTTTCCCCGCTCAAAACGGATCAGAGAAGACCACCTTATCGCACTTATTCGGAAGAATAACTACTGTCCTCTGGACCAGCTTGCAAATCGTTACCCTTCGCCTCTCTACCAAAAAGCAACGGCATAATGCATTACCCGTTCAGCAGGCGCGCGTATAAAGCGCGGTAGAGCATGGCCACACGTTTCCAGGCAAATCGTTCCATGGATTGGCAAACAGCCATTCGCCGCGATTCCACCTGGGATCTATCGTTCAAAAGGCTCATAAGGACATCCGCCCATTCATCAACGTTTTTGTCCTCCATGACATAATTGCAGGAGGCATCGACATACTCAGGAATTCCGCCCACTCGATTAACCATCACAGGCGTTCCACAGGCCATGGATTCCAGAAGAGCATCGTTGGCCGCACTATCAAGCATAGGCATAATCATCAAGTCTGCATTCTGGTAAAATTGCAGAAAATCGTCATCTGAAAATCTGGCCATAATTTTCACTGACGGATTATTCTTGTAGAAAGCGGTGCTTTCTTCGGATGTACGCACGGCTAATTCGAAGCGATCAGGAGGCATTCTTAGAGCCACCTGATTCAAAAACTCGTGATCACGCTCTGTCTCGCCCACCATAATGGCCCTGAATGGCCTCGTCACAGCCGATTTTCGCAAGGCTGGGCGAAAGTAATCCGTATCCACGCCGAGGGGAATAACACTGATGTTATCGCGAGAAACGCCATGTTCCAATACCAAGTCAACCTGCACTTGGGACGTCAAGGTGATATGATCATAGTTCGAAAAAAGCCTAAATGCGCCCAGAACCGATTTCCAGCGCCGTGGGCTGCAATGGAAACCGCCCACCAGTTTGGACCGTTCGTTTCGGAAGAAGCCGGGCCAGCGAGGGCTTGCAAATTCACCCCATAGGAAATGCACAATACAGGGTTCGCGTTTTTCTTCAATCCGCCGTGAAAGGCGATACTCATCCCAAAACGGGATCAAGGCATTCCATGCACTGCCATAGCAATGGTTGCCCCAGGCACGTAAAGCATAACCTAAGGTCCAACTAAAACCCTGCAAACGTTCCCACGTGATGTCATAAGATAAAACACGGCCCGCTAGATCATGGATCAACCCGCCCATCCCGGAATATGCACTGAACGTGTGCGGTTGATGAGTGACAAAATATAAAGGAGCTTCCATGCGCTTTTCTAGTTCTCTTTTTGTCCCATCGAACGCATGGTTAACAGGTAAGCCGCCACGTATCGAGTGTTCTTTAAACGACCGGATGAGTTTAAATGAGTCATATCGGTCCAATCTTCGTTCAAAAGAGAAAGGTCCTGATCGGTCGTCGGAACAAAAATAAAATCGTGTTGTACCGCTTGATCGTTTAGCCACGTGCGAATGTCTTGCTCATATTGCAGACGGGTTTTGCTTGCCAGCTCAGGATTCACGCCCCCTTCAAACACTACAAGAGAAGCGCCACAAGTACGCATCTTATCCGTCAAACTCTGAAAAGCATTCAACTCGAATGGCATTAACTTCAAATCATATCTCATCTCATTTTTCATCCGAGCCTGCTGCTGGGGGGACAAGGCCGCCGGTACATTATTGAGTTCGCTTACCCCCCAGAAACGAAATTCAAGACTATGAAAGTAATCCCTTATACGCCAAAGCTCCAAACTGGAAGCAACCATCAAGTCAACCACCTTCCACCGGTGTTGCAGGCGCTCTTTAAAGGAATAGCAGGACAACACACCGGGCGTTCCCTGCCAAGAGGCCAGGGGCCGCAGCCAGTCGATGGGGAATGACTGCTGATTGGTGAAGTCAAATGCGGAAAGCCACATGAGCACTTTGCTTTTCTTTGTAACTCGCAAATATCGCCATGCGCTCAGCGCTTTTAGAGGCGTCATTCCAAACATGGCGCTTCGAATCACGGGCCGAGGCTTCACCATTTCCCTCAGCATATGAAAATCCAGGCCGTGCAACACCTGGCTTGATCCAATCACGATCAACGGATCGGGTGCGTCACTCGAACGGAACTCCAAAGCGTCCAGCCGCAACGATGACAATTCCCGCTGAAAGTGATCCTGTTGCCCGGCTCGGGCTCTCACAGCCAGCCAAAAAGCATTTTGCCATAAAGGCGAACGAACACCCCATTCCACACACGCAACGCACAACAGAGAGACCGCCAAGGCCCAGGGGATTTTGGGCGCCTTTTGCGAAAGAAATCTTCCCAATGGAATTCCACATCTCCAAAGCAAAGGAATGAATAAGAAAAACAACACAACCATCCAAGTTTTTGAACACCACATTGAAGTCGACGGGTCATCGACGGACTGGAGCCCCACCCAAGACCAGAAACGTCCCTGCCCCAACAAAGTGCAACCGACGAAACCGCACAAGGGAAATGTCCACCATTGGCGCAACACTCTTTGCTCCCATGCCCAAACCGGATTATCAAATGAACGTTGCGAGCTCATTAGAATTGAAAATAGATAAATGCTTTCCCTCCGGCATTGCCCATCACCAACAACATAATAGTAACGGTCGCGTACAGGGCCGTCCGCGGAAACAGCGAAAGCTGGGCAGGTACATCCAGATTTTTTGTGCGCTCTTGAAGATATTGGACCACCCATAGCGGCCACGATACCAAGAAAATCGCCAGGGCACTGTTGGCCGCCCACAAATCCCAAGTCGGCGCGCGCCAAAATGCCGCGAACATGGAACCTACCTGCCCCAACGATTGCGCGCGAAACAGCAGCCAGCCCATACAAACAGCGTGAAACATCAAGATGCGTCTAAGCCAAGTCCATCGCTCAGTTGACGTCTCTTTTCTCCCATAGCTCCAGGCGCGATGAACCATTAACAGCCCGCCCTGATAAACGCCCCAAATCACAAAAGTCCAAGCAGCTCCATGCCATATTCCACCCAACAACATGGTCAAAGACAAATTTACATAAGTGCGGACAGGCCCCTTGCGGTTGCCGCCCAAAGGAATATAAAGATAGTCCCTCAACCATGTGGACAGGCTAATATGCCACCTCCGCCAAAAATCACTGGGATTAACCGCAAAATAGGGGTTATTGAAATTCACCATCAGCTCTATCCCCAACCAACGAGCCAAACCCCGCGCCATATCGCTATAACCAGAGAAGTCGCAATAAATCTGAAAGGCAAACGCATAGACGCTCATTAATACCGAACCGGCTTGATAGTGCCCCGCATTAAATCCTTGATCAACCAAGCCCGCCAGATTATCGGCAATGACCGCCTTCTTAAACAACCCCCACATAATCAGCCAAAACCCAGACTGAACGGCCGCCCACGTTACGGTTCGCGTATGCTGAATCTGCGGCAACAATCGACTCGCGCGCTCAATGGGACCGGCCACTAATTGGGGAAAAAATGCCACGTAAGTTGCGAAATCGATCAGGCTGCGGCAGGGAGACATCTGACGACGATACACGTCGATGGTATAACTCATCGTCTGGAACGTGTAGAACGAAATACCCACGGGCAGAATAATATCCAGTCGCCAATGATGAGGTGTAATGCCCAGCAGCTGAAGAAGAACTTCCGCATTTTCGATGAAGAAGTTACTGTATTTAAAATAGCCCAGAATACCAAGGTTCAACACCACGCTGATCCACAAGTATCCACGCCGTACCCGTATGTTTTCTGAGGCGGCTATACGCAATCCGGCCCCGTAGTCTAAAATGGTGGAGAATGCTATCAGGCCGAGAAAACGATAATCCCAGCAGCCATAGAAGAAGTAACTGGCAAGCAACAGAAGCACATTCTGCTTCCGATGAGGCAGGCGGAGATAGATTCCCCATACAGCAAGGAAGAAAACAAGGAATGACATCGAGTTAAAAAGCATACGCCTTAATCCAGGAGAATATCTTTCGTCTAATGAATCCGCTCGCGGAGCAAAACTCCCAGCGTGCGCCAGATGGTGCTGCCAATTTTCATTTTCGATTGCCCGATTTTTTGGTCATACCGCAATACCAACGGGACTTCACTAAAGATCGCTCCTTCTTTATGAAGGCGCAACAGAATAGCCACCATGCAAGCAAAACCATCCTGCGCGAACAATCGCGTGCCTTGACTGGCAAGCACATGCTTTAGAAAGCCTGCCCGGTACGCCCGATATCCGCAGGAATAGTCTCGTATGCCAGGAATGGGATAAACTAGCTGAAACAAGAACGACATGCCTCGTGAAAGAAGCCGGCGGCTAAACGACAAACCACGGATTACGGCCCCTTCCCGGTATCGAGAGGCGATCACGACGTCGCGTCCCTCCTGAATATCGCGGATCATTCGGAGGATCTGGCCAGGCAGATGTGTATTATCGGCATCCATGCAAACGATGATGTCGTCATCATGCGCCAGTTCCACTGCGGCAAGAATCCCACGCATAAAAGTCGCAGCCAACCCTTGGTTAATTTGATTCTCAATCACGTCCACCTGCAAGGCCCCGGCTTGCGTCCGAGCGACGTCCACCGTCCTATCAGTCGATCCGTCATCCACCACAATGACGCAAGCATCCAGATTGTATGTGTCCCGAATCAAATGCTGCAGCCCTGCGAAAATGGCAGGAAGATTGTCGGCTTCATTAAAAGAAGGCAAAACTACAATAATGCGCATAACACCTCTCAAGGTATGGATCAGGATCTAACACGAGCAACAAAATACATGGCACTACAATAATGACGAAGAACGCACTGAGGGCGGGTTGCGTGAACATACCAACGATCCATAAACAATCGTCGAATGATACCACCCCAATCCACCACTTCATAGCCATGATTCTTTAAGCTATTCAACCATGCTGAACGGCTCCACTTGGTTAAGTGAGTGGGATCCTGATCCAAGTGCTTGGTAATCCAACCCAAGGGACCGTCATAGATGGGAACAACGCCCAGCAAATACCCCTGTTCATCTAATCCAGTGTGAATACATGTTAACGCATTGGACAGATCTGGCAAATGCTCCAAGACATCCCATGCAACGACCGCTTTGGGCTTCAAATCTCGCGGCAGGGTCTGATATGACCCCTGCAGAACCACCGCAGTCGGCACCGTCTTCCTGGTCAAGGCCACCCCATATTCATTGAGGTCGCAACCAAAACATGAATACGTTTTTGCCGCTTGCTGCAAGAATCGTCCCAGGCCACAACCGAGTTCGAATATTGTATCTCTTGGAGATATTCGTTGCTCCAGCAAGCACAGGTAAAATCGGATCTTCTTTGCCGAATTCTGACGCTCATAATTACGATAGTTCACATCATAATATTCGCGTCCACAGGGCTCACGCAAAGATGTATTCAAGGACGTCATAGGGAAACCCCGCCTGCAAAAACGCCTTTAAACAAAACGCCCTCCCGCCTTCAAAAAGGCTAGATAATCTCGACGTGAAGGAAGCCCATAATAGGAGGACGGAAATGTGTTGTTGGCCGATTTTCTGACAGGGCGCTCTCCGGCAACAACATCCAAGGCTTCCTGGATTAGTGCAGGCGCGCGCGCAAATATATGGCGATACATGGCATAGACACTGGATAACCGATCTGGACAGTCCTCCTGAACCAGAATATCTCCAGAATCAATCTCTTCCACCACTTTATGAATAGTGACACCCACAGGCATCTTTTCCTTTTGAGCCCAAAAAACAGGCAAAAGACCTTTAAAGGCCGGCAAAATAGCGGCATGCTTATTCAGCACACATTTGTGAGGCGCCGCCAGTATAGGCTGCTTGAGGATTTGCCCAATAAATATCAGCACAACATCAATATCGTTTTCCTTAACCCAATCGACGACTTCCTGCCGGTTGGGGCCAGAGAATGATTTGCACGAAATGTCATGAGTCCTACACCATCCTTGGTATGTAACAGATCGGGTCCTGCCCAGAACGCAAGTTCCGTAACGCTGGATCATATTCCATACCGATCGGAATACCAGTTTAAGAAACACGAAGGGACCCAGGAGACAAGCATAATAAAGAGGGATTCGAAGCCCCTTGCGTCCAGCTAGGCAATTGGGAAAAAGCAATAAACCCACCACCTGATCCCGCCCGCGCTCATGAATCCCATCTACCAACCGTTGAAGCATGCCATACAAAAAATCATAGTCTTCGTAGGCAAAAATAGCGATCTTCATGGACACCCCAAGGCAACGAGCTGTCTTTCAGCCAACGTTTTTAGCGTCACAATCTCCGAACTGGCGGCCACGATGGCCTCCATCGCCCATTCCATGCGGCGCAATTTCTCTTTCAGAGGAACCCCAATGCGCTCGGCATCGTTTGCATGACCAAGGCCGGAAGGAACCTCCGCGACATCAATCAGATCAAAAGGATGCATTAAATAATAGAAGCAAGGAGCTCTTAAGGCCGATTTCAACGCATACTCATATATCTTTGAAGGGAACACAAAGGCCGCCGTATGCCAGCAGGGAATCCGCCCGTAACGGGAAACGGGAAGAGGCAAGATCAACAATTGTCCCGAAGAAGATGTATCCCGTCGTTTATCGCGAACCATGTATGGACGACAGTATCCCCACATGTTTTCAAGCCAGTCTTTCCTGCTTAGGAGTTGCCACTTTCGAGGATCGTTCCGAAACGTGATGAATAACTTCAAGACCACAAGCCACATCAATGGCGAGGGGAAAAGAGAAGTGTCATACAAATATTTCTTTTGCATCAGAACCTGATTCAACTGGACTGAAGTAGACCAGGCCGGTGAAATAAAGCCCCGGGGCTCAATCCCTGTGACCTCTGCGATGGCATCATGTGCACGCTGGACCTCATCACTGATCCGTCCAATCGGCAAGGAGCCCAGGTTGGGCAGATGATGATATGAATGATTGCCGATTTCGTGCCCTGCCTGGGCCCATTCACGAACACGCGCGCGGACCTCTGAATCATTCAAGTCCTCGCCAATGATGAAAATGGTATATTTGAATCGATATTTATCCGCCAGATTGAGAAAGCGATCTGCCACGGAAAAGAAAGACGGATCGCGTTGCCCTAAGGAGGATTTTCCTGACGCCCAACGCAGAGAATCAAAGTTAATATTAAAACTGCCGACAGGCCTACTCATTTTCATTTGCTTTTTGTAGCTTAGCTAAACACCGGCAACATCAGCCCTGAGGGCTTAGGGAAAATCCAGCACGCATACGCTAGAATGGCGAGAAGAAGCACAACGCCTGGTCCAGCAGCCGTCGTCAGCCCGATATGCCACGGCAACCATCCCGCAACACTCCAGAAGAGAAAGCCCCCCCAAGCTTTGTAATCGCACAATGCCCAAGCAATCAACGGGAGGCTTATGGCATCAACAGGAAGACGTGTTGCAGCCGGCATCCACATGAATATGACCAGAGGAACCAACATTATGGCGCACAATCCTATCCAGAAGATGCTCATGAAAGGGTTGAATCTAGCCAAACGAATAAAGCCAAACAGGGAAAAGATAACCAGCATTTTATCAAAGCGTAAAAACCAAAGCTGTTGATTGTTCAGGTTAGTCGCAGAAACATCCCAAGCGGCATACCGAGGAGGTTGGTTGAGATATAAGTGATAGTAGGGAATCAACGCGCCCCGCCAAAACCAATTGCGGTTCGTTTTGATGTACGCTTGGGAACTTTCCATAAGCCGCTGGTAAGCGTTTCGAAAGTCCGAACGGTCCTTCAATCCCGCCTCGTATAAACCCAGCGTCTGCCAATCTTCGCTCCAATAAGCCTTCTGATCGCGCTCTTGCTCCCAATATTTACTAAGCGAGCCAGGAACTTCTGAATTCCGTTTCAATGCATTAATTTTTGGAACCACGGACCGGCTCAAAACCTCGGGGGCGGTTAAAGTCGGACGGAAAACACCATAAGTAAGGTAATTTGTTCCAGCCAGATATAGAGGGATGATCAGCAGGCTGCTTGCAAAGACTCCAACCACCCAGCGACCCTTACGACTCTCCCAAAACGAATGAAGTAAAAAAGGCATGATCAACGCTACGGGAAAAAAAGTAGGGCGCGTGATTTGAGCAAGCCCCCAAAGACCCGCGGAAAGAAAGCCCCAGAACATCCGCTTATCCTCGGCCCAATAAAGAACCATAACGATTCCCAGAACCAGAAACTGCGTACCCAAGGCATCTGTGCCGAGCAACGGCACATACTGGTAGAAGCTCGGGTATATCACGCACAGAATGGATGTAGTGACGGCCACAACCGCACGCCTTGAGATAAAGTAGGCCAACCAGCCCAAGGCATAAACAACACACCCTTGGAATAAAACGGGCAGCCATAAAATACTCCATTCTGGCAAACCCATTTCTTTGCACCAGGCGATAAGGGCGGGAAGCAAAACCCGTTCTCGAAATGCAGGACTGAATGGAACTCCATCCCGCCAGGCTTGTGCATTGATCAGATAGGATTCCGTATCATACATGTGATATGCAGGACGACCGGCTGATTCATGTCCAAGCACTATACAGAGATTGACGGCTTGCGCCAAAACAGCCAACAACGAAACACAAAGCAGAAATTGCTTCAAACGATGGGGCAAAATGCACCCTGTTTTACCAGCGATGAATGGGTTCAATTCTGTCATGGTTTGGGCCCTGACGCCATGCAAACATCAGCAATTGCCTGTTGAACTTCCGCTACCGTAATGGCCTTCATGCAAACCTGCCCGCGGTTACAGCGAGCCTCTACGTGCCAAGGATGACAATTCGCCTGGCAGACTGTTTTCCGATGTTGAAGGTAACGGTGTTGCATACCGCGTGGAGCCCATTTTTCCGCATAAGTTGGACCAAAAAGAGCAACAGAGGGAATCCCCACAGATGAAGCAATGTGAAGGATGGCGCTATCGTTTCCCACATACAAGGCAGCAGATTCGAGCAAAGCTCCAATTTGGCCCAAGGAGGTTTGCCCCATCAACGACAATGGCATATGTTGCATTTGACTTAGGACTAGAACGCCTAGCGCATTTTCGCTTGAGCTACCAGCCAATACCACGCCCAATCCCCGTTCTTGCTGAAGCCAATCCCCTAGTTCAGCAAACCGTTCCGCTGACCAAATTTTTCCTGGCCAACCAGCGCCAGGAGCCAGTACAGCATATTGCCCCGGCTTAAGATTTTCCCTGCGAATCACCTGTTGAACCCACAACCGATCTTCTTCGCGAACAGGGAACTCCAGTTGTGTTGATCCGGTCTCCTGCCCCGCGACAGCCAGTAATCCCATCAGCATCTCGGCCTCCGGCTGACGGCTATCGAATAGGATGGATCGAACGATTACGGCAGGCTGATATGGGGAGGAATCCTCTTTCATTCCAATCCATTGTCGGGGTCGGATGGCATATTGCAAGGCCACATCCAAAATATGATGCGGTTCCAGTGAAAAACAGATGTCAGAATTCCGACGGCGAAGAGCCCAGAGCACTTGAAGCTCATGGCTCAAAGAACACATGTTACTGCGATTGCTTCGATGATATTGTCGCAACGCCGGACAATACACGATCACTTCATCGACATAGGCAATACGCCTAGCCAAATCCACACACCAAGGCCCAACCAACAAAGAAATGCGAGCCTGCGGCCGGTTCTTGCGCAATTGGCGCAGCATAGGAATAGCTTGAATCAAGTCGCCAGGATGTCCCATGCGAATCGCCAAATAATTATCTGTGCGCGTTTTCGCTGTCGCGGCGAAAGCCAAATTCAGCAGAGAAGACAGCTCGGCCAACACCGCATATCGCCAAAGCACGGAGTACGACTCATAACAAAGAGGAACCCACCATCGCCGACGCAGAGATCGAAGTCCATATTTGGCAAAGTGTATCCAGCGGCGCAAAATAATGGAAAGTTCTTGCTTGGGGAAACGGTCGAAGCAGGACCTCCAAATTACCGATAGGCTGAGAGGGATCAGCAATCCAGAAAACAAAAGCAAGACAAGGATTCTTTCAAAGAGATTAAAAATATGACGGATCATATACACGACCCCTTGAACGCTGATAGGTGTCGAATCAGAGAATACATGCCTACTTCATGTACTTCATAAAATCTACGGATTGATCTGCCGTATTAACGGGTCCATCTGTACGGCCCCGCCAAGCGTTGAAAAATTGGGCCAGATAGCGAGTCATCTTTTCACGGCCTGCCACGTTGAAATGCGTCATATCGCTCCAATCGGCAGGTTCAATTTGAACTTGTTGCTGCGCGGTGGGGATATAATCAAATCCATATTCTAATGCTGCCGCTAGAAGCCTTTCTCTAACCCATGACCTGCGCTTTTCAGAAGTCTCCGTACAGATGCTGGGATTTACGCGACCCTCAAAAACAACGATGCTCGCTCCATTAGCTTTGGCCGTAGAGACAAAAAGAAATAAAGCCGTCATTTGTGCCGTTAATGCATCCATATCTTCGATATCGAACGTGCGCACATCCTTCCTCCAATCGCCTTCAAAGCTTTGCTCAACAGCAGATCGCGTGGACCCGGAGCTTAAAGAGTGAAACAGAATATGTCGGAGATAATCCCGGCTTCTCCACAATTCGAAAGTAGAAGCCAATGCCAGGTCGACCATATTACGCCACTGCCGAGCCCGTTGCTTTGTATTTAGCGAATGGATGCTGTGTCTTAGTCCGCTCCACGTGGCAAACGGCCTCATCCAAGAAATTCCTAACGATGCATCCGGCCGAACATCCAATTCCGAAATCCACAGCACAACGACTCGATCGCTCGGCTGCAATAGAAGCTGTTCTGCAAAGCACGCGCGCAACATATCCATGCCCGGTACAGCGCAGTTCCGTATATGATAGTCAGGCAATAGTGTTTCCATCAGGTTCCAATCAATGCCTTGCCGAACCTGACTTGAGCCGACAAATGCTATTGCCGGCAGAGAGACGGGGTGCACGAGTGTACAGGACTCTCGTCGGATGTCAGCCACATGCCTCATAAACCAGTCTTTGTTATCCGGATTTAAACGTGATTGAATCAACGGCCAAAAGTCATTCTGTATCCTCGGTTGCGAAAATATCATATTCGCCATTATAAGCAGTAAGACCGCTAGAACGACGGACGCATGCGGATAAACGCTTTGAAGTAACCGGAACGGATTCATACTCGGCTTAAAACTGAAAATAGATAAATTGGTGACTTCCCGTATTGCCAAAAACCAAGAGCATCATAAAAAGAGTGAAATACAGTAAACTGCGCGCAAAAACTGGCAATTGAAAGACGGCCATTAAATCGGCTTTCCGTTCCTGAAGGATTTGAACAAGCCAAAGCGGCATGCACAAGATGCACATAGCGATAGCCTTATTAACCACGTCAGGATCCACCACAGGACTCCGAATCGCACTTAGCAGCATGTCAAAAGCTTGATCGAGTGAAACGGCTCGAAAAAACAACCAGCCGATCAATACAAGATGAAAAGTAATTATTACTCTAACAACGCGTCCCCATCCATATTCCGGCAAGGGAACAAGTTTCTTTTCTCGTCGAGACGCGAAAAGCCTATTTATAGAAAGCAATACGCCATGATATCCCCCCCACACAACATAAGTCCAGGCGGCTCCATGCCACAACCCGCCCAAAAGCATCGTTAGTATAAGATTAGCATAGGTTCGTCCTATGCCCTTCTGATTGCCGCCTAGAGGAATATACAGATAATCTCGCAACCATGTCGAAAGGCTAATATGCCACCGTCTCCAGAAATTGCTAACATTCGGGGCGAAGTATGGGTTATTAAAATTCACCATCAACTCTATACCCATACAACGTGACAATCCCCTTGCGATGTCTGAATATCCGGAAAAATCACAATAGATTTGAAAGGCAAACGCATATAATCCGAGAAAAACAGTTCCCGCATTAAACTGCACATGCCACCCAAACACCTCGTCGACCATTTCAGCTAAATTATCGGCAATAACGACTTTCTTAAAAAGCCCCCAGAAGATCAGCCACAGTCCCGTTTGTATGGCTCGCCACGACACCTGGCGGGCGCCGGCAATCTGTGGCAGCAATTTACTGGCGCGTTCGATGGGTCCGGCTACTAACTGGGGGAAAAAGGCGACAAAAGTTGCAAAATCAATGAAATTCTTTGTTGCGTTCAATTCCCGACGATATACATCGATGGTGTAACTCATCGTCTGAAATGTGTAAAACGATATTCCGACAGGCAGCACGATATTCAGCCGCCATGCACTAGCATCAAATCCAACGAAATGAAGCAGGGCGTCTGCATTACTCACAAAAAAATTAAAATATTTGAAGAAGCCAAGGATGAGTAAATTACTGAAGAGACTAATAAGAAGATAAAACTTTCGCGCTTTTGGGCCATCCGTTGAACTGATTTTTCGTCCAGCCCAATAATCGATGACGGTAGAAATTGCTATGAGCGAAAGAAATCGCCAATCCCAACAGCCGTAAAAGAAATAACTGGCAAGCAGCAGCAAAATATTCTGCGCTCGATGCGGCAATGCTAGATAAAGCCCATATACAAGCAGAAAGAAAACTAAAAAATTCAAGGAATTGAACAACATATGAGATCGCTAATTCATCGTGACGACCAAACTCGCTTTGGCTTACATTCGAATGGCTTCGCCGGCCATGCTCGTTGCATCAAACCAACTGCCGTTTTGTTTGCTATCAGGAGGCCCCATTAACAATCGGCGGCTTGCTTTGATAAACAGCCAAAGTTGTCCCTTTTATACACACCATTGATTTCAATTCAGGGATATGATCATGCAGCTCATTTAATGCGCGAGTCACGCCTTCCCAGCAGGGAGAACCGTAGTCATGCCAAATAATCATTCCGTAGTGAGGAACTATGAGTTTCAGGGCTATTTGCGTGTCGTTCTTCAGGTAGTCGTATGAGTGCGATCCATCAACAAATACCACATCGCACTTGCCTAAGTATGGCGTATAATCAAACGAAGCCGAATCACCATATAATTGATGAATCTGGCTTTCCCATTTTGTGCCATGATATCGCGTTCCTGATGACTGCTTTTGAATATATTGCACATCGTACTTTTCAAGCTTCAATTGCGCAGACTGGATATGAGCGCGCGGAAGATCCAAAGTGAAAATAATGGCCTTTTCAGATGCGTTGGCAGCCATATTAAGTGTAGTTCGTCCATCGAAGGTTCCAATTTCAAAACAGGTTTCAGGCTGCCGGCGTGCAATAAGCAGATTGAAAATCGCTAATTCGTATCCCGTGACATTGCCATCAACACAATCTGGCTCCATTAAATGAATGTGTGTTGCATCGCCTACAACTTCTTTTGCTGAGACTTCAGGAATCTGACGGCAAACAGCCTGCGGAATGGATGAGGCAGAAGCAGAAACGCTTGAAGTTTGAAGAGCCCGGATTCTACATGACACCTCATCCAACAACGCGCGGCAATTTCTCTTGCACATTCCTACGGTCAGCAAATAGACGCAATTAGAAACGTCGCGAATATATCTTGAAAGATAGCGGATTATTTTTCTCATCGCATTCCATCTTTGATCTGTTCTCAATAAACGCGCTTCATCGTCATTCCTACCCACAGCCAACCGAACTACGCAACGATCGTTTGAAGTTCATTTATTGCTTGAATAACGTCCACGGCCGTTATCCGGTTTAGGTCCCAATTTGTCAGGCTGTCATCCGAAGATAAGTCACCATCACGCCTGGATTGATTCGAAAAAACAAAGCGACAAGATTGAAACACATCCGCTGGATAAGGATTAAACCGGCCCATTTCACGTCCCGTCGATATACAAACAAATGGGGTAGAAACAGCCGCCGCCATATGAATGGCACAGGAATCGTTCGACACAAGCATCTTGGACTGCTTAATAACATTGGCATACTCTGTTAGCGACAATCGACCAACCATATTGATCACGCGGTCGAGAGAACTCTTCACGCTCATCTGAATATCGCGTGCGATGGCACGATCTTCTACACCTCCACCCATCACCACATTCATATCCATAGTCGTAATAACATGATCAGCCACTTGCGCATATCCAAGAGGAGACCATTTCTTCATCTCATGGCCAGCGCCTGGAGCCAATACGACGTATGGGGATTTAGGCGATATCATCTCCGGCAAATTCATGTTGAGACGTATAGACGGAAGCGGCTGCCCTACAAGATGCTTCACAAATGTGCCGTTTCGATGAAACTCAAAGACCGATGGAGGCTCAACGTCCACCAAATGGTTGTAGACTTTGTCTGATTCATTTTTGTCGTCGGCGTACATACACGACAAATCACCTCTGCTCCCGATTTTCAGAGGAGCAGGGATCTTCTTAATCAGATGATCAACCCAGAACTCACGTGAATGAACGGGATGCAAAACGACATCGTACTTACTCATTTTAAGTCGTTGCAAAAGCAGCCACCTGTACCACCCATATCGATTGAATAACGGCTTATTTACCCATATAAAAGATTGAATTTCCCCGGCATCAAGTTGCTCGGCTAGCGTGCGCCAACAAGCATTCCCGCATATAGAAACCGTATGATATTGAAAATGATTTCTGATAGCCGGAAGGAAATTCCGAAAGAGCACATAATCGCCTATAGAATCCAATCGTACAATTAACAGCCGTTTGGAGGAACGAAATGAGTTTCGCTCGGCGGTCATGAGCCTGCCTTGCTATCGACAAAGGAAGCGCCAAGCGCATGCTTAAGCAAAAGAGTCGCCAGCTTACTCGGGTATGAGGGCTCCCAATGAGCGACAATGAAATCCCGAGCCTTGCCGCCCATCTCCGATAAGCGTTCCCTATTTTTCCAAACGAGATCCAACGCCTGGGATAGAGCGTCAATATTCCTCGGCACAATCCAGCCGGAGACTCCAGCTTGAATCAAATCAGGCATACGCGCACGATCACTAACCAAACAGGGCCGCCCGGCATACATAGCCTCGACCACGGTCATAGGCGTACCCTCTTTCGGACTTGGCTGCAAACAAAGATGCTCCTGCGCCCATATGTCGTCTACATCCGGGACATACCCGGAAAAATAAACGCGAGACTCCAGTTTATACAGGGAAACCAATTGCTTTAGATAATTCTCGTCCGGTCCTTCCCCATAGAAACAGAGGCGCCAAGAGCGATCACGCCATTGAGGGCGAGCTAACACGGCAAGGATTTGATCCTGCCCTTTGGCGCCGACATCCAGCCGTCCGACACAAGCCATGCGAAGTTCATCCGCTGTCGATTTCGGCCATGTTTGTTCGGTGAGAGATGAATTGGGCGGATTGTCGAATATATCCACATGCGGCAAATTCAGGGCTAATTGACGCGACACAATTTCAGCTCCTCGGGCCGATCCAAATGCAACGCCACAAGCCTCACGATAAATTTTTTGCAAGGCACCGCGTTTATGGCTCAACAGCAGCTGCGAGTCATCTTCTAATTGGCAGATGAGGTAGTAAGGAAAGCCTTGACGATGCAAACAGTCCAATGGCCGAGCATAATCAGAAACTAAATACGCATCGCACAAATTCATAACTACCAAATGAGGCCTGATTCTCATTACAAGCGACAACAGCCAATGATGTACGCTAAAGTCGGCAAACTGACGATTTTGACGGCCGCGTTTCCACCATCGCAATGCACGTCTAAATACAGGATCCCCCCCCGGAGTCTGCCGGAAATATGAATAAGCCCCTCGCTTGATAAGCGAAACCAAGGGCTTGGGCATATTCGGCCAGTACTGATAGGAAAAGTGAACGGAATGCCCTTGCCCGCACAAAGAATCGGCGGTGGAGACCCACAAAGCCTCTGATCCACCCCAAGATAAATACTCAGATGTGGATATGAACAGAATATTAGCTAAGCTTGGCATGTAATTGTTACGTGTTATGCTGAGCAGCAAATCGTTTAATCACTTCAATCGAACGTTGGTAGGGATCGCCATAAGGATTCTCTACAAGTTGCTCAAGGTAAGCGGATTGCTGTTCGATAACATACTTGCGGAATGAAGCATCCAGACGAAGCCGTCTGAGCAACGCTTCTATTTCTTCCGCTGTATGAGCGTGCAACGGCAAACCATTCAGGAACAAATCCGAATCCGCGGGTCCAGGTCGAGGCAACCATCCAATCAACGGCACCTGTGCGTATAATGCAATGATCGCAGAACTGCTGGTCAACCGCATGATAGCGGCGATGGACTCGCCAAGCTGAGACCACAAAGACAACTGCGAGTCTAATAGCTCCACCTCACTGCCGCGTTTGCTAATCTCATCCACTGCCAATCGATAAAACCACAAGCGATGGGTACGAGGGTGACATCGAATACTCAGATGCAGGCCGATAGGAGCGACGGTCTGAGCTAAATGCTCCAAATCGTTAATACGTTCCTCTTCTGTATCTGGGAAATCTTGTTGACCGACATCTGTCGCGAGCAAGCAAACTCGTTGCCGAGTTTGGAGTGGCGTAGGCATTAAAGACAGCCGCAAGGCCTGCTCACTCATATGAGCCCCCCCTGCCACAAAAAGCTGGTTATGAACAATCGAACGACAGCGTACGCGATCAGCCAGCCATCGCCCACAAATACCCGTTGCATTATTATCCCACTCATAATCTGTGGTACATTCATATTCAAAACCATGAGGCAACTTTAGGTAAGGAACATGACTATTTCGGGCCCATTCCCGAGCAAAAGCCATAACTTGGCAATTGCAATCTGCCACGATCATGCGCGGCTGAAATTTGGACAACATCGCCGCAATAGAGGTGTACTTGGGGACAAGCGGTGGATGCAACATCAAGATAGCACGTGCCAACATCAATGCCCTCTCCATGGAGAGATCATCCGCAAACGCATGACATAAGCCTTCGGCCAATTGCTGCGCTAATGCCCCATTGGAGCAGCGACTGAAAAAGGCAAATCGCCATTGGAAGAAATCCAGGCAATCGTGCTCATCAATTCCCTCTTGTCTTGAGTACAAAGGTTGAGCAGTCTCATCAACAGCTACCAGATATGTATCGCCTGTGTAATGGCACCAGGCAATTTCACCGATTTTCTCTTCGCGCAACCGCTGCACAAGAGTTTGTTGAGCCATTCTATCGGTCTTAAACAACCCTACTACCAATATATCTACCGACTTCTCGTCTACCGACAAGCGCTTCAATCGACGAAAAAACGCCCGAGGATGCCTGTTCATTATTCTTCCCAGACCTCGCTGACAGGCCTCCTTCATCATTTGAAACGAAAATGGCTGAGTCTTTTGATTTTTCAGTCTTTGAGCAACAGCCAAACTTTGGGAAAACAAGGCTTCCTCTGCACGCAAATGCGGAGGTTGGTTCAAATGCGAAAAAAACGGGTAGTACAAAGCCTTTGCCAAATCCCCATGCCGTGGGAGAGCGTCCATGATGCCCCACACATGAAAGGCGGCAAAACATGTACGCCGAACGATCTGATAACACAAGCTATTCAATGAAGGGGGCGAATGTTTCTTAAGGTACTTGCGCAATCGATTTTCCCCGTCGATTACCATTTCATCAAATTTGACAAGCATATCGTGGCTTACTAAATCTGCGGGGATCAGGATTTCATGTGCTTCGAATAGTTTACGCGCTGTCCGAAGCGACTCATATCGTAAAGGGCAAATTTTGATGGCAGGCGACAAACTTCGCGCCGCATCGACAAAGCCCGGCTCAAGCGGCAAACTCCAGGCAAGGATCAACTGCGATTTAGTCTCTGGCTGCACAACGGCTCACAATCCATAAGTGGGAAGAAAGATTATTCTTTGCCAAAAAGTCCTGAAATTCACCACCTATTTCTGTCCATCTGTCTATCAAAATATGGTGAAGAAACGGCTGCTCGGATAGATCGTATTCTCCAGCCAACACTTTGTTTCGTACAATATCCGCATCCAACAGTCCTGGAGTTATGACCTCTAGCACGGCAAAACCGCATTTCTCCAATAATAGTCGCAAAGATGAAGGATTGAAGTAGTTCAAATGTTCGTGGTCCACGGAATTAGATTTTTCGCGAAGGGTCGATATATCGAATCCTTCAAAGTTAGGACAGGATAAAACCAACAATCCACCGCAAGACAAGTGACGCCGGCAGGCCAATAGAAATGCTTTGGGTTCAAAGAGATGCTCAATGGTTTCAAAACTGGCCATCACATCCACACTGCCGGGAGGCAAATTCAGCTTTTCTACAGGCAATTCCACTACTTCCAAGTCTCGTGCTCTACAGGTTTGAGCCAAGGCAGGCGTCATCTCCAAGGCAATGATGCGTTGGAAAAGATTTAGGCAACGAACTTCTTCGCAAAACGTGCCAAACCCGGCGCCGATTTCCAGCAAAGTTCCTACCCGCACGCGATGGTGAAGACAAATATCCCGCAGTCGTTTGGCCCGCGGAGCAAATATATTCTGCCTTCGCGCCGTTTCTGATGCAGGGAAAATATACTTATTCCAATTCGCATAATTTCTAGATTGTGCATAGAACTCGTGGAGCAACGATTCTGAGGGGCGCGGATTGACGAAGACCGTTCGGCATGAGGGACATTTCTCATAATGTATGCACAGTTTATCGAATAGTGGATGCCCTTTTTCACCACACGCAGGACAGTTCACAGCCACAAACCGATTTTGCCGTGCAAGAAGGAATTCACGATCTGCGGCCACAGCTTCCCTCAACGCTAATTGCGAAAATTGCGGACGGATATCCCTCTCGGACAGGAAACGATTCACTGAACTCTTCCCCATTTGTTGAATTTCTCCAGCATGACGGGGTTGGCAACGGGCCCGTATGAGGACGGCTCTCCCCAAATATTGTCTTTCCACCATTCGCTGTTTTTAATCCACCAGACACGAGGATCTCGAAAGGTATCGCAAACGGCGTCGAATTCATCTTCCGTCATACTCACATATTGCAGCCAACGTTCCAGATCACGGCGAGGCTTTACGTGGTCGTATTTCCGAACCATTTCCACGCCCTCTTCACGGGTCATATATCTGCCGCGAATGTCTTTGCACGAATGATCGGAACCTCGGCCATAGCCCAACTTGACGAATTTAAGGTAATCATGGATTCCATTTTCGTGCATGTCATCGAGATTGGAGAAATTACGAAAAGTACGCTCAAACGGCTTCCGAACGGGTTGCCAATCATATAAGTCTTTAACCAATTTCACATGAGCGTTGGCGTCCCATCTGACATAAAAGCTCAAATGAATGCCGCGTACACCCACTGTGTCAATTTCGTCATCGCTGGGATATTGTCCCCAAAGCAAGTCTTTGTCGGCCAGACCTTCCTTCAGTTCAGGATGCTCCAATTTCTCAAGACCGGCATCGGTAAAGTCATACCAGTCATAGCCGCGCATGGCATGTTCTTTGCGCCCCTTGGCCGTATATTCCACAAAATCATTGTAGGAATACATCCCTCCCAAATCCATAAAGCCTTTTTCTCCCCATAGCACGAGCGGCACTTTAAAACGAACAGCCATTTGCATCGGCACTGTCATAATGCCGCAATGATTCTGCAAGTTCATGTCGCCCTGCAGTTTGAAGCCAATGCGATTGAGTTTAATCAACACATCTACACTGGGCCGGAAAATAATGTGGTCACAATCAAAAACTTCCCGCATCCGCTGTAAATTGTATTCTCCCTCTGGCAGATAGTTATTGCCATGATATGTCACCAACAACGGCTTCAGTCCCAAGACTTTGGTAGCTACATGGGTTTGGAAGTAACTGTCCTTCCCACCACTGACGCCGATAATGATGTCGTAATTGCTGTTCGAACGATATGGCTTGACCAAGTCTTTCAGCATTTGGAGACGTTTGTCCCAATCCAATGTCGTAACTTGGGCAGCCACACGGCACCCAGAACAAACGCCATTTTCATCAAAGGTTAACGGTGTAGCTGCGACTCCGGGATAGACACATTTTGTACAGTATTTCATCGTCCACTTTCTGGGTTTTGCCGCACTTCAATTCCTGCACGCGCCATCGCTCGCTTCCCTTGCCTATCTGCTAAATCTTTGAAATGCCAGATATTGGCAGCGGCCGCAGCGGATGCCCCGGCATGAATTCCATCTGCATAGTGTTCGAACTGTCCCACCCCACTACATGCGATGACAGGGATTCTGACGGAGGAAGCTACTTCGGCAATCAAATCAACGTCATATCCTTCACCCGTGCCATCATGATCGATGCTTTGCAGAAGGATTTCACCGGCGCCAAAGCTCTCAACCTGCCGAGCCCATTCTGAAGGGCGCAAGCCCGTCGCCCGCCGGCCTCCGGCCACATATATTTCCAAACGATTGTCTTGGACTCGCTTTGCGTCCATGCTCACAACAACCGCTTGCGATCCAAAAGCTCGCGCCGCTTCCGTAATGATGGAGGGACGGTCGAAAGCTATCGTGTTGATAGCTATCTTATCGGCGCCGTTTGCAAAACGTACACGCATATCTTCAAGAGTACGGATTCGCCCCCCCCAAGTCAGAGGCATGAAACAGGTTTCGCTCACGGCATTCAAAATGGCCAAAGGCTCGCTTAGGTTCTTAATTTTGTGATCTTCGCGACGCAAGTCGTAGGCGCCTTCACAGGTGATATCAAGGTAAATCAACTCGTCCACATTCCACTCGTTGAAACGTTGGACTTCAATAATGGGGTTGCCAATGATTTGATGAATTTTGAACAATTCGCTGCGCACTAAAAGCCCGTTCTGCAACAGCAATACAGGAATGAGTCGTTTTTTCAACATGATGCAAGAAAGTTGCGCAACACCTGCAATCCGGCGCGCTGACTTTTTTCTGGATGGAATTGAGTAGCCCAAATATTGTTATGACGCAGACTGGCAACCCATTTGCCCCCATAGTTAAAAGTACCGGATATCACTTCCTGAGCCTCGGGTTTGAACACGAAGCTGTGCACAAAATAGAAGCACGAAGATGGTGGCACGCCCTTGTACATGGGGTCAGCATCCTTAAAGGCTACATCATTCCAACCGATATGTGGCACTCGTAAAGTATCCGACTCAGGCGTCAACCGATCCACACGTCCAGCCAACCAATTCAACCCGTCGTGAAATCCATGTTCTGTTCCCACCGTCGCCAACATCTGCATGCCAAGGCAAATGCCCAAAAAGGGGATGTGCTGTTCAAACACAGCCTTATTCAGCACACGATCCCACCCCAACGCCCTCAAATTCGTTATGCCGTCGCCAAAGGCACCCACACCAGGCAATACGATACGGTCAACCCCGGATAAATCCTCCAATCGCTGCGACACCAACACATCCACTCCTAACAAACGAATCGCGTTAACCACCGAGCGCTGATTGCCTAAGCCATAGTCAATGACCAGTATTTTCATATACACGAATTATAAGATTCCGATCATCTCATTAGGCAACGGAAATCAAAGAATAACACTATTTCCCGTTGCATTTTACAGCGCCATTTTGCAGGTCTTATACAAGCTGTGTTTCAAACGCCTCATCCTTTTACCACATATCTTGCATAGAATTCCTCATCAGACATGGCCGGATACACCATCTGAGCAATCCACTTATCGCCGTATTTCCGTACAAATTCAAACTTCGTCTTGTTGGAATCTGCTTGCCTCTTATAACCGAAATAACTATCACCGTTATTGAAGTATTTATTTACTTCTGTCGCTAAATCATGCGGCCATTCATTGCTTGAATTGGTCAAGGCCTTGCTCTCAACCATTGAATTACATTTCGAACATAATCGACAAAAGGAGCTTCCTTCGGACATATCGCGAGCAACTAGAGCTTTGCGAAATTGCTGCATTTTATCGCCATTCCAAATATCAAGAATGTGCGCATCGTTTACATTGCCAATAATATTATCATCATTGATATCAATAAAACAGGCGCGCACATTGCCTTCCACATCAATACCCATCATGCGCCATGGAGCTTTACAGGTGGGAACCTTTAGCCATTCTTCGCATGTTTCAGGGAAGTTTTCCCGCGCTTTATTATGCCCAAACCAGTTTATTAAGCGCGAAACTGACACATAATCAATGGGCAAAAGAGCAAACATCTCGCGATATCGCTTCAACGAGGGCGCCGCCAACGGGTCCTCTACAAAGTTGGATCGCGTTCTTATAAATTTTCCGCATTCCAATTCCGCAATAAAAAAGCTAATTATATTCTCGCATACGCGCTCAAAATTTCCACCAGGGTGAAGGCTTTCATAACTATCTTTCGTAGCGCCGGTGACAGAAAACATTATTTGCTCTAAACCACTTTCTAGTAGCCCCAGAGAGAAATCATGGGTTAACAGGCTTACGTTCGTAGCAAGTGTGTCATCTACATAGTATTTTTTGCAGATACGAATCATTTCCATCAATGATCGATTTAGCAACGGTTCGCCTTGCCCATAAAGATGTACAAACTGGGTTTTATCATAGATATCAGAGATGATTCCTTCAAAAAAATCGGTGGACATGAGTTTCGGCTTTCGCCTTTTTGAACTGTTAATGCAATATTTACAGCTATAATTACATGCAGATGAAGGCTCAATAAATACTTGGTGTGGATACGAATTGGCTATAGATTCCGTGGTTGCTGACCATAGGAATTTTAAATACGTGTACTTTTTTGACAACTCAACGTATTCACGCATAGCTTCATTAGATGTATTCATGCTGCTCTCCACTCAAATACGATTAGCGCCTCTTTTTCTATATGAGCAATCAATCCTACCGCTCATAAAACGGCCCCTTAATCCATTAACGATACGACCAGATTAACTTATCCCATCGCGCCCTTTGGTAATTCCATCAAAAGGATGTCGTCCTTTAGTGTAGGAAGGAGGCCGCATCAGAAACGCATAGGGGTCCTTCTTAAGTAATTGAATGGCTATCTCGACATAATCTGACGCCGTGACGGCATTCACTTGCCCAGCACCCAACACGGATGATTTGACGACCCCCGCTGTGCCCACAGACTCTTGAATCTTGGAAAAATCGAACTTTAAGTCTAAATCCAAATAGCGGACAACAGCCATGAAAGGCCCTTCCACAGGACGACCTTTTTCAAAAACTTCAACGTCAAATACTTTGTTGTACATATATGGTACGCCATATACGGCCTCGGCATAATGCAGAAATACATTCGCTGCAAAACCCAGGCCCAGGCGAACAGCCTTTGCCCCCGCTTTAAGCATGCGATCTACAGGGCTTTCAGCTCCGTAATTGGACCGGGATACATTGCAGCATATCCGGCTCGCCTGGGCACCCAAAGCGGCAACGGAAAAAACTGGATGCAAGCTTCTTATGCAGTCCGGCTGGGTCAACACATGCTGGGAAAACGCACCGGTTGTACATGGAGTTTTTTCATGCTCATACGGAATCCCCATCCGTCCTACTTGAAAAGAATAAGAATTGACGACAAGAGTTCCCTCCGGGCCCAGAACTTCACGAAAGGCTTGCACATACGCATTATAAAAAACCTGCCGATCTCTAAGTCCCTCCATACATCCCAAAGAAAACAACTCCGTGCTAACCAGCGCAATATCTCCTTGTTTTAACCCACACGCCCGCAGTGCACAGACTAAATCGCAATAATTATAGCTTTTCACGATAATTGAGCTTGGCGCTGTAACACAAGTTCGGCAAGACGGTCAATGGACTCCAGATGCTCTTTTACAAGATCCTTGCCTTCAAAACGAATAGCATAACGTTCTTCAAGGAATGTAATCAATTCCACCATGCCGAAGGAATCGACTACATTGCCGTCAAACAGCGAATGTTTGTGATCAAACTGAGTCAAATCCACTGAGGCATTCATTTTTTTCAGGAATTCCACTATTTCGGCTTCAATTGATTGTTTCATTTAGACATCCTTTTCTGAGCCAAAAAGCCCACCATTGAGGAAATTCACGACTATGAACATATGCGCGCTCATCGTATTTTTTTGCCTCTTCAGCAGGATTCAATTCATCAATTCGTTCAATCAATAATCCTGCCGTTGCAAAGGCCGACGACATTTGCGCCAGCGTGGGAGTTACCCCATGCCACTTGTGCTGATATTCGGTCAGCACAGTAAATGGGCGTTTCAATTCCCCCATCCAAGGTTGAAGCCAAAAGATACCATGGGGCTCTAACACGAATATCCTGCCGTCAGATTTCATCACACGACGAAGCTCCGACAAGACCTTGTTGATCGTAGTCACCGGCTGGTTGCCAGGTGAGACAAAATAGAACAGCAAGGCGTCCTGAAAAACCACCAGATCAAAACTCTCTGAATCGATTTGCTCCAAGGCACTGCCGGAAGCAATGTCTACCTGCAAAAAATCTGCTGACATTTCCGCTGGCGTATGCTTCTTTGCCAGATCAATATACTTTGCACTTGGGTCAATCCCCAGCACATAGGCTCCTTGACGCGCAAAATGCCTGGAATAGAAGCCAACCCCACAACCAACATCTAATACACGCTTACCGCCAATGACTTGGGGAGTAAATGTACGCTCATAAAAACTGTATTGCACAAAGCGATACAGATTGTCCCGGAGTTGTTCGCCATCTTTGGCAAATTTCTGTTGCACCCACCAGTTGTCAGGATTCTGTCGTTTTTCAAGAAGGAGAAAGCGCCCTAATTGTTGATGGAAGTTCCCCAAGCTTGCGTCATCAAACATATTCTGCTTACGCCCAAGAAAACGCTCGTACGAACCATCGGTTGGCACCAGGATGCATCGTTCAACAAGCAGCGTCAGAATTTCCTCTGCCGAGAAAACACCCGGGGCATTATAAGACATCTGCTTACGTTTCTTTTGGGATGGGTCAGCCAACAGTCCATCCTGATTGGAAAACCATGTCAGATCACGAGCGAACAGCTGTCGTTCGCAGGACCGGAGCCGATTCAGAAGCTCTAAGGCAGGCGTCGACTCACTTAACGAAAATAATATCTCTAAAACTTTAAAATCTACCTCCACATGTGATCGCGTAAACACATTGGTCGCCACGGGTTGAGAACCCTCTCCTGGCTGAAAAATTACATCCAGAGGAAGCCGGTATTGTGAACCTTGATTAAAGCGCATTTTGTTTGATTCCATTCACGATCCCGAGTTCCGTTCGAATATTGATCCGCTGACCACCGAAAGGATAAGCGGCTTTGTCACAATGGACGTTCTTTAAGGTTCTATGGCAATACAACGGGCAGGAGCGCCGTCTGCATCAAGTAACTTCAAGGGAAGCACAATCATCTCGAAGTTCATATGTTGAACTTCATGAAGATTTGTCAAGTACTCTAAAAAATAGCAGCCTTGCCCCAGCATGATCTTATGAACCGGCGAATCTTTTGGCGCATTCCGGCCATTGTCCGGGCTATCGGCTTGCGCCGTGTCCATAGCCAACAGCCGTACGCCTTGTTTGATTAACCATTCAGCGGCTTCTTCGGAAATATATGGCTGTTTCTGATAGTATTTGATTGTCCCCCAGTGACGCGACCAATCAAAACGCATTACAAGTCGCTTGGGTCGGTCGCGTCCCAGAACTCTTTGAAAGTCCTTGACTCCAAATTCCTGCTTGGATTTTGCATTCGAAAAATCAACCATTCGCGCCGGTCCGATGAGAAGCTCTAGAGGAACCTTATCAATCGGACCTCCTCTCGGAATAAAGTGAAGGGGCGCGTCCATATGGGTACCCGTGTGCGTACCCATCACAATTCTCCTTGATTCCCGATCTTCAATTCCATGACGACCAAGTTGTGTAATTTCAACCACGGGCTGCCAAGGTACTGGAAAGGTCGGCATACCCTCATGAATTGGATATGATAAATCAATGATGCGTTGGGTCATATTGTTTCCTTTGTCGTACTCATATGGATTGTGTACGCTTGCATGAAATTTCAGAAAGAACCCATTCTCGTAGTTTGTTTTTTTGCAGTTTCCCAGTAACACTCATTGGCATTTCTTTGCATTGAACATATCTCGTTGGAATAGAGGCAAAGCTTAATTCCTGACGACATTTCGCGTCTAGTTCCGCCTTAAGAACTTCAATGGAAAGGCCGGGCTTCAACAAGACAACAGCAACTACTTCCTCGCCGTAAAACGCATGAGGAATCCCCACGACTCCAACCTGAAGGACATCGGAATGCGTCTCCAAAACTTCTTCTACAGAGCGAGGACTGATATTCTGTCCACCACGAATAATCAAATCCTTTTTGCGCCCGGTGATAAACAGATATCCATCTTCATCTAGATGTCCAATATCGCCAGATGGAAACCATGAATGAGATAATACATCCGGACGCTGAAGATCGTAACTGAAATATCCCGGCATTGTCCAGGGGGCTTGTATCATGATTTCTCCATCCTGAGCAATTCGAATGGCAACTCCTGACAATGCACAGCCCACTGAGCCCGCCTTGAAGTCCATAGACGGCGTGTTTCCTGCAACAAACAAGGTTTCTGAAAGACCATAACTTTCGTATAACTTGATTCCATAGGCTTTCTCAAAATCTGATTTCAACTTGGCGGGCAATGGGGCTGTACCAACACAGACAAGTCTAATATTTAAACGGCAATATTCAGACGCGAAAGAATCACGATCGGCGCGCAGTAAAGCAGACAACATGGTGGGAACCAACCATAGTGTATTCACTTGATATTGACAGACACCGCCCCAAAACTGAAACAAGGTTTGTGGGCTAAACGGATGATTTACCACGACGCTGCCTCCAGCAACAAAAGGACAAATCAATGTATTAAGAAATCCCGCCATGTAGGACATGGGCAGTATATGGTAAATGCGGTGATTGGAACCAATGTCCGTATGCAAGTTGAAAGCCCTGGCGGCCGCGAACAGGTCAGCGACGCGATGAGGAACGCCCTTCGGCAAACCGGTTGTTCCTGATGTGAAATTCAGGCTGTAAACATCTGAGTCACAAATTTCTGGGGTGATGCAAATAGCGGACGAGTCTGGCGACGTATTCCACCACAGGTGCGCATCATCTACCGACGAGGAACGCCCTGCACATAATAGGCGAATCTGCTTCTCTTTCAGCCGCAAAGCGTCAAATAATCCCGCATATGAAACATCATAAATGACCTCACAAAGACCTGCATGCTCAAGAATATATCCAATCTCTTTTTTCGAGAGCGCCGGATTGACGGGCACCGCCACAACACCTGCATACAGGCATGCAAAATAGAGGGCAGCAAAATCAGCGCCGTTTTTCAGAAGAAACGCAATTCGTTCCCCTCTTTTTAGGCCTCGTTCCTGTAAATTCCAAGCAAGACCGCGCGCCCATTCATCAAATTGGGAAAAGGTGTAAGTTTCACTCCGTATCATATCAATCAGAAATACAGAGTGAGAGCGAGACCTGACTATTCCGGTGATTAGCGAAGTAACGGTCATACCGCATCCGAGGGTGAGTTTAGAAGCTTCGTGATGAATGCGCCAACGAGAGAAAGCCCTTCAATCACCTCTTGAATTGGCGCCGCAAAAGTTACACGGACAAACGAATCTGCTGCAGGGCCAAAGCCCTGTCCAGGAACAACGGCCACCGCATATTCTTCGAGCAAACGACTCGCAAATGCCTCAGAATTCATGCCTGACTGGGAAATGTCGATCATGAAATAAAAGGCGCCGTCCGGCGCTTGTGCCTTCAAATTCGACAAACTTTTCATTGTCTCTATAACTTGGCTGCGCCGAATCGCATATATGGCCTGCATATCCTTTACGTATTGCGCCACATCCGGACTAGTAATCGCTGTTACGGCGGCCCGCTGCACATATGGGGCAACATTCGTAATGGAATACTGTGAGACCTTAAGCATTTCGGATATCGCCTTAGCCGGACCAACGGCATATCCAACACGCCAACCCGTCATAGCGTACGTTTTGGATAGACTGCCAATCGTAATAGTACGGGAACGCAAAGTTTCAAGAGCGGCGGTCGGAACATGTGGATGGCCATAAGACAGCGCCTCATACACCTCGTCAGAAATAATCCACAGGTCGTACGCCAAGACCAATGCCGCGATCTCTTGGAGCGTCTTCCTGTCCAACATTCGTCCTGTGGGATTACATGGCGAGTTCAGTATAAGGAGCCGTGAGCGTTGCGTCAGCTTCTGCTGCAAATTGGTTATTGAAAACCGAAAACCATCATTCACATCTGCCGCAAATCTTACGGGCGTACCCCCCGCCATTACCGTGCACCCCACATATGGCATCCAGCACGGATCCTCAATCAAAACTTCATCTCCTGCATCCACAAGTGCAAACACAGCGGCCATCACAGCATGTATTCCCCCATGGGTAACCAACACCTCATTTCCGGGATCGAAGTTCAATCCATACCTGAGTTCTATCTGTGCCGCGATGGCATCGCGAAGCTCAGGCAATCCCCGCGTGTTGCAATAATGTGTTTCTCCAGTCCGCATTGCGCGATAAGCACTCTCAATAATCAATGGATGTGTTGGAAAATCTGGATCACCCGTCTGTAAGCGTATTACACACTTTCCCTCCAAGCCCAATGCTCGAACTCGGTCGGCAATGCGCAACGTTACGGACTCAGTCAATTGTTCAAGACGGTTATTCACTTCATTCCGTGCCTGTTTGCGTCCTGTTCTTTTCCAAAATAGTCATCAAATTCAAACCTTGCCGTAAACACTTCTGCTCGTTCCGACTGAAGATTTATAGCAAGATCTTCAACAAGCTCGGGTGATGCATTAATCTTATCAACCTCGCATAGGCGCTCAATGAGCCTGCGAGGATCCACCTGATATCGTAACGAGTACTTACGAATGATACCCATATAACTGGAGTGAAACTGTGAGCCCCCGGCAATAACATCCAAGGAACTAACCCCCTTACGACGGATAAGAGGACGAATATACTTTTCCCCGGCGTCCATCGCAGCGATTTTATCAATGCCCGTCTTGATGCCCATTTTTTCCATGACAACAACCAGCATTTCCGTTGCCGCGTTTCCTGCACTCCGACCCATGCCTTGCAATGAGCTGTCCACAAGTTCAGCGCCCATTTCGACAGCCCGCATTGAATTGGCGATGGCCATGCCAAGATTATCATGTCCATGAAAACCCATCGGGATATCGCATGCATCGCGAACAGCCCGCATGTAAAGCTCGATATCCTGAGGCAACATACCGCCGGAGGAATCAACAAGATAAATGACCTCTGAGCCAAAGGATTTGCTTAATAATACCTTCTCCGCAAACTTATGCGGTTCCAGTGCATAGGACTTCATGAAATTTGCTGTTACCATCATGCCATGTTCACGAGCGCGGACAATGAATGGCGCTGATTTTTCAACCTCTGTTACATTGGTGCCAATGCGAATAAAACCCATCCCGTGTTCTGCCGCCATATCTATATCTTCCAGTCGGGCAATGCCAGGAATACAGAACATTCCAAATTTAGCCCGTGTAATGTTCTCAGCGGCAGCCTTCAAATAGGCCTCATCCGTATCTGCGGCCTCACCATAGCCAGATTCGGACGCATGAAGTCCAACACCATGCCCAACTTCAATAAACTCAAAGCCTGACTGCTCAAGCACGTAACCGATCACCCCTGTATCGATCGCCGTAAACTGGAAATCGATGGCATAACTTCCGTCGCGCAAAGTCACTTCCATTATTTTCATGACCTTTTACTCCTGCTGTTATTCCAATATTTTCGATGCTCATACCTCAAACGGGTTCATTTCGTATCAATTCCCAACTTAATGGGGTGCCGCGTGTGATGCTGCAAGAAGCTTCTTTCCCAAGCACATCAACCAAGAATTTTGGTAACAGTCCATGTCCAGGCCGGATGGATCGGACGTTTTTTTCTGTGAACAGTTCCCCAGCCTTCATATCCCTAACAGTGAAGAGGGATCGTCGAAACAATCGGTTGGCTTTTTCATGTTCAGAAACCTCGTAGGTTACTGTTCCCATTGCTTTCTCAGCCTCGCGGATTGCATCAACCATCGCCTTGAATTCATGAGGCTCCAACGAAAATGCACTATCCGGCCCGCCGTCGGCGCGACACAGCGTAAAATGTTTCTCAATGATGCACGCACCGAGCGCTACAGATGTAACGGCGGTTATGATACCAAGCGTGTGATCGGACAACCCAATCGGAACTCCATAGTGTTGCGCCATGTCGGGGATTGTCCGCAGGTTCATTTCTTCCGGCGCCGCAGGATAAGCGCTAGTACACTTCAAAAGAGCTAGTTGCTCGCAACCAGCACCACGCAGAATCGCCACCGCTTCGTCAATCTCTTCCCGTGTAGCCATGCCAGTGGACAATATAACCGGCTTGCCCGTATGGGCCACTTTGCACAACAGTCCGGCATCCACCAACTCGAATGAAGCAATTTTATGAGCTGGAACGTCCATCGTCTCAAGGAAATCAACCGCTGTTGCATCGAATGGGGTTGAAAAAAAGTGTAAGCCCGTATCGTTTGCGATCGATTTAAGCTTAGGTTGCCAATCCCACGGCAAATAGGCATCGCCATAGAGCTGATAAAGAGTTCTCCCTTCCCAAAGCGTCCCTTTCCCAATTCGAAACTCCGTCCGGTCGCAATCAATGGTCAGCGTATCAGGCGTATAGGTTTGAACCTTAATCGCATCGGCACCAGCTTCCTTCGCCGCCCGAATGATTCGTACCGCCGTGTCAAAATCATGACCGTGGTTGGCCGACATCTCAGCGACAATATAAACAGGATGGCCGCGATCAATGGATCGTTCCGCAATTTTCATGGGTTATTCTCCAAAATTAGACGCAAGGCTTTTTCCCCGGATATCTTCACGGAGCCGGCCAATCGATACCCCGCCACCAAAAAAGCCCGCAAGGATCGTTCATTGCTGCACTTGATACAGGCCTCAAATCGTGTTGGGTGATCCTTGCGAAGAATCGCGGACGTACCAGCCGCAATTAGCAAAGAAGCCAAACGACGGCCTCTCGCCTGGGGCGCCACATTGATAGAAACGGATGCACAACTTTCGCGCAATTCGAACCGAATATGTCCAACAGGCATGCCATCTTCGTCTTCCGCGATGAAAAGCCTATTTGAAGCATCCGCAAGACGACGAAAAAGCCAGATTCGGTGTTCAGCAGCATCAATCACTCCAGATGAGAATGATGCGGACCGGGTCTCCGGATCATTTGCCCAAAGCAATAACAGGTCTGCATCGGCGATCGTAACTGGACGCAATTTCAACTTTCCTGCCTGCATACAGGCCACGAGACGTGCGGTCCCATTTCCATCCACCAGCGTTTGGGCAGAGGCACTCAAGAGGGCGCGGCGATCGATATCCTTTAACAGGGCGGCAATCTGTTCAGCAATTATCGTTGCGTTGATAAAACGGCCCTCGCCCAGATTAACCCCCGCACCCTCTTCAGCCAAACCGGAGACAATGCCGCGCTGATTCTCAGCTTGCACAACATTAAGCATTGGCAAGCCCATAAAACAAGCCTCCCAGCAGGTGCTGCCTCCAGCCAAGATGGCCATATCAGCCCAAGCCATCAGCGAGGGCATGTCGGAAACATTCTGCAAAAGGGGATAGGATGAAGAATGAGGGCTGAGACAAGAAACTTTGGAGCGAAGCCGCTCAAAATTTGGATTCAGCCCGCCAACGACAATACGTGTATCCACATCCAAAGATTGCAGAGCATTCATAACTTTTTCGGTATCATTATCGTTATCGGCTCCACCAAGAGTTACCAGCACCTTGCGGGCAACCGAGGGCATTTCGCGCTTCCAATTACGCCATGGCAGAAATTCGGAGCGAATTAACGCATATCGGGGACCCCATAAGCGGATTGCATTGGGATTAACGGAGTAATTGAGTCGGTCTGCGTGGATATTTTGATTGAGCAGAATGTCGGCCTGATAAATGGGCTGATGGGCATAATCGTCAATGACCAGCAATCGGAAGCCAGATTCACAAACAATCCGTTGGTAGGCTACGCCAAAATGATAACCGTCTACAACCAACCACAAGCCAGAAATCAAAGGCCTGACGCCAGAGAGCATTTGGCGGCAAACAATCTCTGACGTCTGTTTCGCATCGGCTTCACTACCTGGTACAGCATCAATCCTCACAACTTCGCAATGAGCATCTTTGATACGGCGTTCCAAGGCGACTGGCAGCGAAGCAGAGATGAAAATGACCCTAGTGTGCAGCGCTCCCGCCTGTCTTTCATTCTTTCGCCAAGCTTGGGCCAATGCCAAACAGCGCATAACATGGCCGCTCCCGATTTGTGCGGAAGCGTCAGCTCGAATAATTAGATGTCCATCCGCTGACATTTTAATTTAATTCAGTCGCCGAAATCCAGCGTGACAAACCGGTCCTTTTAACAGGTTCATCACATCCCGCCCTTCTTCACAATCGCGAATCAAACCGAAAACGGGATCTAGTTCGGCGAAATATGCATTCACGATGTCCTGCGTATGAGCAATGCTGACATACAAGCTATTGCCCGCCAAATATCCTTTGCCGAGCATTTCCTGTGTAATGAGCGTCTTGTACGCTAAAGCATTTGAACTCTTGATTGAAAACCCCGCCAGTGCTGGCAGCCCCCACAAATCAATCTGCACCTCATACTTGTCCGCTAGTTTCTGCCAGCGGCCTTTAACCTGTTGGCCAGTCGACGTAATCTGCTCCCAGGATTTTTCCCGCTCCATAACCTCCAAGGTTTTCAGCGCGGCCGTCGGACCAATCCGCTCCGTCCAGAACGTGCTGCTGATAAAGCTGGATTGGGCGGCTTCCATCACCTCTCGTCGCCCAATGACGGCATTAATGGCATAGCCATTGCCCAAAGCCTTGCCAAACATGGCTACATCGGGTTCCACACCGTAGAGTTTGTGCAACCCGCCATAGGTCTGACGAAAACCGGAGGTGCATTCGTCAAAGATTAAAACAATCCCCTTATCTGTTGCCAGTTTTCTAATTTTTTCCAAAAAGCCTGGCTCCGGGCCCTGATTACGCGAAACCTCCATAATGACGACGCCGAGATCGTGTTGGGCAGCCAATGATTCCAGTTCATCATATCTATTGTAGTTAAAGGGATAGATCGTCTCGCGCAATTTTCGGGGCACGCCCTTGGGCTCCAAGCCCGGAAGCAAGTGGCCGGCAAGGCATGCGTCATCCCCCAAGTTGGCGGCCAGATACCAATCATGCCATCCATGGTAACCACAAAAAGCTACCTTATCTTTGCCCGTGGCGGCACGGGCAATGCGGATAGCCATCGCATTGGCCTCTCCACCGGACCGAGTCAGACGCACCATGTTAGCCCACGGATGCAGCTCAATCATTTTTTCAGCCAAATAGACTTCTTCCGGACAATTCAGCGTGGACATATTGCCGGATTCGATAATTTTTCGGACCGCTTCGTCCACTTCCGGATGCCCATAACCCAATAAATTGGTACCTATCCCCATAATCGACATGTCGATATATTCATTTCCGTCCAAGTCCCAAACCTTGCACCCTTTGGCTTTGCTGAAATACGCAGGCCACTGATCAGGTAGAAACATTTCTGCCCGTTTGGAAAGTAACATATTGCCGCCAGGGATAGCACGCTTAGCTCGTTTCCAAAGTTTTTGTCCCGTAGTAATTTGCGCCCCTTCATTGCGGAGCAAATGTTTATTGGCACTAAATAACGTCGGCTTATTCTTTGCGAGAGAGAGAATTTCGAGCCACCCGAAATCAATACGAGGGTGAAAGTGCTCAAAGACTGCGTTAATCACTGTAAAATCTTCGGGCTCATCAACAGTCCAGCGTTCACTGGAGTGATTTTCCTGGAAAGGAACATTAAGTGATCGAAACTTGCCAGATTCACGGATGTAAGGCGTGACATGTTCACGTTCATAGGGCTTGGAGGCTTCCTTCCAAGCGTCGGCCAGTGATTTAAAGGTAAAAACCTCTACATCTAATCCGTCTGGATAAGTTGGAGGATTGGTATTACAGGCATAGTCCACGTCATTTTTCTTAAACGCTTCAATAACACCATCCACAACACCTGAATCAATGAGCGGACAATCACCCGTAATGCGGACCACGATGTCAGGCTGAACGCTCACGGCGGCCTGATAATAGCGATCCAACACATCGTTTTCGCTTCCTTGAAACACCTGATAGCCCAATTTCCGCACAGAATCGATCAAGGGGCGATTTCGAGAATCTTCTGATGTTGCGAGAATGAGCTGGTCCACTTGACGAGAGAGAGAGAGCCGAGACAATAGCATCTCGATCATTGGCCGGCCTAAAATGGGCTGCATGACCTTATTAGGGAAACGTGCGGACCCCATGCGAGCTTGAATAATAGCAATGGTTTTCACAGGCGGTTCCAGTGGGATGGGGTAATCAAATCAATATCTTCAACCGCAAGCGCATCCGGCGGCAGAACAGGCGACTGTTTCGCCACAGCCAGGAGAATTTCATCCAACTGCTGTTTAGAATCCACGCCAACAATGATGCGAGATAACTCCGGCATAGACATTGCATAGCCCACACATACAGTTATTGGGCTTAGGTTTTGTTCGTCGAGCCATGCCGCCCAATGTTCCCATAGTGGTTGCCAGCGTTTAAACTTCTCGGGACGCGCAGATGGTTTCATCAGCAATAATCCTTGCAGGAATAGGGAGCGGACGTGGACTTCAATACCCGCGGCTTGCAACCGTTTCAGCCAGCCAGATGAAACGAGTCGACGGTCCAGAACATTAAGTGGAGACTGAATTAGATCCGGACGAAAATCCTGCCAAAGAGCATCCAATTCGTCCGGAGAATAAATCGAAAATCCGATTTTTTCAACCATCCGCTGTTCTCTCAATTGTACCAGCGCTTTGAATAGCGCAGTACCTTCCGGTTTGAGAAGCTGCATGGGGGCATGTAATAAGAGCCCCGCCAAGCACGAAATATTCAGACGGACGAGAGAGTCTTCGACTTCTTTACGAACCCAGGCGGTTATATCCCTACAAGTTTCAAGAAACGACGGCAGCTTCGTAATGACCCTCCAACCAGTCAGTCCAATGCTGCCCAAGCAAAGCTCACTATCGCCATATGCCATGGCCGTATCCAGCGTATCCATTCCGGCCGCTTTCGCATGTCGCATGATAGAAGCAACTTCTTGATGACCTACTTGTCCGTCTTGGTTTGAGATACCGTAAACCATGCCGAATTGGGCTGTTCCTAGAGCCAACCGGCGTAATCGAGACTTGTCGTGTTCACACCAAATCATGAAATGATCTCTTTGAAAAACGTCATCAGGGTTTTAACAACATGATCCTGTTCGCATTCCGTCATACGAGGGAACAGAGGCAGTGTGATCGATGCTTTCCCATGAGCTTCGGCGACAGGGAACAAACCTTCCCCGAAGCCTCTCTCGCGATAATAAGGCTGTAGATGAACCGGCATATAATGAAGATTTACATTGATGGCCTGAGCGCGCAAATAGTCGAACACATGACGGTGGTGATGAACATGATCATTTGCCAAGAGGACGACGTATAGATGAAACGCCGATTGATTTCCAGGGCTGACGACAGGCAGCTGCAAGGGCAATCCATTTAATAATGCAGAGTAACGCGCGGCCAATTCGTTGCGTCGATTTACAAATTGATTTAACCGCATTATTTGACTCAACCCCAAAGCGGCCTGAAGGTCGGTCATACGATAGTTGAACCCCAACATCTGCTGTTCATAGTACCAAGGACCGTCTGATTTACGGATCATGCGGCCAGGATCACGAGTGATGCCGTGGCTGCGCAGCATCTCCATCCGCCATGCAAGATCTGCGTCATTGGTCAGGGCCATGCCCCCTTCGCCGGTCGTGATTATTTTCACAGGATGAAAGCTAAAAACCGTAATATCGGACCAGCGGCAACTGCCAACGGGTTCGCCATGACGACAAGCGCCAACGGCATGAGAGGCGTCTTCCAGAACGTGAAATCCATATTCCTTCGCCAGTTCCCAAATGGCTTCCTGCTCGACCGGCTGGCCTGCGAAGTGAACCGGAACAATCACTTTAGGCAGTTTATTTTCCCGCTTTGCTTGCACGAGTTTGTCGGCAAGTTTTTGAATGCTCATGTTCCATGTTACGGGATCGATATCGACAAAATCAATCATGGCCCCGCAATAAAGGGCACAATTCGCTGAAGCAACAAAAGTGTTTGGAACCGTCCATAACCGCTCGCCGGAACGCAGTCCTAAAGCCAGGCAAGCGATATGCAGGGCGCTAGTCGCGGAGTTGACTGCAACCGCATAATGCACACCCATCCTGTCGGCAACAGATTGTTCAAAGCGAGGAATCGCCGGGCCTTGGGTAAGCCAGTCGGAGCGAAGGACAGAGACGACGGCTTCGATATCGTCCTCCGTAATGGTCTGTTTGCCGTAAGGGATCATTGTTATAAGTCAGAGGGCGAGGGTGTTGACAGTTCTCTGTTTGGATGGCTTAGTGAAGGGGCACAGTTCATTGAACGCTTGAAGGCCTTATCCATTCAAGTCTTCAACTGATCGGATAATCGACGGACTCCGAAATCCGATCCTTAGTCAACCACATCCTTCAGCGACCTCTTTCCTTTGCCCATTTCTGCGCTTCGGGCAAATCGAGCGAGGCGATCATGCGAGTCAACTGCTCATCGCTCAGCCATTCGGTATTGTTGTCACTGCCGTAGTAGAAGTCCGGGGGACAGGGACGCCCTTTCAAAGCAGACCAATCCTCTCGCCAAGGAGAAGAAAGAGGCTTTATGACAAAATAGTTGTCGAATTGGAAGGTTTGGCGCCCATCGTCCATCGCGATCATCACTTCATGAAGCTTTTCGCCGGGACGAATGCCGACCACTTCCTGTCTGCATTCTGGAGCAATCACGCGCGCAAGATCGCTAATCCGCATGCTGGGAATGCGAGGGATAAACAGCTCCCCTCCAAGCATTCGGTCCAGCGCATTCAACACAAGTGAAGCGCCTTGTTCCAGCGTAATCCAAAAACGGGTCATACGATCATCCGTGATGGGCAAAATGCCTTTTTTTCGTTCATGAAGAAAAAACGGGACCACACTCCCACGACTCCCCACCACATTACCGTAACGCACAACTGAAAACCGGGCTCCGTTCATCCCACTATAGCTATTCCCTGCAACAAAGAGTTTGTCGGAGCACAGCTTGGTGGCCCCGTACAAATTAATGGGGTTGGCCGCTTTGTCAGTACTGATGGCCACAACTTTTTTAACGCCGCAATCCAAAGCCGCATTGATAACATTCTGCGCCCCCATAACATTGGTTTTAACAAATTCGAACGGATTGTACTCAGCCGCCGGGACCTGTTTGAGCGCAGCCGTATGAATTACGTAATCGACCCCATAAAATGCGCGGCGCAGACGGTCATATTCGCGCACATCGCCTAAAAAAAAAGTAAGCCTTTCATTCCAACCATTGGCCTGCGCCCAGCATTGCATTTCATGCTGTTTAAACTCGTCACGACTTAATACAATTACACGAGTCGTCGAGTTTAATTTGACTAGTATTTTTGCGAGTTGCCTACCGAGAGATCCTGTGCCCCCGGTAATTAAAATACGTTTCTGATCTAACGACAAACAGTTGGAGATGTTTAGCATCGCGGTCGCTCCTGTTAGAATAATCGTTTCACGTCCAAAAAGACACCCCAAATGGCATTGACAGGTTCGGGCGGGTCCCACAGCCACAAATTCGCTGCAGGTGTGTCATACGCATCATACACCACCAACAACCGATTGGGAGACACCTCCATCATGTCCACATAGCCGGTGGAATATATGTCCGGAGGATTGATTGTCACCTCATGGCCCCACGAACGCCCATTATCCACGCTAAAGCCCAAATTATTCCCGGGGCGGCCAAAATCACAAACAATAGTTCCGTTTTTCAGTTGCACCAGTCCAGGCATAACGCCAGGCCATTTAAACCAACCGTGTTTCCACGTTTTTCCGAAATCCTTGCTAACGGATAGGAGCATGTGGGGAGAGTTCATTGAGTGAAGCCCTGAACCGCCTGTTCGCATTAAACAAAGCAGCGTATGGTCTGGCGTTAAGAGCAAACCGGGTTCACATGGCGGCGTGGTTCCCCAAGGGACATCCGCTTTAGTAGCAATTGTGGATAAATATTCATAACTGCGCCCCTCGTCAATAGATCGGAGAATGAGAGAAAACGCTTTGCCTTTGCCGATCGGCCCATTCATCGAGTAGCCAACGCACAAAAGCGAACCATCCGGCAACTGGACTCCGGCAGGAGAAATCTCAACGTATTGGAAGGCATTTGTTAATCCTGTGCAGTACACTTTTTTCGGCCCATGCCAATTAAGGCCATCTTCGCTCCAAACACGGGTATTCCAAGTACCTTCGTCTTTGGTGATGTAGAAACAACGCCCCATGCTATGGCTGATTCCATTAGTCATGATAACCGCACCAAAACAATAGCCATAATGCCATTTATTAATCTTATGCCCGACTCGCACAAAAGTATCGTGCAAAGGAGGCTCCTCTAGCCATTGAATCGGATCCCCAAATTGCCAAGTCTTGCCTCCATCTTCGGTATAAGCCGGCCAGTCAAGCCGTGCAACTCCTGAATAACCATCCCCAATATCCCCAAGAACATTGTAGGTTAGCATGATTCGTTCATTCGACATGCGCCACAAAACAGGATGCGCAGCAACCCCCCATCCATCAGCATTATCGGTTTTGGCAATGATGAACGGCTTACTTTTACTAACATGCAATGGAAGCGGCATAACGCCTGACAACAGCGCGCATCCACTTAATAAACCAGCCATCAACACCATCATGAACGCCGTAGGCCATTTGATATGACGATGCTTTTGCACTAAACGACTCGATCCTTGGGAACAATCCAATCATACTCAAAATGCACTAATGATTCCGCCATTTTCAGGCCTTCAGCAAAAGGGCCATTTGCCTTGATTCGTTTATTTTTATCGGCAGTAATGACTAATTGGCCCAATAAAACGCCTTCAAGCAGATAGATGGCGCCTTCTTCTGAGTATATCCACAACCGCATTTCATATATGCCGGGCATCAAACGAGGTGCAGACACTTTGCACACTACTGAGCACGAGCCCGCCAGCAAACCCAGGTTATAACCATCCAATAACATGCTGGCCTGAAAAACAACGACGACGCCTGACTGCCAAACCAGATGAATACGAGGATTCTTTAGTTTTTGTTTGGCAAATACTTGCATACGCAAGCAAAATTCGTCGCCAAACGGGATGCTCTGACAGGGCTGGCCATCTGAATTCAAGACTTCCGTTGTCTCAATTTTTACGAAGGCTGACTCCATGTTGCCGCGCGAGTATTTACTTTTGTCAGAGGCCTTCGCCGCCTTCTGTAACTCAAAAGACCGATACTCACGCACAACATCCTTTGCCGCTCCAATCATTTTCACTTGTCCTTTATCAAACCACACTACACGAGCACAAAGAGATTCAATTCTGAAAAGGCTATGGGAGACCAGAGCAATCGCCATATCCCCTGCTCGCATTTGGTTGATCCTCTCCATGCATTTCATTTGGAAGCTCATATCTCCCACGGCAAGAATTTCATCAATCAACATGATTTCAGGATCCAGATGAGCCAGCACAGAAAATCCTAATCGCACATGCATGCCCGAGCTATAAAATTTAATCGGCATGTCAATGAAGTCGCCAACGCCGGAGAAATCGACAATGGCGTCGAATTTCCTCGTAATCTCTTGCTTGCTCATGCCGAGAATCGCTCCGCTAATATAGATATTCTCACGACCCGAAAGCATCGGATGAAAGCCGGAACCGACCTCTATCAACGCCGTCAAACGACCATTAACAGCAACAGTCCCTGAGGTAGGTGCAATAATTCCGCTCAAGACTTTAAACAACGTACTCTTTCCGGCGCCGTTGGCGCCGATTAAGCCCACACATTCGCCTCGCTGAACTTCAAAGGACACATCGCGCAAGGCCCAGAACTCAGAAGAACGAAGACGGTCGCCTGAAACAGAAGACTCGCGACCTCTGCCCCCGTCGGAGATTTGACGCAGACGGGAATCAGGAAGAGAAGAAGCTTTCCCATTAGCTGTGGTCATTAAATCTTCTGCCGTCTTAATACTCGAAGCATGTGAGGGATCTCGTTGAATCTCGGCTTGTCGCGAGCTCCAATCGGGAGATCGAAAACGAGCGGGAATAAATACGGCACGGGCTATATCTACTAAGCCGTACCACATCGCCTTTTTCAAGGAACGCGCAAACTTCTTGGAGAGATCATCAACTTTAATGGCCGGAATCGAGGTCATGGAAATCGATCGTTATTCGTTTATCCAAAAAACGCAAAGGGATATAGAAATTATCCGACGAGCGCGTCGCGATAGGACGGCTTTTTTCATAGCCGTTCCGCCAACAGAGGTTCACAAAGATGAAAAAATCTCCAGCCGATGAAAAAGATCAAAATGCTGATGATGGTTGCCGCCACAAGCCCAACGTCAGGGATGAAAGATCCGCGCTCAACCAGCTCATTGACAGCATGCATATAATGCGTAACCGGATTGAGCGTATGCAGCCAATAAAGACCTGTTTGCCACGATGTCGTACAAGACGCAAGCTTTGGGGTAGGATAAATGGTCGGCGCTAAAAACATACCGAATTGGAACGCAAATTCCAGCATACGACTCATATCATGCATCATGGCATTAATGGGCGCAAACAGCATGCCTAACCCCAACCCCAGGAGAAAAAGAGGCACGAGTAATAATGGCGCCAATAGCGCCGCCGGCGCTGGCTTATAAGCTAAGAGCAGACAGGTTAAGCCGATCACGGCGACGCGAATGGCCAGATTAAGCCAGACTCCAGCCGCAGCGCTAACAACTAAAACCTCACGAGGGAAATAGACTTTCGACACAAGATTGCCTGCGTTAACAATGCTATTGGTTGCCATTATCGTTGCTTGAGAAAAGAACTGCCAAATCGTCGTGCCCAGCAAAACAAATAAAACATAGGGCATGGATTCAGATGGCATGGGAACATTTACAATGCTGGCTTTCTTTAAAAGGGCAAAAATGATCGTAGTGGCGACCGGGGGCAGCGCAATCCAAACCCAGCCCAGAAAAGATTGACGCACTTGTCCGGATAGATTGCGTACGATTAATCGCCACGACAGTTGCCGGCAGTCCCACATTTCGCGGCACATCAGAACCCAAACGTTCAGAGAAAATCGGGCGCGGCCCATTGCATCACCACTTACAAAATGATATCCAGCAGCCATTTTAACGTTTTGAATAAAAGTTCGAATAACAGACCGGGACAACGGGGAATTGATCGGCATTTACTATCCAGGCCTGTCGATCAGGAAAGCCTGTCAGAACACAGTTGTTTTTCTCTATGTCCATATCGCGAACCCAAATCACCGAAGCATTTTCCAAATCGGATCCATTATAAACCCATTCCTTGTGAGTATCATGAAAAAACGAGTATCGAACAAAAAACAAATGCTTTCCTGGGAATTTCATAGGCCAGTTGGCTTGTAAATGAGCTCGACGAATATACCAAGCCGAAGGGGAAGGCGTTGCCAATGCAAAGTCCTTCATCCAGCACGAGGCAAAGAAAAAATATACCACGACAACAGATCGCACAAGCCATGAACTGCCCCAAGATTTCCATCGCAACGCGCGGTTCATGCTGATCACAATAAGAGCAACAAGCAATGGAAAAACGGGAGACACATAATGAGCTGCCATATACGTTTCTATAAAGACCATTCCCATAAACATCAGCAGTATCGATGACCACAAAAGAACTTTACGACTTCTGGGTAAAATCAAAGGCAAAACAGTAAGGGGCAATGCAAGGATATAGAAAGGTTTGAAAGCTGCAAACGACAACTCCGTCGCTTGGTACCACAAGCCTCTTAAGATCGTTTGGCCCGATTCTCTTCGCATGTACAAATCCCGTTGTTCATGATCATAGAATCGATCCAGCTCTTTATGAAAATACACAGGCTTTGTCCACGGACGCTGGAAAAGGAAAAGAGGATAGGCCCCATACTGTGAATGATGAACTTCGTAGGGTAATCGAAAAGGGGTTCCGGTCACCCTCCAATTGTAATAGCCCATGCACATGGAACCCAATACCAGGATGGGAATTGCCTGACGCCACCATCCTCCTGCAAATACTTTACTCTTTAAATGTATGAAGAGAGCTAATGCAATAAGCGCGAATAAAACAAATCCTTCAAAAGGCCGGAAATTGGCAAGAATCAAAGCCCCCAAGGCAAAACATATACCCGCAAAAGACTTCGAAATTATGCGAGGGGTCCCTATCCGTGCAGCGCCGCCAATTAACAAGGCGCCGCCTAATACGCCCAAAGTCCCCCCCCAATAGCCATAACTCCACTCTATCATCAACGGATGAATGCTCACCAATAAGCCGCCAAGAAACGACCAGGTAGAGGACACAAAGGCTTGCAACATCCAATATATTCCAACCACAGCAAGCCCATGAATAATCCATATTCCAAGAATCGGCATTCCTGCCAGAACTTGTCCAAGCCCCAATACAAGCCCTTGCCCCGGTGGATACTTGGACATGTAAACCGGACGGACAAGTATATGCATACTTTCCATACTATCCGAACATGGCGGCGCCGGATTGGCGACGCGACCACTAGCAAATGTGTCTGCTGCAAGAAGATAACTGAATTCATCGTGCACGAAAGGGATCGGCGCTCCCTTCCAAACGACAGGCAAAACAACCGCGATCAACGCCAATACAAACAACACACACGACGCTAAAATGGGCCGTCGAGATAAACGCTTCCCCTTGCTTAAAGCACCCTCCAATAATGTTGTATTCTTGAGAAATAAACAGATCAACAAAAGTCCCGATGCAATAACTGTCCGGGGATTTTGGAATAGGGCAAGAAATAAAGGAACGTCAGTCATTAAATTTATATACAATCATTCATTGAGTTCATGGACTCCCCCATGACGGACTGCAATCGCACTAGCGTTGAATAGAAGCACTTTCTTCTGCCCCTTTACTGCAAGGAATTCGACTTCGCGGCTCTGAGGGAAAATACGCATCGCGAAACCTTAGAATCGGAAATTCCACTGCTTTTGACATAAGCCATCCAAAAACCATCGATAATGAAATATACAGGGCAATATATAAGAGATGGTTATCAAGGTTATTCATTTTAGCTAACCATCGGCAGACCCATTGATTTACAGGGAGATGCCAAAGGTAAATCGAATAGGATGCCGCCCCGAAGGCTGCGAACAAGGATAAGGATACCCGCTGGTTGAAGCGAATGAAGCCGAGAACCAAAAGACTGGATGCGATATAAAACAAAACCAGACCACAAACTGGGATCCATTTTGTGGTTTCAAGTCTGAAAAAAAACGCAGGGAGGAGCATCGTAAAACCCGCTACGATCAACAAAGCGGTGGGAATATTTTTTAGTCGCTCACCTAACCGCTTAAAATGGACCAGATAGGCAATGAATACACCACAAAACAATGAATCCACTCGTATATGCGTCCCATACAGATAGGCTGTGTAAGAGAAATCGGGATGAAAAATAACCGTTGCAATGCGTAAAGCAAAACAGCCGAGAGCAAGAATGAAAAAAGAAACAGGAACAAGGGCGAAGGGATTCGAGCGACTTCTTTTCCAAAAAACCCAAAACAAAAGAGCTATACCAAAATAAAAATGCTCTTCCACAGCCAAGGACCAAGTATGATCCCACAGCCCTCCCATATAATTTTGCAAAAAAGCAAGTTCCCCAATCAGCGCGCCCTTATTGATAGGAGATCCTCTGGATAATTCAAATACAACCGTCAGAAGAAGAAAGACCCAGAAGGCAGGATATATCTTTAATCCCCTCCTTATAAGGAATCTGCGTATATCTAGCTGCTTAGTCAGTATGTATTCATTAAATAACAAACTGGACACAAGAAAGCCGCTTAACACAAAAAAAAGATCGACTCCCACCCATCCACCCCGCATCCAAGACAGAAGAACGCAACCCCACCATGACGAGGCTATATCGCCCGAAAAATTAAAGTGGCGGCCCAACACTAAAAAAACCGCTATCAATCGTAAATAATCTAAGCCGGCATTGCGCATTTTCTTGGTTATGCCTAAAAACACTCAAATCTAGCCAACGCGCGATTTATTACAATAAACATTTAAAAGAACAGGCAAGAAGGGGTGCATCTCGACCTGCCGCAGGTCGTATGGGGAAAAGAAGGCGCTCAGCGGAGTGAGCGCCCTGCCCACAGCAAAGAAAGGTAGGGACCCCGTCCAGATCGGGGTCGCCGTCCGCTGTTGCGGCTGTATCAGGATGCACCCGGAAAGAAGCTCGGGAATACAACTAAGGCTAGTCAGACATTCCTAATTTAGCCGATCATCCGAATAGACCTCCAGGGAGATCATGGAATTCTCTTCGCCATCTCATCCTCAAATTGACGAGCATTCAACCAAAGTGCAGAGACTGAACCCACAATTAACATTTGAGGAGGTATCCATGGCAATGGAGAAAAAGCTCCGCCGACAACAAAAACAAGGGTCTGCATCTTGTACGTCCAGCCTAAATCCGACAACGCGGGCCACCACTCGACGCTCATGCGTTGAACATCTCGCCCCCGTGTAAAAATAATAAGAAGCATGGCGACATATAAACCCATTCCGATTATCCCCATCTGCCGACCCGCCATTAACAATTCGTTATGAACTTGCCCCGCAGCATGGGGATACCGATCAGCATACTTTGACTCGTCTGCGCTAACACCAACGCCAAATAGAGGATGATCCTTGATCAACGCCCACGTATCCCGATTCTTTAGCCGGCGGGCCTGAGCACTCTCTTCATCTTGCGACAACTGCGAAGATTCCTTAATCTCGCCTGACAAGAACGACCGGATGGAATCTGGTATACTTCGAAATCTTTGAATATTCAGTTCTCCGACCGCAGAAAGAAGAAAGAAAACGGCCACGCCAATAAGAGCCAATGTCTTAATATGATGTCGCCCATATTTGGGAATCAGAAATACTCCCAATAAGATCAACGAAACTAATCCTGTCCGGCTACCTGTTTCGAAAACGATATATACGGCAGATAATGTAATAGCCAAAAAGAAAGCCTTTATATATTTCTGCGGAACCTGTTGATAAAAGAATAAGTAAACCGGCAAGAAAACGCATAGCATATAAGCAAACCCGTTGGGATTTTCCACCATGGATACCGCAGCACCCATTACCCGATCTCCTGCATAGGTTGCACCGCCCAACGACAATCTTAAGCCTGCTTTAATCCACCATAACGTGGAAATCATCATGGTCGCTTGTATAGCCCATACTCTTTCCACTGAAGTGGCCATGGCTTCCACCAGTATTAATGCGACAACCCCCTTGGCCAAATTGTCGATATACGAATTCCAAGCCGTCGACGTTTGATAAGTGCCCACGTACAGCGAGATCAATCCTGACATTAAGAGCAGGAGGGCCATAATGGTCGCCGGCCCAAATCGGATCAAAGGTCGCCGTTCCTGTAAGCAGGATAGCACATGCAGAGCGGCGGCTGTTAAAATACATAGATTGGCTATGCGAAATGGGTATAGAAATAGAAATCGATTCTGTGGTTGCACAAACATAATGCATATGTACCAAAGAAGAAATCTGAAGGCCCAGAGGCTCATGGAGAGGAGATGATTGGAGATTAGTTAATTAGGGGATTGGGTAATTGGGAAAATGAGGATTAGAAAGTTTGGAAACTGCTTTTCTCCTCCAAAATATCTAACCCCTAACATCCCATTATCTATTGACGCTTTGCGCCAAGGCAGGCTTCGCCCCGGTCAATTCCCACGCGAGAATCTACGAAGCTGCATTAGACTTCGAACCCAAGCCATAAGGGACCTGACGATCGGAAACATTATCTGATTAGCGTCCGCACCAACGGATTGTTAATTAATCGACTGATTTTCTGCCGATACTGATCGGCCTGCTGCAATCGCTCGGCGAAAAACTGGACGGAGGAGTGATCGCCCGTTGATTGCTTAACCATGTCCAGACTTCTCTCGATTTGGATCTTGGCAGAATCCAATTTCTTATTGATAGATGCCATCAATCCGTTATTCAGCATCTGTGAAAAATCATGCTCGGCTGAGTAATAATCCTTGCGATCACCTTTGATCCACACCAATCGAAGGGCGCCCCAGGAAGCAAGCTGCCGACAGGCAATGCTCACACTGGCTTTGCTGACGCCCAGTTGTTCAACCAAATCATCGAGAGAAAGAGGGGAGTTGCTGAGGTAAAGCACCATGTAAAGTTGACCCAATAATCGATTCAATCCGAAAGATTGAGCCGTGCGGCCTCCCGCTTCAATCATCTCCCAGCGTGCTGATCGCAATGAATCCACAAAACTCCTGCGTTTAGATTGTTCTAAACATACGCAAACACAAAAACCTCGTCAATAATGAAGTGAAAGAACGTGAGATACGCGCACGTTCTATCACGAAAAATGCGATAGCCTTAACAGGGCTTCAGGTAACAGCTATCGACTTCCACAGAAACAGCTTGCTGAATCATATCCACATTGATAACAACACGGGTCTTGCCTTTAACGCGCACCACAACCCCTTCCAATCCCTTAAAAGCACCACCGGACACACTTACGGATTTGCCTGTCTCCAAATAGGGAAGAACCTCAACCACATCGCCCAGAGAGAGTGCTTGTCGAATTTGGTTGAGTTGCTGAAGTAAAACGATGGGCTGATGAACCAGCAAGACATTGGCTATATGCTGGTTCTGGCGTAAAGTCGATTGTTGCGGAGCTGTGGCGGCACAGAATACATAGCCAGGGAATAGAGGCGACCAAAAGGCCCGTTCACGAGCTCCATATCGATGCAGCTTTCTTTGCAGCGGCAGATAGACCGGGATGTCATTCCGTCGGCAGAAATCTTCCGCCTTTTTTTCACACCTCGGGCGGGTATGCAAGACAACCCAATTACGACCTTCCTCATACGTTACGAGAGGATTTTCATTATCCGATCCATTTACAGGGAACGAAGGAATCTGTTGATTCATTTTAAATTCCAACAAGGAACTCTCAGGCTGACCCCTCATGGGCATTTTCCGCAATACCCACTTTAAGCGGCACTACAGCGCTCGGAAGAAGATCCGCGTCAGCTGTCTGATCCTCATATTTCAAACCGATGATAATCGTCTTAAAAGTACGAAGGAGAATCAGCACGTCCAATACAAAACTCATGTGCTTGATGTAATAGAGGTCATACTGCAATTTCCGTCGGGAAGCATCAATACTGGCGGCATAGGGATATTTCACCTGAGCCCACCCGGTAATACCGGGAGGAACCAAAAGTCTTTCCTTGTAGAAAGGAATGGCTAAAGAAAGCGTTTCCACAAATTCAGGTCTTTCGGGTCGAGGTCCCACCAAGCTCATTTCGCCCTTTAAAACATTCAGAAGCTGAGGAATTTCGTCAAACCGCCATTTGCGGAGGAACTGCCCGACTCGCGTCACCCGAGAATCATGCTGTCCGGCCCAAACAGCTCCGGATTCCGCCTCGGCGTTGTGCTTCATCGTCCGAAACTTGTTGAGAATATATGGGCGGCCGTCCAAGCCCACTCGCTCTTGGCGATAAAGAACAGGGCCGGGAGAATTCAATTTAACCAGGACCGCCGTGATGACCGTAATCGGCAAAGATAGAATCAACCCGATAATTGACACGGCAACATCCATAACTCGCTTAATTTTCCGGATATGAACGACAGAACTGTTCATGGCTGCACTCATCAACCACTCGTCATTAATGTGGTCCAGGGGAATTTCCTGGGCCAGCTCCTCGTGCAGGGCCACATAATCCATAATTTCAACTCCGGAATACCTCAACGGGCGAAGCACACGGAAAAGTTTACGTCCGCGGGCAAACGAGGTGGCCATAATAATGGTTTCAATCGCGTAAACGTCCACAAATTCCTTCAAGCGCTCCGTGCTGCCCAACATCGGGATTCCTTCAATGAAGTCCTCACTGCGCCGAGATTGACTGGATACAATGCCAAAAAGTTTGAAATTGGCATCTTCCGACTTTGAAAGCAGGTGCAATACAGTAGGAATATCCTTCCCCTCTCCCACGACCAAGGTGTTCTTCAGGAAAAGCCCATAGCCAACCGCCAAGCGATATAATCGCCGAACCAGCCAAGTGCTGGCAAAGATGAATAAACCCGCAAGAAGAAGTATCCCGCGTCCCAGATGGAGCTTAAAGCGGGCATAGAAGACGAGAATAATGATCATCAAGCCAATCGACACCGTAACCAAGGGGATAATAAACGACGACATCTTGCGCCGAACAGCTTGCTGCTCGTACATGCCTCCTGCATAAAAAACCAACAGAAAAATAAGGCATGACCCTATCATAGTAGGCAAATGTTCAACCAAATAACCCCACCCGGGCCCCGGCGAAAGCCGGATGAAGGAAGACATGACGATTGAACCGGCAATACAGACAATGTCACAGGTTAGCAAAAAAACCCGGCGCCTTGATATTCTTATACCCGGCTGAAAGAGCATTATACCCGTTTCCCTGCTTCATTCTTCCCATAGTGATAATCATAATTATAATAACCGTAATATGTTGAATAATAATAATAGCCGACCCGACTGAACTCAAGATTGTTGAGTACACAACCCAAAATGACAGCACCCCTCTCTCGTATAAGACGGGCACAGAGTTGGGCTAGCTTTTTGGATGTATGCCCGGCCCAAACAATGGTGATAACTCCATCCACCATGGATGCAAGGATAGCCGCTTCAGATACCGCCATTACAGGAGGACAATCAAAAACCACTTTATCATAAGTCCTGCGTGCATAGTCCAAAAAGGAATTCATTTCCGGGCGAAGAACTATTTCGGCAGGATTAGAGGGGAACGGTCCTGTTGCAATCAAATCCAAGTTTGGAACACCGGATCGCTGAATTACCGCTTCTGGCTTGGCCTGCCCGGTCAATACATCGGCAAGTCCGCGCCCTCCTTCCAAGCCAAAAAACTTGTGAAGCTCACCTCGTCGCATATCGGCGTCTACCATAAGCACACGGGACCCAGCCTGGGCCAAGCTGATGGCTAAGTTCAGACAAGTTGTCGTCTTTCCCTCTTTAGGAACGGCAGAAGTAATGACGAGAGTCTTCAATCGATCTTTAGCTTTGCCCAAAAGCAGAGAAGACCGAACATTGCGATACGCCTCTGCCAAGCCACTTTTTTGATCAATATTCGCCAAGATATGAGCCCTTAAGTCTTCAGGATCCCAGTTCGCCGATGGCACTACACCGAGAAACGGAATCCCCAATCCTTGGGTCACTTCTTCTGGATAGCGAATGGAATCATCGATATATTCCAATCCGAAGATCAATCCTAAGCCTATTCCCAAGCCAACTAATGCCGCCATGAACAGACTCTGTAATTTGCGCGGAGTAATGGGCGATGAGGGCGGTTTGGCACGTTCCATGATGCGTACGGATTCCGGCTCAATGCCCAACGTAATATCCACTTCCTTCAGACGATTAAAAACTAGGTCATACAGACCTTGCAAGCGATCTGAATTCCTTTGAATATTGCGATACTCCTGCATTTTCTTGGATACTTCCAAGGCTTGATCTTCCCACTCTTTTTCCACCCTCTCCGCTGATTTTTCGCGAATAGACAAAGACTCCAATTGTGAATAGAATTGCCGCAAAGCAAATTCCAATTCGACATTGAGGGCATCGTCCGTTTCTTGCAGAGCAGACACGGTCTCTTTAACCAATGGATGCTCTTCTTTATATTTCTTACGATACGAGACCAATTGGCCTTCCAGCACAGCCTTTTTTCGTTTTAAAGCAGACCAAAACGGCTGTTCGACCACCCCATACTCAATCAAACTCTCAGGCCCGCCGCCTAATACCGAATTTACACTGGATGTCGACATACTTGAATTCGGCACCGGAATTGTCCCGATTTGAATAGGATACGACAGAGTTGCAAGAACAACCTCATCGGAAGCTTGAGAAAGCAGCGGTTGCTGCGCTTCCAATAACATACGTTGATTTCGATAAGTCGCAGCCTGCCGCGACAAGCTTCCCAAAAACTCGGCAGCGACATTGCCTCGCTCTTGTATGCCAACCACGCTGTTTTCCCGAATAAATGCCAAAGATTGGATTTCAGCTTTCTTTAGTTCTTCATGAAGACGGTTGGCTTGTTGAGTTAGACTGATTACCGTGGCCTGAGAGGTATCCATGCGCTCTCCCGCCTTGAAATCTAGATATTCTTCGGCCAACGCATTGGCAAAATCGGCGCAAAAAACAGGATCAAGGCCCTTAACTGTGATAGCCATGATGGCAGTTTGCCAAATAGGCACAACGGACAAAGAACGATATTTCTGATTGAACTCGTCGCCCGGAAGATTCAATCGTTCACGAGCACCATTAATCACCAAGCTACTCTGAATGATCCTCTGTTGAGTAGCGATGTAATCCCCTAGAATCAGCTCCATCTCTTCTTGTTTGAGCCTAACTGGAAGCGGCAACCCGCGACTTAACAACAGAGTCGCAACTGACTGATATTCTGGTATTTGACGAATCAGTATCACGACCATTACGGATAAAGAGACAATAAAACAAAGCGCAACCAACCAAATGCGCTTAACAACAATAAAAAAGTATTGCTTTAAGTCCACGACATTGAAAGATTTTTTACTCCCACCACCAATACCGGCAGAGCCAGTTCCTGACTGTACAGGTTGTTCCATAAACTTATTCATTATTAAAAACCCAGTATTCTTTCCGGAACAATAATTACATCTTCGTTTTCCAAGGGAACGTCGTCCTCAAAAGCGCCTGTCTTCAATATCCGCCCCACATCTACCACCAAGGTTTGTTTTGAACCATCCGGTGCGGTTCGCTGAATTCGAACCTTGCTTTCGTTTGCAAATTTAGAGAAGCCACCTGTTGCGAGGATTGTTTTTGCAAGAGTAACCGTTGTATCCATGGGCAAGTTAACAACTCCCTTGGTCGTGACCTCGCCCAGCAAATAGACTTGACCCCGCATCGCTTGCTCGGATGGGGGGATGAAAAGTATATCGCCAGGAAGCACCGGGATGTTCATACTCATGTCCGCTGCGCCAAAAAGCCTGAAAAGATTAACAGGAATAACATTATATCCGCCCGATTGCGCAGGCCGAAGCAAACGAGCAGAGTTCCATTTTGCGGAAGCATTGGCTCCGCCGGCTTTAACGATAGCACGCAGTATATCCATGTTTTTTGAATACGGATAAAAGCCCGGATTGGACACGGCGCCGAGAACAAGAAATTCCGAACCTTCCTTATCCCCTAATGACGGAACCAGCACAATATCACGAGGGCGAAGATATTGGTCATTGCTAAAATCTAATGTTTCAAACATGTTCTGTATATCAATTGTCAAGATCTGTCGCTCCATCCCCCCCCCCGGCTTCCATCGAATTATTTTAACCCTAGATCCTGCAGCGCCTTGAGCAAGTCCTCCACAACGGGAAATGGCCTCCATAAGCGTCATGATTTCATCGCCTTTGAAACCAATTTGCCCTGGACTGGCCACAGCGCCAATGACGAGAATATCTCCAGAAACAAATTCCGAAATTTCGATACTAACGGAAGCCGATTTGAAGTAATTCTCTTCCAGCACTCTCTCAAGATAATCCGCCGCTTCACTAAGAGTCATTTCGGCTATCGTCAGTCGACCAATAAACGAAAAATCAATGGTCCCATCGCCCGCAACGGGATATGTTTTATTAAGATCGGGCTGCTCAGCAATATTAATGCGGAGACGATCTCCGGGAATAATCACCCGATTAATCTTGGCATCTTCCCGCCCACTTTCTGAATATGATAATAAAACAAAAGCAAACCCCATAAGCAGGATGAGGGCAAAGACGTTTACAGGAGAAACTCGTCTTGAAGAGTTCCTTCTTCCCGCAAGCATATAACACCTTGATCCTAATGAAATCCTGTTAAAAGTCATATATATAACTCATTGTAATTGCATGTTCAATCAATGGTTCATCCTCTAGACTGGAATCATCCCGAGAGAAACGGTATTCGATATCCCTGCGCAGTTTCCGCGATAAGGCTCGCGTGTAAATAAGTCCAGCCGTATAAGTCCAAATCGTTTCGTCCTGTACATCCGGCTGATCGAGAGGTTTGTTAAGACTATAACTAATCGAAGCATTAAAATTCAGATTATAGATAAACAGATCGTTCTTCAAGAAAGAATAAACCAGCTCCGTTTTGTCGGTATTTTTCGTAGAACCAAACGTATCCACGGGTTCGCGGGTTGCACGAAAAGACTGCTCTGTAGTTCTCGACAATTGATGCTTCAAGTCGCCCCCATAGGTAAAAACGACATCATCTTCGAGAACCTTGTTCTGCCACATGACATCCCATGACAATTCGAGCGTTGAGCTTAACTCATATTTATCCTCAGCGTTGATTGTATGCATGGGTACCCATTTCCGGTCATCATCATCATCTTTTCCATGCTTGCTCTCGACGCCAAATTCGTAGGTTACTTTTGGGCGACGAAGAAGAGTGAGGGGAACGGCGCCGTCAATTCCCAACTTTTCAGTGATGACGTCCTGGTCATCGTCGGTATGAATAATCTCGGTGATCTTTCGTTCCCAACTGTAAAAAACACCCGCATATTGCAGAGGATCCCAACCAATTTCATAAAAGTACATTTCGTCGTTCTTATCGCCTGACTGAAACTCCTCCTCTATGTGCCGCTCTTGCGTCATGGAATAATCTGCGCTAAAACGAAGGCTTTTGCGATTCCAATCCAATCCGAGTCCATAGTCAAATTGGTTTTTGGGATCACGTTTCTTGTTTTTACTGGGCGTATATGTACTGGAAGCCGATTGGCTTGTTCGCTCAAATAGCGCACCCCCATGCAAGGCAGCAAAGCGTCCCAATTCCGTCCTCAAATCAAGTCCAAGCCTGCCAAATGGGTTTTCTGAATTATCCAAGTCTGGCCGCTTGAAGTGTTTTTCAACGGCTATACCCGTCTCCAAATTGATGGTCGTATTAGGGGAAACTTTTGCCTCTGAATTCAAGTCAAGCCCAGTGATTATGTAATAATCTTCCATACTGGCGGTCGCCTGATCGGGGCGTTGACCTTCGACGTTGGTGGTGTAGACGCCTTCCAACTTGGCCTGCGACATGAAGTCGAAGGGGCCGACTCGGAGGAATTGGGCGAAGGAGGACTGGGCCAGAAAAAGAGACAAAGCCAGAACACCTACCAGCCGATGCCATCTAGCGTCAGAGTTGCTTTTTCTCGTTATCTCAACACGGATGTTGGACAAAATGGGTAATCTCCGGATGATCTTGAAGCCCTCGACCGGCAGATGGGGGCTGGATTATGGACATCATCTCTTTCATCCGACGGGTTATCTGACGCGTTTCTGATTGCTGTACTCGCCGACCGGAACGCTGGCGCCTGACTGTCCCGAAAAATCGCCCGGCTCGCCCCATTGAACGACTTTGCCGTTTTCGAAGAAAATCCAATAATTCTTCGGACTGAAGGTGAACCACGGCGCCATATATTCCCACACCTCGGTCCACTCGTTGTCTTCATAGACTTTGGCAGCGCGTATGGTGAACGGCTTGCCGATCTGTCTTAGTACTTCGTCAGGGGTCATGCCCAGCTTAAGCTTGCTGACGTTGGTATTCATGGAAGCACAGCCGACTAATAGAAGAATCCCGATCAGGATGGAAGGTATGCCAAGCAAACGCCATGATCTTTTCACAGCCGATTCCCTTTCTTCGGAAAAGTACGAGCGAACAATCGAATTTATATGTTAATTGTGTCATTTTTTCTGACAAGTGACAAGATGATTAACATGGTTTAAATCATGAAAGAGCGTTGCGCAGCTCCAATCAATTTGCTTGAGCATCTGGCTTGAGCCGTTAAGCTGGGCTCATGTTGAAGCTAGATTCATTCTTGGAAGAACGGCGAATAGTCGTGGATGCGGCGCTGGATCGTTTTCTGCCCAGCGAGTCGGAACGACCATACATCCTCCACCAAGCCATGCGCTACAGCATCTTTTGTGGAGGCAAACGCATTCGTCCCATTCTCTGCATGGCCGCTGCCGACCTGTTCTGCGATTCGTACGAGCCAGCCATTGGCGCCTCCGTGGCATTGGAACTTCTGCATACTTACACGCTGATCCACGACGACTTGCCGGCAATGGACAATGACGATCTGCGCCGGGGCAAGCCGACTTCCCACAAGGTTTATGGCGAAGCCAATGCCATCCTGGCGGGCGACTCTCTGCTGACCCTGGCCTTCGAAGTCCTGGCCGGCGTTGAGCCGTCGGCTCCAGGCCAAGCATCCCGACTGATTTATGAACTGGCCCGAGCTTCCGGCAGCCGCGGGGTCGTCGGGGGACAGTACGAAGACTTGGCTTCGGAAGGAAAAGATCCGACGGCCGATCAATTGGATTTCATTCATCTCAACAAAACCGCCGCCCTGATTCGCGCCGCCTGCCGGATGGGTGCGATCGCCGGCGGCGCGAGCGAGGACGACCTCGAAAAAATCGGCGTCTTTGGGGAACGCATTGGGCTGGCTTTTCAGGCCGCCGACGATCTGCTCAACGCCACGTCCACCGCCGAACAACTGGGCAAGGCGGTCGGCAGCGATGCGGAACGTGAAAAAATGACCTATGTGGCCCTGTACGGCATCGATCAGGCGCGCGAAAAAACGAAGGCGCTCTTAAGAGGGGCCATGTCGGCGCTACAAGCCCTGTCTCGGCCCGCGCCCATATTGGAATCGTTGGCGACCTTTATTGTTCAAAGAAAGTCATAATCCAATGAACAGCAAGCTATTCATTAGTACTTTCATTCTCATCTTCCTGGCGGAATTGGGCGACAAGACACAACTGGCGGCGATGGCCCGCGCGGCCACGGGCGGCGACGCCAAATGGACGGTCTTTTTAGCGGCCTCCGCCGCCCTGGTGCTCTCCACTTTCATTGCCGTGTTGTTGGGGTCCGTGCTCAACAGGCTAGTCTCGCCGGCGGCGATCAAAATAACGGCCGGGGGAATGTTTATTCTATTCGGAGTCCTTATCCTGTTGAACACGCTGTATCCCTCCAAAGTGGAAGTGGTCGAAAAACCAGTTGGCCCCATGGCTTCGTTCATCCTTAAAGTGGCCGCCGATTTTGAAGCGGCTGCCAGTGCCGATTACGATCGCTTATATGCCGAAGCCGCCGATTCGGATTTGAAGGCGTTGCTGAAGAAGCTTTCAGAAGAGGAAGCGGACCATTTAAGCCGGCTACGGCAAGCCCACACCGGGTTAAGCGACGTCTTGATGGCCGGTTATAAGCAGGAAAAAGTGCCCACGTTGGAAGAATTGACCCACGATGTGGCCGGACACGACGAACCGATCATCAGGCACGCGATTGAGCACGAGGAAGCTACGGCCCGGTTTTACCAGGAAATGTCGAACGTGACCCCCACCCTCTCACTCAAACGCGCGTTTGCCGCGCTGGCCGAGGAGGAATTCGATCACGCGCGCCGGCTGGAGGAGTTCGGCCGGAACCGGCCGAAGACTTAACTCCTAAAAATGGGCAAGTTTTCATACAAGAAATCAACCGGATGAAGAGAAGAAAGAAGTGGTCGGGGCGATAGGATTTGAACCTACGACTTCTTGGTCCCGAACCAAGCGCTCTAGCCAGACTGAGCCACGCCCCGATCAATAAAACACAGGTACCTTATTTGATTTCAACGGAAACACAAGCGGATTATTCGTCCGGAGTGCGATTTTTACCGGCGGAGTCGAAAGGGAGCCGGTCATCGAGCCCAAATCAGTCACGCCTGATTTGACGCAAGGCCTCCCGAGCGTCGCATCGAACCCAGGGATCGGCGGATCGGGTTAATTGCTTGAGGCCTTTGGCCGCCCGGCGTGATTTCATTGCCCCCAAGGTACGAACGATCTGCCGCCGAGACGGTTCGACTGACTTTGGCAGGGCTCGGATGAGGGCTTTTTCAGCCACTGGGCCCAACCGGCTCAGTGCGCGGGCGGATGCTTCCCGGACCGTGAAAACCGGATCGTTCAGGGCTTGCAGCAAGGCCGGAATAGCGACGGGATCGCCGATGTCGCGCAAGGCGTTGGCGGCAGCCACCCGGCGTACTTCCCGTTCGTGGGCAAGAAATGGAACGATATTCGTCGCGGCCTGGCGAATTCGCCATTTGCCCAATGTACGCATCGCAGCGCCGGCCGCATCGACGTCATTCAGCAGGGGCAAAACTTGCGAGGCCTGTTCGGGAACGTTGTAAAAGCCAAGAAAAAACACGGCCAGTTTACGAGTCATCGAATGCGAATCCTGGATAAAGGGGACCAAGACCGGGACCGCGTTCGTAGCCGGCAGGGCTTCCACCAGATTGAAAGCGAGAACCTGCACGGTGATGTTGTCGAGGTGGATGTTTTGCATCAGGAATTGCAGGGAGTCCGCCCGCCTCGCCATGAGTTCGCCGGAACACTTGCTTTTCATGACGATTTTATTCGATGTATTGCCGAAGCGCTGGGCATGGAATAGCAATTCGTCGAAGGAGGCCTTCTTCGGATCAAAGTCGGCGGACGAAAATTCAGCTCCTGCCTGCAAGGCAAAGCCGGTTCCCAAAGCAATAAGCAGAAGAATCTTATTCTGTTTCATGGTTTTTCACATCGTAGACGATCCCAAAATTCGGCCGCAGCAGGCGTGCGCCGTCGCGCGCGCCGCAGGAATATCGATCCCGCCCGGCGAGATCCATTAACAGGGCCAAGCTGCCGTATTCCCGCTTGTCGCCGTCGTTGCCGATCCCCTGGCATTCGTTGGCTTGCCGGGCAAAATAGGCGTCGTTGCCCGCCGAGTCGATCAGCACGGCCAAGCTGTTGTTGATGGCGCGGCCTTGCGAATGTTGATCGGCCGTGTACGTGTCGTTACCGGCGCGATCGACCAACAGGCCCACGGCATAGTCGTGCGCGTTGCCCTGACTAAGCACATAGCCCGTGTAGACATCGTCCCCCGCCCCATCGACCAGAAGTCCTGAACTAAGATGAATGCCGGAGCCCTGGCCGTAATGATACATGCTGTAGGTATCGTTGCCGGCTGCATCGAGCAACATGCCGGCGGAATACCAGTAGCTGACGCCTTGGGCAAAGATATCCGCAAGATAGCTGTCGGAGCCGTCCAGATCGACCAGGGCCGCCACGCCTCCGCCGGCATACGGACGCAGTCCGATGGCAAAGCCTTGAGCAAGCGAAACGAATCGGGCCTCGTTGTGATCGTAATCGCGTTCAAGCCCTCCGGCCATATAGCGATCGTTGCCGTGTCGGTCGACGAGCAGTCCCACCGCCAGAACGCCCGCATAGGCTTGTCCCATGTAACCCAAATCGTACCGGTCGTTGCCGGTTCCATCGAGCAGACACGCCACGCCGGCCTGCGCGGCGCCCTGGGCGTGAGCTCGGGCGCGATAAACGTCGTCGCCCGCCCGATCTTCCATCCAGGCCGCGCCATGCACGGCGGCGCCCTGCCCCATGTATCCGGCGCGATACACATCGTCGCCCGCGCCATCCCATACAACCGCCGCGCCGAACAAGGCCGTGCCCGCGCCCGTCAAATGCGCGCTCTCGTAAAGGTCATCGCCGCCCAAATCCACAATGGCGGCCAGCGGCCGCCCCAGCAACCCATTTGCCGCGCCGACGGAACCCTCATAGCGATCGTTGCCGCCGGGATCGAGCACGATCAGCGCGGCGTTCGTGTAAACGTCGTCGCCCAGCGAGCCGATGACGATCGGGCCCTGCGGGGTCGGCCATTCGACCGGCTGCGCCGGCCAGTTGGTCGCGGCGGCGGCCAACCCAGCCAATTGATATATCGACTCCTGGAACTGCTGACCGGCTTGAAGAAGTTGGGCCGTATCGATCTTCAGCATCAACGCCAAGCCATTCGTCGCGAACGGCTCCGGATCGATGCGCAGGCCTTCCTGAATAACCCGGTCAATTTGCTGGGAGGACATGCCCGCGCGCATCAGTTCCAGCCGGACCGGCTCCCGATCTTCCGCATAAAAAGCGCCGGCCAGATAAGATGCGGACAGATAACCCCGCTCGTCGTCGGAAAGAGGGTTGAAGGCCGCGTTCAAAGCGGTTTCCACCGCGGCCGCACGGGCGAGAAAATCCGAAAAACCGTCCACGCCATCCGGAGAGAACGTCATGAGGTCAGCGTCCTCTAATCGGAGGAGTTCCGTTACTTCGAGCAAGCTCGCCATCAAGGACCACAACGCCGCCGGATCGGACTCGGCAGCCGCCTTGAAAACGCGATCGCCCATCACGGACAATTCCATCGGATGCGCCAGCAGCGCTCTCGTCGACTTCAACGCAAACAGCGGTTTGCCGATATCCTTTTCGAAGGCCAGATCGGCGGGCGTCATGTTCAGGTAATGCAGAGCCTGCTCCACATGATGCCGCTCGTTGGTTCCAAGGATCGGCTGAACGATCAACGTGTGGGCGGAAAGCGTTTGAGCCGCAGCAGGATTCGAGGCTGTGAATAAAACGAGCAAGAACAACCAAGCTATTCGATTCAGCCAACGATGCATAGCACCCGTCCTTTCTGCTATTTTTGAATCACGCCGATGACCAACCAGACGATCATGCCGAGCGTAACGCTCACCTTGACCATGATCATGAAAACACGGGCCGTCACCGAGCCCATGGCGATATGCAACGCCGGCGCGTCTTTCTGAAGGCGATGCCGCTCCACCAGGTACACCAATGCGAAACTGAAGAGCATCATGCCCAGCAAACTGCCCACGATGGGAACCGGGAAAAGGCCGCCGGCAAAGATGCCGAGGACGCCGCCGACCAACGCCATGAAGCCGGCCAGCTTTGAACCGCCCCGCTTCGTCACTCCATACATGCCGGCAAACCATTCCAGCAATTCGATCGCAGCGGAGAGACCGATAAAAATCAGGATAGTCGCCAGCCCGGGAAACGGCGCCGGGGAAACCACGGCCGCCAGCAACGCGGCGCCCACGACCACCCACGTGCCGGAGATGGAAAGACAAGACAGGATCAGGCCGCCGATGCACAGCAGCCAGACGCCCACAAAACCAAGGCCCATGCCGGCCTGTTTAAGAAAAACAATCCACGATTCCATAAGAAAAGGCAAAGGCCGGATCGCCCGGCCTTTGCTCTATCGTCTTCCTTGAGATTTAGTTGTCGCTGATGTTGTGAATCACCAAACCCGGATCGCCGGCAATGACGTTCAGCCGGATCTTCTCCAGGATGTCCTTCATTTCTTCCGCCGACAACTCGGTCCGCATCATCGGCACTTCGATGGCCGTGTCCTGCGCAAACAGGATGCGCTTGGTAATATCGCGGTAGCCAGGTTTGCCGATCGTCAGCACATGATCGCCCTGGTAGATTTCCAAGCCTTGAATTGGCGAAGTGCCCACCAAAATTCCGTCGATTTCGATCAAAGCCGGATCGGCCGAGGTCGTCACGTTCAGCTTGATCTTGGGTCGGCTATCCAATTTCGCCTGCCGTTTGGTCAGGGCGCTTTCGAGTTGAGGCAGGGCCTGGGCGATCGCCTTGTCGAGAAGGCCTATCGCGTCCTCTTCAGACAGCTCCGTGTAAGTCTGGTCGGTCTGGCGAATTTTCTCGGACGCCACGCCGTCCGCCATCGCGATCACCGCGCCGTCAACCGCATCGAGCGCCTCCAGCGACACCCGCAGGGAAAGGATGGAGAAGTCGGTCTTGTAGCCGCCTTGATTCACCACATTCCTGCCCGACGAGAAACTCTGCAAACTGCCGCGCAAAACCACATCCGCGCCCAGGGCCTGGGCGGCCTGAATAAAGGACGGCTTAGTAGGCGTCGACTTGCCCATGTCGGTCGGGCGCAGCCGTTCCATCTGGGTCATGAAATCGCGCCGATCGATCAACGTGAAATTGTCCTGGTTGAGGAGCCCCTTGCCCATGATGAAAACTCCCTTGGCGGCCAGCGCGCCGGGCTGGATGGCGCCGCCCAGTTTTTCGTCGGGCCTCACGCCGGTTTGATCTTCAAAATCCATCAACGCCACGCGAAACGGCGCCGCAAGAACTGAAACCGCACTGACCAGTAGAACCAACAAAACCATTTTCATCTTCATTCATCACCTCCGTTTTGTCTTTTGGACGCCTGCCCAATCCATTTATTCAATGATATCATAGAATGGAACAGGGCCTACTCATTTTTTCATGCATCAAATTTGGCCGAATGTTTTCCGTAACATCTGTCCAAGCTATATTTAATGGTCTTCTTAACGCTGAAAAATGCAAAAAACTATTGAACAGTCGGCTCATGCAGGAGTATTTATTAAAACGTTTTAGCAAATGTACTAATTGAGAGGGTATCAAGAATGAGACAAGCAGTTCTGGCAGTAGCGACGGTTCTGGTTTCTATAGCGACAGCGAATGCCTCTTTGATTGGGGCGGATCATGCCGGCAATTATGGAGGTTCGTGGAACACCGGCTCCAATGGCGGCACGAATTTTGGAGCATGGTCCATCAGCGCCAGCGGCACGGCCGGCACGTTCATCGGCGATCCTGCGGCCGCCGGCATCGCCGGCATGAATGCTGCATCGTTCGGCATGTATGCCAATCCCAACGGACCGGGCAACTACGTCAATGCCGATCGCGCGTTCGGCGGCGGCGCCATGGTAGCGGACGATGTGTTTTCTCTCGTTTGGGGCGTCAACTGGGACAGCGACGGCACGGGAAACAAAGGTTTCAACCTTTATAGCGGCGGCGCGGGCGGAACGCAGTTGATCAACATCAACATGGGCGGTTCGTCGGCGATCACCTACGACATCGGCGGCGGCGCACAACCCTTGTTCAACAACTATGGCGTTAATGGCATGCTCTTCAGCTTCTGGTATCTGGGCGGAAATCAATTGAGACTCCAGGTCACCGGACGCGATGGGGTGGAGAGTTTCGATCAAACACTCAATCTGGCTGGCTCTCCCGATTCTTTCCGGTTGTATGCCTCCGACTTGGCAACCGGCGATCAGCGCCAACCCTATGTTAACGACTTCTCCATGACCCATACGGTTCCCGAACCTGGCAGCCTGGCTTTGATCGGCCTTGGCATCGCCGGCGTACTGATCGCCCGTCGCATGCGGAAATAATCGACTGGTTATTGACAGCAGAAAGGCCGCGTTTTCATAACGCGGCCTTTTCGCTTTTCGATTCTTCCGTTTTTCCGTCTACTCCTCGATCGTCACGCTCCAATCGTGTCCGAAATAGTCGCCGGAGGTCCAGGACTGGCCGAGATTATTGTTGCCGGAGCCTTCAGCGGAATCCCTGATTAGATAAGCCTGGGAGGCCTCCGCCCCTTCCTGCCAGCCTTTGAGTTGAATGACATAGAAATTGTCGCCGGGCCGGGTCATCTCCGGGGGAATGAGCACCTTCCACAAATCCAACGTCACGCCGCCATCGGAAGGCAGGCCGTGAAAAACGCCGTTGTCTGCGTCGCCGCTCTTTCCAAGCGGTACGTTTTTCTCCCAACTTCCCATCACCCAATTTTCCGCTTCTCCGTTCCACCAACGCACAAACACCTGCTCTTCCAGGTCTCCGGCAAAATTATTGGCCGTCAGGATATAAAGCGTCACGGGATCGTCGTTCCCCATGGTCGTGGTCCCATTGCCGACAAAAGTATAGCTGTCGCCAGGCACGGATTCCGTCGTTCGATGATCGGTCCCGTCATTATTGTCGTGATAGGCCCAGTCCGTCGTCAGCTCCGCGGCGCTCGCCGAAAGAGCCAAGACCGAAATGGTCATACACATCATCAAAGATCTTTTCATCCTGTCCTCCAGTTAGATTTTTCAAAGCCTGCCTACACCCCAGGTAAAAGGTTTTACCTGTGAGGGAAAATAACCCTCCGCCCGCATAAGTTCAATCGTTTTTCCCACGACGGGCCCAATTCATACATGATTACGCGCTGCCCATCCGGCGAAACTCAAGCCGTCGCCGTGACAACCTAAAAGCAAAAAGGTATAGTGAATAGCGAAATAGGGAGAAGATTTTATGAACGAACTGATTTTTGAAGTCACCCAGGAATCCGATGGGGGCTATGTGGCCGAATGCCTGACCGAGAGTATTTTTACGCAGGCGGGCACCTGGGAAGAGTTGCGCCAAAATGTTAAGGAAGCCGTTAGCGCCTTTTACTTTGACTGTCCCCAGCCTGGAGTGATCCGTTTGCATCTGGTGCGCGACGAGGTTCTGGCGACCGCATGAAAATTCCCCGGGATCTAAACGGCTAGGAACTGGTCAAAGCGCTTTGCCGTAACTGGGGTTATCAAATAATCCACCAAGTCGGCAGCCAGGTCATTTTACAAACAGAGACCCCTTCTTCTCACCGCATCGCCATTCCTGCTCATTCCAGTCTGCGCGTGGGCACGCTCAACGGAATCTTGCGTTCGGTGGCCGAACACAAAGGCGTGACGCGCGAAGCCATTGTTGAAAGCTTTTAATTTGTTATTGCGGGCATAGTCCGGTTCGGCCATGATTAATCAAACACATAAAGACTATGCCAAGAACAACTATAAAAGATATTGCGCGAGAATGCGGCGTCTCCCTGAGCACCGTTTCCCTGGTTCTTAACAACAATCCGAGAATCAGCGAGGAAACGCGCGCGAAGGTATTGGGCGTGGTCGAGAAGCACGGCTACCAGCCGAACATCAATGCCCGCGGTCTGGCTTCGCGTTCCAGCAAAACGCTTAGCGTGGTCGTTCCCCATTTGAACCACGTCTTTGCCGACATTTACTTTGGCGAAATCGTCAGCGGCATCTACGACCGGGCCACGGAGCAGAATTACAAAGTCATTTTGGATGTGGCGAATGCGAAATTTGTCGAGAGCCAGGAATATCTCAACCTGCTTAAATCCAAGCGCGTCGACGGCATGCTCTTCATTGCCTCTTCCATTAACGACACCTATCTCAAGGCATTCGAGAGCCATCCGTTCGCCTTCCTGCTGGTGAATCATTATTTTCCGAACAGCGCGTTGAATTTTATTGCCGTCGATTATCGGGCTTCGGCGTTCCAGGCGGCGGATCACCTGACGACCCTGGGTCATCATCACATCGGCATTATTGCAGGAACCAACACGCACACGGGCATCGAATTCAGGCAATCGTTCATCGAGCGCTGCCAAAGCCGCGGCTTGAAGGAAAGCAATCTTCCCTGGATCGACGGCGGCAGGGATTGGAGCCAGGAAAACGGTTTTGAAGCGGCCCGACAACTGCTCACGAAGAATAAGAACCTCACGGCCATCATGGCGGGCAACGACCGCATGGCCATCGGCGCCATGCGATATGTCGTGAAACAGGGCCTGCGCGTTCCCCAGGACATCTCGATCATGGGCGTCGACGACATTCCGGAAGCGGCCTTCATCACGCCGGGGCTGACGACCATTCGTCACGACTTGTACCAACTCGGCGCGCTGGCCTGCGACCGGATGCTGGCTCTTTTCCGCGAACAAATCACCAAGTGCCGCGAATTGCTGGCCGTTAAACTGGTGGAGCGGGAATCGACCGGCCCGGTTCGGCCCGCCTCCAAGAGCGGTTAATCGCTCATGCAAACCGATTGGCTCATCGTCGATGGCTACAGTCTCTTGTATCGGGATCCCTCGCAGATGAAATCGGACCTGGCCAGCTCGCGCCAGCATCTCATCCGTCACCTCGAAGCCGTCTCGGGATTTTTCGCCGAACGCGTCACGATCGTCTTTGATGGCCGTACGCCGATGCAGGAGCCCGACTTTCACTCCCGCACCGTGGAAATCGTTTTTTCACCGGGCGACAAAACCGCCGACACGATCATCGAGCGACTGGTGCACGAAAGTCCGTCGCCGGCCGGCATTCTGGTCATCACGTCGGATCGCATGGAACGAGAGACCGTCATGGCGGCCGGCGCCGAAACAATGTCCTGCGGGGACTTCCTGGACCAATGCAAGCGCTACGAGAAGCGAAGACCCACCCCCTACCCCAAGCCCCCTTCCGGCCACACGCTAGGCGATTTTTTCCCCAAGCAAAAACCGAAAGAGTCGTAAGAAAACATCGAACAACCAACATCGAACACTGAACATCGAAGTTTCCCCCTTTCGATGTTCAAAGTTCGATGTTGGTTGTTCGATGTTTTCCATCTCTCTCCCCAACTTTGGACCTTGGACCCTTTGGACTTTGGACTTCCCTCCCCCCCCCCCCCCCCTCAATTCGCCATCGAATCGCCCCATTCGTCGGCGTTGTCGATTTCCTGTTTTTCGGCGCGCTGCCGTCGCGTGAGGAGGTAATGCGCCAGGCCGAAAGCGGTCAGAGGAATGAAGGCTCCGTAGAGAATCAGTTTTAGGAAAGTAAAATGATATAGGGGATTCGGCATGTTCCGGTAGATGTTCCAAAAAATCAGCAGGCAGGACGTCCACACCGTTCCGAAATTCGGAATGCCGTCGCCGGAGTGCATCCAGTGCAAACCCGGCGAACGGCCCTTGCGGGTGATGGGAAAGAACAGGTTCGATCCCATGTGGCCGAGCTGATCCTCCAACACATGCACCGCATAGGCCGCGCAAATAACCACCGCCGCCTGCCAACTCCAAATCAACCAGCCGACGAGCGCAAAGAACGCCCCCACAACAAAACTATGGCTCCAGTTGCGATGCCAGGGCAGGAAATGCAACAGCACCTGACCCTTCTGGTCGGGCTCCAAGCCAAACGTCGGTCCGTCGAAAATGTCCACGCGCGTAGTCGCTTCATACGTCTGCACGACCGGACACGCCAATTTGGACCGGCCGATCGCCGGCTCTTCGGGCTGGCTGTTGGGAACAGGCGCCTGTCCCGTATTGACCACCGGACCAAACTTCACCCGAACTTCCTGCCGGTCGGAGTCGAACTTAATCACGTATTGTTGCCAGTAGTCGGCGCCCAGCCGGATGGTGTTGAGTTTGACGCGCACCGTCTTGCCGGTTTCCTGCGCCTGGGCCACGGCGCCGGCCAGCGCATCGGCAATAGCCTGCGGGTCCGGCTGAAGCGAGTCCGGTTGAATGTACAGGTCGTGACGATAGAAGAACCGATAGAACTTGAAATCCAGCGTGTCGGGCAAAATTCCGAACGCCCCGCCCAGGATAAAATACAGAGGATTGCCCTCCGTGGCCGCCTGAACCGCCCAGGGACAAAACGAAGCCGCCGCCACGCCCGAGATGAAATGCGAAAATCCTTTCATGACCGTTCTCCTCTCAGATCAAATGAAGCCATTCGGCGATGCGGTGTCCAAAGCCCGACATATTGCACGCGATCGGCAGCAGCAGAATGCCCAGGCAATTGAGCCGCCGCGAACCGAACAGGACCGGGATCAACCCGATGCCCGAACCGACCGCCATGATGAACAACCCAATCCAGCCGGTCACCACGTAGACCATGGCCAGGATGACGATCAACGCTGCGGTCGAGACATGCCGGTAGTTGTATCGTTCAATCAGCCGGATAGTGAGCTTGGACAGCGGCGACATCATCAGGAACGATACCGCCCCCGCGATGGCGATCGACGCGAGGATCATGTAGTAATCGCCATACGTCCGCGGCGTGTACAGGCCCTTGATCATCCAGGCTCCCCCGCCCCGCGTGATGCCCAGCCCCGGCACGAACAGCAGCATGAAAGCCCCCACATAGTAGACCAGCTTCGACACCCCCTGCGACATGACAAAGATCCGTTCGTCGCGCTGCGCCGTGGCATGGCCGGCCAGCAAGCCGCCGATACCGCCCGTCACCACCGGGAAATAGGCCGCAATGCCCCCGCCCAAGCCGCCGGCGCCCACGCTGCGCAATATGATGTCGCCGTCGATGTCGAGCGAATCGGACACGGTCTGCTTGGGGACCTCCGTCCCGCTGATCATGTTCAGCAAGCACCACGGCACGGCGAAAAGGCCGACAAACGCCGGCATGATATTCTGAAAGGCCACCCCGGTGGAAATCGGCGAGCGATACAGCAAAATGAACCCCATCAAGCCGGCTAAGAAGAACGTCAGCAAGCCGGCACCCAACGTTTTCCAGGCGTCGAAGAATTTCGCCCAACCCGCCGGCCCGCGGTTGCCCCCTTTGGGCCATTCGGACATCAGGATGTAAGTGATGATCACCCACAGAATCCAGTGCATATGATCGCGCAACACGCTCTGGGCCACCGGCAAAAACCTGGGCGCCAGCGGGCCGACGACCAGCACCAGGAAGTACACGCCAGCCAGTCCGCCCACCGCCGTGATCATGGCCCCTTCGTACCCCCGCCCCAGCATCAGGTATTTCTGTCCCGGCAAAACCGTGAACATCGCACTCTCGTCGGGCGCCCCAAGCAGGACCGAGGGAATGGTGTTGAGCATCGACCAGCCGACGATCATGCCGGCCATGAACGGCAAAACCATTTCCGGCGGAAGACTGATGCCCCGCTCGGCCAGCGCAAAGAAAACCATCGCCATCGCGCCCATCACATTATACACATGCAGACCAGGCAAACAGGCCAGCACGCTCGAAAGCACCGTGCCCACTACCGTGGAAACCAACACCAACAAGGCCGTCATCATGAGCCCCTCCCTCCCCTAAAGATTTATTCCTCGAGCTGCAAGGCTTGATCGCTTGGCAGCGTCAGTTCCAACACGCCTTTATAGTCGACCAACTCCCCCGTCGCCACAATGGTCATGCCCGCCTTCAATGCATTTCGGTTCGAGCCCTGGACCTTCTTGTCCCACAACAGGACCACGATGCTTCCCGTATCGTCCGTCAACGAATACTGCACGCCGCTACGAATGGATTGAGGCTCGCCCAACTTGCCGCGCACGGTGCAGACGCTGCCGATCCGATCGCGCCCAATCGAGCCGATTTCCATGACTTGCGACTGGCGCACTACGGGTTCGGAGACCGGCATCACGTCCAACAAGACGATCTTATCGGCGCGATTGACCTTGATTTGAAGAACATCCTTGAAAACGCTCACCATGCCCTCGACCTGCATTAGAACACCGATCATCGGCTTGCTTTGCGTCAGCCTGGCCGCCACCTTGTCCCAGTAAACCACCTGCACGGAAGCATCGCCCTCCTGGAGCACGACCTCGTAGGGCTCCTTGGAATCCGCCGCCGGCGCCTTGATCGAAAGCACCCGGCCCGACAGACGAACCTGCTGGCCGGCCATTTCGGGCCGCAGATCCTTCACCTCCACTTTCCGGGGACGCCCGGCCGGAACCCCCAGCCCGGCGGCCAGAAATTGCGCAGCCGGCGCCTGGGGAAATTCCAGGGCGGCCCCCGGCCCCAGTTTCAACTGCAGTTTGCCGCGATAACTCGACACACTGACCCGGGCACGGACGATGGCGCCCGGCGCCAACAATACTTTGTCGGCGATTTCGGCATAGGCATCGTCCCAAAAGGTCAGCGTCCGGCTGCCGGATTCGTCCTCCAGGTCGAGCGTCCAAGGCAATTTGCTGTCCGGGAGGGGAGGTTGTATTTTTAAAATCCGGCCTTCCACCGCCAGGCTTTCGCCCAGCAGCGACTCGTCAATTTCCGCCAGCCGCGTTATCGGCAGATCCGTCCGGATAATCGTTAGTTGATCCGGCGCCTGCAAGCGCATCAGGATGTTGTCGTCGGCCGACACGGAAAGGCTGCCGGCCGCCTCCACACGATCCCCCGCCCGGGGAATACGGCCCTCAGCCGCCAATTCTTCGGCTTGGGCGCGGTAGGCCGTCACAGGAATTTCGCCGGAGCCGTCATCCACATAAAAGGTCAGGCTGCGGACTTTGCCGCCTTGCTTGAACAGGCGGGTTTCGCCTTGGATCGTCCCCGCCACGCGCACATAGGCAAAGTTCATCGTGGGCTTGATTTCGTCGATTTTAATAGAGGGAATCTGCCGGTGAGTGGACATCAAATACAGCAAGCCCAGACCTATCGTAGCCAGCGCCATGGCAAAGACACGTATCGCCCGGAGGCTCATTCTTTTGCTCATCCGGGCGCCGCAATGAGGACACCGCGTCAAGGCGCCGACAAAACGGCCGCAATGGGAGCAATGAATATCCGCTTGGGTTTCATGACCCGGCATGATCGTGGGCGGCATGAGTTGTTCCCCTTCCTTTGTTGTGGATGCAAAGCATTTTTTCAATGCCATTCATAACAGCGCCCAGTTTATCCCATGACCCCAAAAATGACCAGACTGTTCCGGATGCTTTCCGGAACTCACAGGAAAAAATCGGCTTGCCCCGCTTCTCTTTTCTAGCTTTTCCCAACGCTATATCGTAATTTTTAAATGTTCCCGCGGGATCTTCGAAACAACACTGGGCCAAGAAAGGGGAATGAGATGCCGCGTAATACTGTCAGAACATTGACCGCAGCAAATCGCAACCAAAAGAAACGTCGAGGCAAGTCAGCCGGCCAAGAGACTCCGGCGCTCATCCGGGTCATGACGGTGGACGACGACGACACCGACCGCCTGTACCTGACCAAGGTACTTCACGCTTGCCGCTTAAACGCTCAGATTGAGGAAGTGACGAATCTCGCGCAAGCGCTGGACCGGCTCCGAAAAGAATCCTTCGACATTCTCATCATTGACCATCTGCTGCCGGACGGCACCAGCCTGGATTTTCTCAAGCAAATCCGGCATGAAGGATTGTATGTGCCCACCATCGTCACCACAGGATTCGGCAGCGAACTTTTGGCCGTCGAGCTGCTGAAAACCGGCGCCTACGATTATATTCCCAAAGATCGGATTTCCACCAACAGCCTTTCCCGCGCCATCCGCAACACGCTTCGGCTGCATCAGGCGGAAAAGGAATTGCATTTGCATAACCGCCTCTTGCAGGGCGTCGCCCGCGCTTCGACGCGACTGCTGACGACCTCCTCCCACTGCAAGGCCATCAATAACGCATTGGCCCTTTTGGGGGAAGCGACCGGAACCCACCGCGTATACGTGATGGAGCATCATACCGACGAGGCCACCGGCATCGCCATGTTGAGCCAGCGCTTTGAATGGATGCGGAATCCCCCGGCGGAAAAATCGGAGAAATGCGAACTTCGAAACATTCCGTGTCAGGAATTCGGCGACGACGATTGGTATCCACTTCTTTGGGCAGGGAAAACCGTCGCCGGCGCCGGCGCCGATGGACCGCCCGCCATGCGCAAATGCATGCTCAAAAGGGGCGTCAAATCGTTCCTGCTCGTGCCTATCCTGGTCGACAACAGGTTCTGGGGCATTGTCGGTTTCGAGGATAGCGAATCCCAGCGGGTCTGGTCGGGGAGCGAATCGACGCTGCTCGCCATGATGGCGGCCGGCGTTGGCGGCGCCCTGGTGGGCCACCGCGCCCAGCAGGCGCTCCAGCAAAGCGAGCAACGCTTCCGCATGCTCTTCGAGAAATCGCCCGACGCCATCTTTGTCGAAAACGAGGCCGGCATCGTCCTCGATCTCAATCCCGCCGCCTGCCGGATGCACCAGATGACGAGAAGCCAGCTCATCGGACGCAACGTGCTGGATTTGGTACCGAAAGACGTACGGCAAAAAGTGGCGGACGAATATTCCCTGTGGTTCACCGGCGAGCGCACCTATTACACGGGCACGAGCCTGATTCACAGCAACAAGCCCCTGCCCGTGGAAATCCGATCCACGGAGATCGAGTACGACGGCAAACCCGCGATGCTGTTCCACGTTCGCGATCTCAGCGAACGCAAACGCATCGAGGAGGAGCGCCGCCAACTGGCCTTGCGCCTGCTCGACATCCAGGAAGAAGAGCGCAAACGCCTCAGTTCGACGCTGCACGATCATCTCGGGCAACTCCTTACGTTGACCCGCCTGGAACTGGGCTCGCTTCAGTTGGCGGACAAGGATTCCCAAAAAAATCATGCCAACGCCCTCCAGCATTTGAACGAGGCCCTGCAATCGATTCGGAACATGGCCATCTCCCTGCGCCCGCCCATTCTCGACGATCTGGGCCTGGAAGCCGCCTTGGAAACGCTGGCCGAAGAATTCGAGGAAGGCTCGAAGATTGTCACGAAATTCCAGCGGCTGGGCGCTAAAAACAACACGTTGAGCAAATCCGTGCAAACCTGTTTTTACCGGGTGCTTCAGGAGGCCTTGACCAATGTCGCCAAACATGCCCGCGCCACCCATGTGGATGTGGCCTTGCAATTCAAATCCAGTGATGTCAGCTTGACCATTCAGGACAATGGACAGGGCCTGTTGCGAAAGAATCCGACATCAAATCATGGCATTGGCCTGCTGGGGTTGCAGGAGCGAATGATCCGTTGCGGCGGACGGATGGACATTCAGTCGAAAGCCGGCAAAGGCACGACGCTTGTGGCGTCCATACCCATTGAAAAACAAACGGTCACAGGAGAGAAAAATGATTCGATTGATGCTGGCTGACGATCATGCCATGCTTAGGGAAGGCTTGCGAAGCAAGTTCGACCTATGCACCGACATCCGAGTGACCGGCGAAGCCGGCAACGCCCGTGAATTACTGGCCCATTTGAAGCGCTCGCCCTCCGATGTCGTCATCCTGGACATCAAGCTCCCCGATGCCAACGGCATTCGCGTGATGCAGCAAATCAAAGCCAACACCCCCTCCTGCAAAGTCATCATCCTGACCATGTACGATCACGTGCGATACGCGATCAACGCACTCGGCAGCGGAGCCGACGGGTTTGTGGTCAAGGGCGCCCCCTTCGAGGAATTGCTTCAGGCCGTGCGCGATGTCGCCAACAACAAGACCTATGTGTCCTCCGACATGGCCTCCAAACTGCTCAGCCGCATCAAACGAGACCAGCCGCCCCAACTGCCTTTGGACTCGCTTTCGCAAAGAGAGTTTGAAGTGCTTACCCTCCTAAGCAGCGGGCTCACCATCAAAGAGGCCGCCACGCAACTCAACATCGGCGAAAAAAGCATAACGACCTATCGCGCCCGGGTGATGGAGAAGCTCAACCTCTCCAACAAAGCGGATTTGATCCGTTTTGCCTTGGAGTCCGGCTTGATGGAATAAAGACTCTTCGCCCCCGCCCTTGGTCAGCCATACCCCCCTTCCGCAAGCGGCCGGTCTGTCAGGAAAATCCTACAACAACAAGCAACTTTTGCCGACAGACAGCTTTGCCGGCTTTGTGCTTTAGTACACACAATAAGTACGCATTAGGATCTAGGCCGATGGTATATTGCACGGGGGGCTTCGAGTGCGCCAGGGGATTAGGGAGGCCGCTGGAAGGGAGGGGGCAATATATTCATCGGCTTGTTTATTTCCGCCCCCCCTATTTGCAAATTATTCGTGTCGTGGAAATTCCTGTATTTTCGGCAGATTATTCGTAGAATGCGATTAACTTTTTCATCGAAAGAAATCCTTATGAAACAAACGGTCTTCATCAAAGATTTGCGAAACCTCGACCAACAGGAAGTCACTTTGCACGGCTGGGTGGTCGGAAAACGTTCCGGCGGCAAAATCGTCTTCCTGCTGATCCGCGACGGCACGGGAACCTGCCAATGCATTGTCGAAGCCGCGCAGAAAGAACTCTTCGATACCGCCTCGAGCCTGGGACAGGAATCGTCCCTCTCCATCACGGGAAAAATCCGTCTCGACAGCCGGGCGCCGGGCGGCGCGGAAATGTCGGTTACGGGACTTCAACCTATTCAAGTCGCCGACAATTTCCCGATCGCCCGAAAATCTCACGGCATCGATTTTCTCATGACGCACCGCCACCTCTGGTTGCGCTCGCCCAGACAAACCGCCATCCTGCGCATCCGGCACACGCTGATTCGCGCCGTCCGGCGATTCTTCGACGACAACGGCTTCACCCTGATCGATACGCCCATTCTTTCTCCGGGCGCGGCCGAGGGCGCAGGCACCCTTTTTCCGGTGGATTACTTCGGGGAGGAAGTCTACCTGGCTCAAACCGGGCAGCTCTACCTGGAAAGCGCCGCCATGGCCCTCGGCAAGGTCTACTGCTTTGGCCCCACCTTCCGCGCCGAAAAATCGAAAACCCGGCGCCACCTCACCGAGTTCTGGATGGTCGAGCCCGAAATCGCCTTCGCCGAACTGCCTGACCTCGCGGAAGTCGCCGAGGCGATGCTGTGCGCCCTGGTCGACAGCGTGCTGAAAGTTCATCGCGAAGATCTCGCGTTTCTTGGCCGCGATGTCGCGGCGCTGGAAAAAATAAAACCCCCGTTTCCACGCATCACCTACACGGAAGCTGTGGAACTGTTGCACAGCCCCGACGTCAGAGCCCGCATCGAAAAGGAATTGCAAGCGGACCGGGAACGTCTCCAGCAGTGGATCGGGGAACTGGACGGAGCGGAGAAGCAAAGGGCCGTCGCCAAACCCGGCTGGCCATCGGACAAACTCGACCAACAGCTCCAGGACCTGCGCGAGCGCATTCACGAGCTGGACATCGACATCGCCCATCGCACGGAACACCTCTCGGATGCCCAGCGCTTCGAATGGGGCAACGACTTCGGCGGCGACGAGGAAACCATCATCTCGCGGCATTTCGACCGGCCCGTCGTGGTCACGAAATATCCCCGCCGGGTGAAGGCCTTTTACATGAAGGTTGCGCCGGACAATCCGGAAGTGGTGCTCAACATGGATGTCCTAGCCCCGGAAGGCTATGGCGAAATCGTCGGCGGCAGTCAGCGCGAAGACCAGTTGGACGTCCTGTTGAAACGCATGGCCGAGGAAGGCATGAATACCGCCCCCTACGAATGGTATCTCGATCTCCGCCGCTACGGCTCCGTTCCGCATGGAGGCTTCGGCCTTGGCATCGAACGGACCGTGTCCTGGATTTGCGGGCTCAAACACATCCGGGAAACCATTCCCTTTCCGCGACTGATGGGAAGAATCTATCCGTGAGAAGAAGAATGGAGCGATGGAGTGTTGGGGAAGAACATGAGAAAGCAAAAAGAAAAGATTAAATCTGATCCCAATGATCCATCGCTCCCGCCCGCCCCCCTCCGCCCCCGCATCGGCGTGCTGGGGCCTAACGAATGCGACGAAGCACAACGGGCACTGGGGCTTGCAGTCGGCGCCGGGATCGCGCGGCGCGGCGGCATCCTGGTTTGCGAAGGAATCCTCGTTACCTCCACCCCCGCCGAAGCCGTGGAGCTGGCTTTTTCCAATGATTGGAAAAATTAAACCGGGATTTTCCAATCATTGGAAAATCGGGCGAAAATGCGAAAAGATTCGCATACCGTCAAATTTTCCGACGGAAACGACAGGCACGGTTCCGACATTCATAGGGGAGAAAGCCCGGACGTCGAAAGGCGGGCGGTGACGACGATGCAAGGGTAAACGCTTCTCGCATAGAGGGGCGGAGGCAGAGTTGAAGGATCGATGCCTTCGCGCAGGGCGACGACCGCCATGATTTTCGGCACGTACATCTGGGTTTCGAGAGGCAGCTCGTTCTGAATGCCATCGAAAGTTTTGGGGCCGGCCGTTTTCTTCAACAACCGGGAGATGCGCCCCTCTCCGGCATTATAAGCGGCAAAGGTCAGCGGCCAGGAACCAAATCGTTTGTGAAGAACTTTCAGATACTTGGCGGCGGCGCGGGCGGATTTTTCGGGGATCAGCCGTTCGTCCCGGGGTTCCAATTGCAAACCAAAACGTTGAGCGGTGGCGGGCATGAATTGGTACAGCCCCGCGGCGCCCACCGGACTGCGCGCCTCGGGGTTGAAGGACGATTCGATTTCCGCCTGCCAAACCCACGAAGCCGGCACGCCCTCATCGGCAAAGATTTTCTTCAGGCCTGGAACCAACGCAGCGGATCGGGAAGGAGCCGGACGACCCTTGATCTTTTTATCCCAACTGCGACGGCTCTGCACATAACGCTGCCGACCGGTTGCAACGGGCGCCGGCGTGGGCTTGGAAGCGGTCGGCGGAGGAGGAGGCGGCACGGAGATGCGACCGGAGGCCGGACGAGCCGGCGGCCGCGGAGGCGTGGGCCCGGGAAGAATTTCCATGACCGATCCGGCCATGTCAAAATAATCGGCGCGCTGCTGCAACCAATCCGCATAAGGCTGCGTCACCGGAAATTGCCGCATCACGCTCAGCCCATTATCGACCACGGGTTCCATCCAGGCCAGATCTTCCATGGAGCCGGACTGCAACGTGGTTTCGATTTGCTGCCAGAACTGGGTCAGCTCTTCGCGACCGGGGATGGAAATATCCTTCATGAAGCCGGGCGGAACCTGGTTAAGAAGGGCGCGGCCGGCGTCGAGAGCCGCCTGGGGATCGAACTCCCAATCCTCCGGGGAAAACTGGGCTCGCACACCCGGCAGGAGAAGAACCCAACCGGACGCGAGAAGGGCAATGAAGATGAGCCGTTTCAACGTCATGAATTGTCACCATCGTATGCGATAGATGGAGTCCATTGTAAAGGCATTTTCGATGTGTCGGATCACGGGTATTCCTTCGCCCTCTTCGCCAACAACTTCCACGACGTCAAATCGAACGTAGTCGGGTTTCTTCCGGATTTTTCCAAGGTAGCGAATCGCCGCCCGCGAAAGCGTGTGCCGTTTAGCCCGATTCACGGCGGAGGCCGGACTTCCGAAGTCCTCGCTCTTGCGGGTCTTAACTTCCACAAAGACCAAGGTGTCCTTCTGGCGGGCCACAATATCCAATTCGTCGCGCCGCCCCATGCGCACCCGTTGCCCCAGGATTTTATACCCCTTCTCCTTAAGCACGCGGGCCGCCCATTCCTCGCCCCAACATCCCGCGCGAAGATGGGCCGGCTCTTCCCCCTTTGCTTTCTGCCATGGCCAGCGCATGGGCGGATTCAACCAGAATGTGCCGCACGGCTCAATTCCGAAGGCGAGGAATTCAGAGAATGCGGAGTTTCTTATCGACAGCGTACAACACGCGGTCAGGCTTTTTAAGTTGGCACTCCCACACCACGATGACTCGCCAGCCTAATTTCTTCAGATCACGTCTGTGTTTCTTGTCGTTTTCCGTGTTCCGAACAAACTTCTTAGCCCAATACAGCCGGTTATCGCGCGGGGTTGTGGCCCGCTTACACTTTTTGTGCCGGTGCCAAAAGCATCCATGAACGAAAATTACCGTGTGGAATTTGGGAAGGACAATGTCCGGTTTGCCTGGCAGGTCTTTTCTGTGAAGACAAAACCTATAGCCTCTTCGGTGCAAAAGCGATCGAAGAAGCATTTCAGGGCGGGTGTTTTCAGATTTCACCCGCTGCATAATTTCGCTTCGCTTCAATCGAGAGAACGTGTCCACGAGAAACTACTTTATCGATATTTTTACGCAACATCCCATTCGGAGCGATCGGGAGAAGTACAATGCTTCTGCAAATCGTCGAGAAGAGGGTCGATATAATTTTCGGCGATCCATGACGCAACAGGAACGCAAACGGCATCGCCAAAGCCAAACAAGGCGTGATGGAGAGAAGCTTCAATAGCATAATCGTCCGCCCCCATTAAGCGGGCGCACTCGCGGGGAGTCAACAGTCGAGCAAACGTTTGGCCATATCCCGCTTTGACGACAATCTGCCGGGCGCTGCCGCCTTTGGGGGTCCTTAAACAGCCCGCGATGCCGTCAACGCGAAGCTCCGCCATGGACTTTTCATTGCGAATACGTCGAAAAACGGTCCCATAGGTCCACGCGGATTTAGCCGTCATCTCCGCCAACGTCTTCGCGTGTTTCTCGCTCAACTGACTCAACAGATATTGCGTTCGCTTTGCAGACCACCAGAAAGCAGAATCTTCCGGCAGCTCCTCCAACAGGTCCGACAGCGTGTTTCGTCGGGTCGGAGGCGTATTAACAGCTCTCAAGTTCCAAGCAATCTCGGGATGATCATGGATGAAACTCGCCAAAGCCGCCGGCCTGACCGGGGACTCATAAAATGCCGTTGGATCGCCGATGCCGGATCTTTTTATGCCGGGAAGAATCGAGCCAATGACAAAAAGACGAACCCGGCTTTGAGGGACAAATCGTTCGGCATCCACGATCAACGCGTCAACCGAATAACCCAACCGGTTAAGCGCAAGCATCGCCGCCTGAAAGTCTTTGCCCCCATGAGAGGTCAAGAAGCCCACAACATTTTCCAAAAGAACCACCGGAGGTTTTCTATCCTTCATCTCCTCTAAAATGCGGATCACGCCCCAAAAGGCCGAAGATTCCTTTCCAGACAATCCTTTTCGCATCCCGGCAAGCGAAAGGTCCGTGCAAGGGAAAGAAGCTGTTGCCAATGCGACAGAGGGAATTCGATCGCCGCGGAGCTTATGAATATCTTCCACCACAAAATGATCGGGCTCATCCTTGAAGTGGGTCCGATACATCTTGTATTTATCCTGACTGATATCGTTGGCAAACTTCAACGACCACCCGACCTTTTCCAAACCCATACGCATAAGCCCAATGCCGGCAAAAAACTCGGCAAATGTTTTTTGTCGAATAAGTGAAGAAGCCGTATTCAAATGAATGGCAACGTTCTGCATTTTCATAAAAGATTCGTGCTTATCGTTAACCTTCAAATACTGTGGCGATAAATATCAGCATGTGAAGCCTTAAATTGAATGCCAATAAAAGATAATCCGACTCAAATCTGCCCGTTGTTCAACGAAAGGAAACAAGTGCTTTGACTTAGAAATCGAGAGAAAGCTGGCTCACCGGCGCGAAGGAGCGGCGGTGGCAGGGGGCGGGGCCGTGTTGGCGGAGGGCGGCGATATGCACGGCGGTTCCATAGCCCATGTGTCGGGCAAAGCCGTATTGGGGATATTGCCGGTCGAGCTCCAGCATGAGCCGATCGCGGGTTACCTTGGCGACAATGCTGGCGGCGGCAATGGAAAGGCTCAGGGCATCGCCTTTGACAATCGGCGTCGAAGAGCAAGGCAGGCCTTTGACGGGCAAACCATCCACGAGCACATGATCGGGCAAAGGCTCAAGTTGCCGGACGGCGCGAGTCATGGCGAGATGGGTGGCGTTGAGGATGTTCAGCGAATCGATTTCGCCTACCTCGGCGCTGCCGATGCCGACTTGAACAAAAGGTGAATTAATCAGGATTTCAAAAAAAAATTCCCGGCGGGAGCGCGAGAGCTTTTTGGAATCGGTTAGACCCTTAAAAAGCCGATTAGCCTCGGACTCCAGCCGGGAACGTTCGATGATGACAGCAGAAGCTACAACCGGACCTGCGAGGGGGCCCCGTCCCGCCTCGTCGACCCCGGCCAGGCGTTGTACGCCGGCCTCCCAGGCCTGTCGCTCATGCTCGAGCAACGCTGCTCCTCTCACGCCGTTGTTGCGGCGGCAGCCGGCTGTTCGCGCTTTTCTTCCACGCGGCTCTTCTTGCCGGTCTTGCTGCGGAGGTAATAAAGCTTGGAACGACGAACGCGACCTGACTTTTCGATTTCAATCTTGGCCAGGCTGGGCGAATGAAACGGAAATACGCGTTCAACGCCTTCCCCGTAGGAAATACGGCGGACCGTAAACGTCTTGGTTGCGCCTTTTCCATCGCGGGCAATGACGGTGCCGGTATAAAGCTGAACGCGTTCCTTGTCGCCTTCCTTGATCTTCACGTGAACGCGAATGGTGTCCCCGATGCGAAACGCAGGAATTTCATCCTTGCGGAAATTTTCTTTTTCGATTTTTTCCAAAATGGCTGTATTCATATCTTCCTTACTTGCGATCCGCCTCTGGTCACTTTCCACAGCCTCCTGGCCGCAGTCGCCGAGCCCTCAAGCCTCTCGCACTTCCTCTAATCCTGCCTCAAGATGAGGCGGTCATCTTAATGATCTAACCGTTTCCGTCAAGGCTGTATTTCGTTGGCGCGTCACAAGGACGCATCCGTCCCATCCAACAAATCCGGTCGCCGTTCCCGTGTTCTTTGAAGCGACTGTTCCGCCCTCCAACGGGCGATCGCTTCGTGATGGCCCGAACTGAGAATGTCCGGCACCTTCATCCCCCTGAATTCGGCGGGGCGCGTATACTGGGGATATTCCAACGTATTCTCGCTGAAAGATTCCTCCACCGTCGCCCCTTCCCCTCCGAGCACCCCCGGCAACAGCCGCACCACCGCATCGATTACCACCGCCGCCGGCAGCACGCCGTTGGTCAGCACGTAGTCGCCGATCGATATCTCGTCGGTGACCAACACCTCCCGAATGCGCTCGTCCACACCCTCATAATGCCCGCACACGAACACCAAATGCGACTCACGGGAAAGCTCCCGGGCCATCGCCTGGTTGAAACGCCGGCCTTGCGGCGTCATCAGGATCACGCGCGAACGTTCTTTCCGGACGGATTCGACGGCCTGAAACACCGGTTCGGGTTTCATGACCATGCCGGGACCGCCCCCGTAAGGGCGGTCGTCGGTGGTCCGGTGAGGGTCCGTGGTAAAATCCCGCAGATTGATCGTCGAAAAACGCACCGCGCCGCTTTGGGCGGCGCGTTTGAGCATGCTTTCGTTCAGAAACCCGCCCAACATCTGCGGGAAAATGGTAACGACGTCGATCTCGAGCGGTTCGCTCATGGTCGACTACTCTACAACCTCCAGCATGGCACGACGTCCCTGACGGGCGGCGGCCGTGCTCAGCAAAGTGCGAATCGCGCCGACGGTCTTGCCGTTCTTGCCGATCACTTTGCCCACGTCTTCCGGATGACACCGCAATTCGAAAATCACGGTTTTTTCGCCATCCACTTCGGTCAAACGAATGTCGTCGGGGTGATCGACCAACACGCGAACAATATACTCAATGAGTTCTTTCATTTCAGCGACATCCCTAAGCCTGCGCCGGAGCAACTTCCGCCGGAGCGGAGGGTTGAACGGCGACAACGACCTTGCGCTGCCTCTTGACAATATTCCTGACCGTGTCGGTAACCTGGGCGCCTTTGCTAACCCAGTAATCGACGCGTTCAAGGTTCAATTCGACGTTGTTCTTTGATTTCTTGGGATCGTACCATCCCAATTGCTCAAGAAATGCACCGCCGTTGGCGCAACGAGCATCCGCCGCCACAATCCGGAAAAAAGGCTTTTTATTGCTACCCATTCTCCGAAGCCTAATCTTTACTGCCATATCATCCTCCAACCATGCCTTTGACCTCGGGGGGCCAAAACCCCGTCTCCAGTCTGGAGACGAAAGCGGTGTAGATACATCACTTCCCGAATCTTAGCAACCTTTTTTGTGCTTTTTTAAGCTGCTGGGTCATCTTTTTGGCCCGTTCAAAATTCTTTAGCAGCTCGTTTACATCACTTACCGCCGTTCCACTCCCCTGAGCAATCCTGCGCCGACGGCTGGCGTCGATAATGTCCGGACGCCTTCGTTCGCGGGGCGTCATACTCTGAATGATCGCCTCCGACTTCTTGAACGTATCGCCGGAAGCCCCAGCCAACTGAGCCTTGGCGTGGGCGGGCACGTTAGCACCCCCGGGGAGCATTTCAAGCAGATTCTCCAAAGGCCCGAGCTTTTTCATCTGCTGAAGCTGAATCAGAAAGTCCTCCAGATCGAGCGTATCCTTCTTCAGCCGCTCTTCCACACGGGCCATTTCTTCAATATCGATCGATTGTTGCGCTTTTTCAACCAGGCTGACAATGTCGCCCATGCCCAGGATGCGGGACGCCATCCGTTCAGGATAAAACGGCTCGAAATCCTCCTGGCGTTCCCCCACCCCGGTCATCAGGATCGGGCAACCGGTCACCGATTGCACCGAAAGAGCGGCGCCGCCGCGGGCATCGCCGTCGAGCTTGGTCAGGATCAGGCCGGTCAAGCCGACTTCCTTATGAAAGGTCTCGGCCACATGAACCGATTCCTGCCCAATGGCCGCATCCAGCACCAGAACCACATTGCGTGGACGGGCGGCATCGCGCAACTCCTTCAGCTCGCCCACGAGTTCGGTATCGAGCTGAAAGCGTCCGCCGGTATCGTAAATAATGAAATCCGCGCCGATATGGGAGGCCCAGGACAACGCCCGTTTTCCGAGGGCGGGAACCGATTCGTTGGGCTCGGGGGCGACGAAATCGACGCCGGCCTGTCCGGCCAGGATGCGAAGTTGATCGACGGCCGCGGGGCGGCGGATGTCGCAGGCCGCCAGGACCACGTGCTTGCCGTCCTTCTTCCAACGACGGGCCAGCTTGCCGGTGGAGGTCGTCTTGCCGGACCCGTGCAAGCCCAGCATCATGATGCCCACCGGACGGCCCGAAAGGTCAAAATCCTTCCTGTTGCTGCCGAGCAAGGCGACCAGTTCGTCGTTGACGATCTTAATGACTTGTTGCCCCGGCGTAATGCTTTCGAGCACTTCTTTTCCCAGGCACTTCTCCTTGACGCGCGCGACAAAATCCTTGGCGACCTGGAAATGAACATCCGCCTCCAGAAGCGCCATGCGCACTTCGCGCAAAGCGTCCTGAATATTGCTTTCGGACAACTTTCCGTAGCCGCGCAGGTTCTTGAAAACCTTCTGCAACGAACTGCTCAACTTATCGAACATAAAAAATCCTCAGAAAAAGATTGGAGCGATGGAGTAATGGAGTGTTGAGAATAAAGTCTTTTTCAACATCACTCCAACTCCCTATTCGCCTGCAACCGGACCAAACCACGTCCGTCGCACCGGGGACAAGTTTGAGCGAATTCGATCTTTTCGTCGATCACCCGTCCCACTCCCCCGCAAAGCGGGCAAAGGGCATCCCCATCGTCCAGTTTCCGGGTTGGATGGCTGCCGACCCCAAAACAGACCGGACACAACTCTGCGGCATCCGGTTTCTTGGAGTTACGCACCAATCCTACGCCGCCACAATGATCGCATTCTACGTTACGGATCTGCAATTGCAGAAAGAGGCCTTTTTTAAACATACGCTCATTTTTTGAAATCCATACGCTCTGCATGAGGATAGCCGCCGGCATCAATACAAGGAGGATAACGACATAGAGCCCAGTCCGGCTCTTTACGATCACCCTTTTCCGACGCTCTTTCACGGCTTCAATCCTCCTGCCATACGATCATGCCCATTCCAATCCTTGCGAATCTCCACCTGCACAAAGCCCGCCTCCGCCAGCAAACGCCGCACCGGCGACGCCTGCTCCTCCCCTATTTCCATGTATAGGCGACCGCCCGATTTAAGCGTAAACGCCGCCTGCTCCACAAGACGGGAAATCGTAAAAAGACCATCAGACCCTCCATCCAAAGCCAGCCGGGGCTCGTGCTCCCGAATATGCCGGGGCAGCCGGGCGCATTCCTCCGAAGCGATATAAGGCGGATTCGACACGACCGCATCGAGCGAACCCGGCGCGAACGACGCCAGCAAATCGGCCCGATAAAACGCCATCCGGGCCTCCACCCCCAACGACCGCGCATTTTCACGCGCCAAAGCCAGCGCCTCCGCCGAAAGATCGACGGCCATGATACGGGCGGCAGGACGTTCCAAGGCGAGCGAAACGGCAATGCATCCCGTGCCCGTGCCCACATCGACCACCCGGGGACCCGATCGCGCCCATACATCGGAAGAGGCCAGCGCCCATTCCACCAACAACTCGGTTTCCGGCCTGGCAATCAACGCCCGAGGATCGGTTTTAAAGAGACGGCCCAAAAATTCCACATCGCCCAGCACATATTGAAGAGGCTCTCCGGCCTTCATCCGGGCGGCTAATCGGTTTAACTCGTGGGCTTGCGCATCGGCGAGAACATCCTGCGCCCGCAACCCCACCTCCAGCCGACGGCAACCCAACACATGGGACAGCAAATACATGGCCGTCAAGCCGGCTTCCTCGACGCCGGCGGATTTCAGGTCGGATTCAAGCGCAGCTGAAACCTGGCGGAGAGCATCTTTGTCGGGCGCGAAATTCATGTTTTCTCTTGAAGAGCCGTCTTTTTTGGAACGGACGCGAACGGAGTCGCGTCCTTACCCAAATTATGCCGGCGCGCCCTGATGGCTCATCATTTTATTCAATCGCATCTCGACGTCCTTTTCGTAAAGCGGGGTCAACAAAGGATCGAGATCGCCTTCAATGATGCGATCCAGGGAATAAAGCGTGAGGTTGATCCGGTGATCGGTGATCCGGTTTTGGGGGAAATTGTACGTCCGGATGCGCTCGCTGCGGTCTCCGGAACCGATTTGAGAACGGCGCTCGGCGGCCATTTTCTGTTGCTCGTCGTTTCGCTTGAGGTCCAGCAAACGGGCCTTCAACACGCGCATCGCCTTATCGCGGTTTCGGCCTTGAGACCGTTCATCCTGACATTGAACGACCAACCCGGTCGGGAAATGCGTGATCCGGATGGCCGATTCCGTCTTGTTGACCTTTTGTCCGCCCGCTCCCGAGGCGCGGAATAGATCCACCCGGATTTCATCGGGTTTGATTTCTATCTCGTCGATTTCCTCGGCTTCCGGCAGCACCGCTACGGTGGCGGCGGAAGTGTGGATGCGGCCCTGCGCTTCGGTAGCCGGAACGCGTTGCACGCGATGCCCGCCGCTTTCGTATTGCAGCGTGCGGTAGACGTTTTCGCCTTCGATGGAGAAAACCATTTCCTTAAATCCGCCCATATCCGAGAAGTTGGCATCGATCAAACTCACCTTCCAACCCCGGGTTTCGGCATAGCGGCTGTACATGCGGAAGAGATCGGCGGCAAACAGCGCAGCTTCTTCGCCGCCGGTGCCGGCGCGGATTTCCATGATCGTATTGCGGCTGTCGGAAGGATTGGGAGGCAGCATGGCGGCCAGGAGCCGCTTCTCGGCCGACGGCAGGCGGGCTTCAATATCCGCCTTTTCGGCTCGGGCCATTTCCTGCAACTCGGCATCCATATCGGACGCCTGGAGCAAGGACGTATTGTCTTCCAAAGCTTGGAGCAGCTTGTAATAGTCGTCGGTGTGCTGCTGGAGCTCCTTCAAGCTCGAATGCTCGCGCAGCAGGGCTTGAAATTTCTTTTGATTCGCGGCCGTTTCCGGCGCCGACAGCTCGGATTCCAGCTCGGAAATCCGGCCTAACAGCTTTTGGATGTATCCCTTATCGACAATCATGGCGTTTAGCCTCTGAAGATGGGCCGCGGCCGACTTCGTTTCACGGACGGGACGCCCCCCGACAAAAACAAATCGGGCCAGACCTGCATAGCAAATCTGGCCCGAAAAAACGGGTGGCTACTTGGCAACGCGGGCGTAGCGCTTATTGAAACGATCGACGCGGCCTTCCGTGTCCATCAGCTTCGCAGAACCCGTGAAAAACGGGTGGCAATGGGAACAGGTGTTCACATGCATTTCCTTGACCGTCGATTGCGTCTTGACCACATTGCCGCAGGCGCAGGTAATCGTCGCATCGCCAAACTTCGGATGAATTTCTTTATTCATACTTCTCACCAAATTGGTTAGATTTACGCTGTCACTTAGAGAAAACTGGGGGACTTTACATCGTCCTTTACCGGTTGACAAGCAGGGAAACACAGTTTTTTTGAGTCGCCACGGTCGCGCAGTGGAAATTCTCCGAATAAAAGTCTAACTTGAGCCTAATGTGAGGATTCGATAGTATCCGCACGGCTTAAGTAAAAAATAAAACGAAGGAGCTTTTATGAAACGCAATTCTTTGTTCGTCACAGGCCTTTTCAGCGCTTTTATTGCATTCCAAGGCTTTGCCGAGGATGCTCAACCCGCAACCAACACAACCCCGCAAGAACTAGAGGAGACCGCCCCCATGACAAATCCCATGGTCGTTATCAAAACCACCCAAGGCGACATCAAAGTCGAGCTCGACAGCCAGAAAGCGCCCATCTCCGTCGAGAATTTCCTCAAGTACGTGGACGATAAATATTATAACGGAACGATTTTTCATCGGGTCATCAGCGGGTTCATGATTCAGGGCGGCGGCTTCACGCCGGCTATGGTCCAAAAACCGACGCGCGCGCCGATCAAGAACGAAGCGGCCAACGGCTTGAAGAACGTCCGGGGCACGCTGGCCATGGCCCGCACCCAGGTGATCGACAGCGCCACGAGCCAGTTTTTCATCAATGTCGTGGACAACGGTTTTCTCGATTACAAGGCGCCGACCATGCAGGGCATGGGCTATGCCGTCTTCGGAAAGGTCGTGGAAGGAATGGACGTGGTGGACAAGATCAAGTCCGTCAAGACCGGCAACAAGGGCGGCATGGGCGATGTACCGGTGGAGACGGTTGAAATCGTCGAAATCGTCCGCGCGCCCTGAACCCGGAAAGAAGAACCTTCATGGCCACCAAGAAAAAGTACGAATATTGGATGGGGTTCGATTTAGGCGGGACCAAGATGATGGCCACCGTCTTCGACGCGAAATTCAAGATCAAGGGATTTCATCGAACCAAGACCAAAGGCCATGAAGGCGCCAAGGAAGTCCTGGCGCGAATGCTGGAGACCATCGAAGAAGCCCTGGGGCAAGCGCGCATCCAGGCTTCCGAGTTGGGGGCGATCGGGGAAATCCCCCCGGGACCGCTGGACTTGGATCGGGGCATCATTCTGCATGCCCCCAATCTGGGCTGGCGAAATGTCCACTTGAAGGATACGCTCGAACGCGTGTTTCACTGCCCGACCACGATCGCCAACGACGTGGATGTAGGCACGTTCGGAGAGTATCGGTTTGGAGCGGCGCAGGGAGCGCGTTGCGCGCTGGGCGTTTTTCCGGGAACGGGCATTGGCGGGGCATGCGTTTACGAAGGGCATCTGCTGCGCGGAACGATCGGCTCGTGCATGGAAATCGGCCACATCAAGATCCAGGCCGAAGGCCGGCTCTGCGGGTGCGGCCAGCGAGGCTGCCTGGAAACGACGGCGAGCCGGCTGGCCATCTCCGCCGATGCCGCCGCGGCGGCTTACCGCGGCGAGGCGCCCCACCTGTTGAAACTGGCGGGGACCGACCTTCGCCAGATTAAAAGCGGCGTACTGGCCAGAGCCATCGACGAGGGCGACAAAGTCGTCGAAGTCATTGTCCGCAACGCCGCCCACCAATTGGGCGCCGCCATGGCCGGGGTGGTCAACCTGCTGGCGCCCGACGTCGTGGTGTTGGGGGGCGGTCTGGTGGAAGCGATGCCGGAGATCTACTTGCAGGAAGTTCGTTCGGCCGTACAGAGCCTTTCCATGAAACCTTTTGTGAAGGGGCTCAAGGTTGTTGCCGCCCGCCTGGGCGACAATGCGGGCGTTATGGGAGCGGCCGCGCTGGCCGCGGAAGCCGCGGTTAAGTAGCCCCCCGGCTCGGGAGTCATCATGAGCAACCCCTCCATACCCGCAAACCCTCGAAAGGAAGCCGAAGTCCTCAAGACGGCCGCAGAACGCGCGCCGCGACTGGTTGCCGTTATTGACGTGGGCGCCACCGCCATCCGCATGGAGATCGCCGAAATCGGCGCGACCCAGGAGATTCGCACGCTGGAAACCGTGCGCCAGGCGGTCGACCTGGGCAAGGACACCTTCACCAAAGGCCGCATCCGGCAGGAAAACGTCAAGAAAAGCGTCGACATTTTAAAGGGCTTCCGCCGCATCATGGAGGAGTACGGGATCAGCAAGCCCGAGCAGATTCAGGCGGTGGCCACCAGTTCCGTGCGCGAGGCCGAAAACCGCGACAATTTCCTCAACCGGATCTATGTGGCGACGCAGATCAACATCCGCGCCATCGACGAGGCCGAGGAGAGCCGGCTGACGTACATGGCGGCCCAAAGCATCCTGGAAAGCGATCCGGCGCTCAAGGACTCGGACGTACTGGTGGTGGATGCCGGCGGCGGGAGCACGGAATTGCTTCTGGTGCAGAAAAGCTTCGTCACCTTCGCCGATTCCTACCGGGTCGGGTCGCTGCGAATGCGCGAGAACCTGGAAACCCAGCGCGCCCCGCCGGAGCGCGTGAGGACCATTCTCGGCCAGCACATTCAACGCCTGATCGAGCAAGTCAAAAGGAATTTGCCGCCCGCCAAACCCACGATCCTCGTGGCTATGTCCGGCGATTCGCGGTTCGCCGCCTCGCAGCTTTGTCCGGACTGGATGGACCTGCCGGCCGCGCGGCCGGATCTCAAGTCGTTTGCGTCTTTTGTCGACAAGATCCTGCCGATGACGGTCGAGCGGCTGGTCGGCAAGTATCATCTGACCTATCAGGAAGCGGAAACCGTTGGGCCGGCCTTGTTGATTTATGTGCATGTGGCGCGGGCGTTTAAAATCGACCAACTGATCATCCCGAAAGCCAGTTTGCGCGACGGCATTCTTCGCGAAATGGCGTTGCTGGGCTATTGGAGTCCGTCGTTTGTCCAGCAGGTCATTCAGTCCGCGGTGGTGCTGAGCCAGAAATATCATGTGGACGAAAAGCATGCGCGCCATGTGGCGGATTTGTCTTTAAAGCTGTTCGACGAGTTGAAACCCGAACACCAACTGGACCAGCGCCACCGGCTGCTGCTGGAAGTTGCCGCCCTGCTCCATGAAGTGGGCGGCTATGTCAGCAGCCGGAGCCATCATAAACATTCGATGTACCTGATTCTCAACAGCGACCTGTTCGGCCTGACGCGCGCGGACATGACGTTGATCGCGCTGACCGCCCGCTATCACCGCCGCGCCATGCCCAGCCTGACCCACCCGGAATTTGCCGCCCTGGACCGCGATGCAAAAATCGTCGTCTCGAAAATGGCGGCGATTCTCCGGGTCGCCGATGCGCTCGAACGCAATCACACGCAAAAGGTCCGCGACGTCTCCTTCGCGAGGGAATCGGACCGATTTGTCGTCAAGGTGCGCGATGTGGAAGATCTGACCCTGGAACGGCTGGCCATCAAGGAAAAAGGCAATCTCTTCGAGGAAATCTACGGGCTGCCCGTCAATCTCCAGGAATTCCGCGCGGAACCCGAGCAGGAGACTTATGCCTAAGACCCCGTTCATCAACCGCGAATTAAGCTGGCTGGCCTTCAATCGGCGAGTCCTGGAGGAGTCGCTGGACCCCGCGCTGCCCCTGCTCGAACGCGTGAAGTTCCTGGCCATCGTCAGTTCGAACCTCGACGAATTCTTCATGGTGCGCGTCGGCGGCTTGCAGTTGCTTCTCGAACAGGGCAAGGAGACGCCCGACCCGTCGGGGTTGACGCCCGCGGAACAGTTGGTCGAAATCAGCCGGCAGGCGCACCAAATGGTCGAGGATCAATACGGCTGTTTCCTCAAGGACCTGGAACCCCGCCTGGCGGAAGCGGGCATCCGGCGGCTGGCCATGAGCGAGCTGGTCGCCCAGCAGGACATGTATCTGCAGTTGATGTTCGAGCACGAGGTCTTTCCGGTCGTCACGCCGATGTCGATCGACCTGGACGACCCCTTCCCGCTCCTGTCGGGGCTGGGAATCAATTTGTTTGTCCGCCTTCAGAATCCCCGGGAGACAGATCAAGCGCCGCGCTTTGCGGTGATCGCCGTGCCGAAAGGACTGCCGCGCTTCATCACCGTGCCGACGGACACGGGCTATCACTACGTACTCCTCGAGAATCTGATCGAAGCCAACGTCAACCAGCTCTTCCCCGGCGAGCCCATTGCGGAATGCGTTCCGTTTCGCATCACGCGCAACGCCGACATGAGCGTCCGCGAAGATCTCGCGGGCGACCTGCTCGACAAGATGAGGGAAGTGCTGACCGAACGCAAGTTGAGCACCTGCGTGCGGCTGGAGGTGAGCCACCGGGTGTCGGCCACCACCCTCTCGTACATCAAGACCATGCTCCATCTTCACGACGAGGATATTTACCCGACGCCTGGGCCGCTCGACATGGCCGCCTACTTCCGGCTGGCCTCGATGTCCGGGTTCGAGAACTTGAAATTGGAGCCCTGGCCGCCGCAGGCGCCGCCCGATACGCAGGAAGGCGTTTCCTTGTTTGAAATCGTCTCCCGACAGGATCTCCTGCTGTGCCATCCGTTCGACAGCTTCGACCCGATCATCCGCCTGATCGAGGAGGCCGCCGACGATCCGCATGTGCTGGCCATCAAGCAAATCCTTTATCGAACCAGCGACAACAGCCCCATCGTGGCGGCGCTGGCCAGGGCGGCCGACCGGGGCAAGCATGTGACCGTGCTGGTCGAATTGAAGGCCCGCTTCGACGAGGCCCGCAACATCGAATGGGCCACCGCGCTCGAACACGCCGGCGTACAGGTGATTTACGGGCTCAAGGGCCTCAAGACGCACGCCAAGATCTGCATCATCGTGCGTCGCGAACCCTCCGGCGTGCGCCGGTATTTACATTTCGGCACCGGCAACTACAACGAGCGCACCGCCCGGCTTTACACCGACATCAGCTACATGACCTGCAACGAAGATTACGGAGTGGACGCCTCCGCCTTCTTCAACACCATCACGGGTTATTCCCAGCCGGTCAAATACCGCAAACTCGAAGCGGCGCCGGCCGGCTTGCGGGAGAGAGTCCTTGAACTTATCGAAAACGAAATCCAACGCAAGACGCAGGGGCAGGAGGCCCGGATCATGGCCAAGATGAACTCCCTGGCCGATCCTGCGCTCATCGAGGCGCTCTACCGGGCCTCGCAAGCCGGCGTGCCCATTCAACTCAACGTTCGAGGCATCTGCTGCCTGTGCCCCGGCGTGCCGGGCGTCAGTGAAAACATTGCCGTGGTCAGCATTGTCGACCGGTTCCTGGAGCACAGCCGCATTCTCTACTTTCATAACGGGGGCGATCCGCTGGTTTTTATTTCCAGCGCCGACTGGATGCCCCGCAACCTGGACCGCCGCGTCGAACTGCTGATCCCGGTCGAGGACCCCGCTTCGAGTCGCCGCTTGATCGACATCCTGGAAACCTGCTTGAAAGACACGTCCAAGGCCCGGAGGCTCCAGGCGGACGGCGCCTATGTCCGCGTAAAGCCCACAGGCAAACGCAAAGCGTTGCGCAGCCAGGAAACCATGTATTTGCACGCCCGCGAAGCCTCCAAAGCCGCCCAAAAAGCGGCCCTGAACACGCTGGAACCGGAACGACCGGACAATGGGAAGTCATAGGGAGCGGCCATGAGTCCAAAAACAAAAAAAAAGCCGCAGCGCCATGAGCATCGTCGCAAGCAGCACGCCCTTTGCGCGGCCCGGCAAATGCTGAAGGCGGAGTATCAGGCCCTGCTGGAAACCGAACCCGGAGTCCTGCTGGGCCAGCGCCTGCCGCTTCACGATCTGCGCGTTTCGATCCGCAAGCTCGCGACGCTGTTGAGGGCGTTCCGCAAGCCCCTCGAACCGACCTCCGCCCGCGACATAGAGAAAGCCGTGCGCCGGTTCGGCAAATCGCTCGGCGCCGCCCGCGATCTCGATGTCTGGATCGATTTCTTAAACAGCCATAGCCCGGACGAACGCCGTATTCCCGTTGCGGCTTGGAAAGCCTTTTTGGACCGGCAGAGCCTGCTGAAGCGCCGGCAGAAAAAAACGGTGGAACGCGTCATGACCGGCGCCTCCTTTCGCAACCTGAAGGACCGGCTAAATCGGCTGCTCCAGGCGGAGATTCCCGCCGCGGTCGGGAAAAGCCCGGCTGACTCCTTGGAGTATCTGGCCGCCAAAGCGCTGCGCAAGGCGCTCTATCGGGTCCGCGAAAAACATGCGCTCTGCCAAAGATTCAAGCCCGACGAAGCCCACGCCCTGCGCATCGCCATTCGCAAAGCTCGCTATCTGGCCGAATATTTTGCCGCTCCGCTCGGCGCTCCTGTCGAGGAACTGGCCGCCCGGCTCAAACGCATGCAGAATCTCCTGGGGCGCATCCACGACGGGGACGTTTGGAGCGAAATGCTTCGGGCTCAAGACCGGATTCCGGCCGGCACGCTGCTCCGGCAAATCCGTAAGGAACGCCAGACGCACCTGGCCGATTTCAAGAAAGCGTGGAGCCGATTCAACAAACCGTCGCTCCAGCAGGCGCTGCAGGAGCTGCTGAAGAAAAAAACGAAAAGACCGTGACGCCGCAAGGGAAAGACCGAAGCCCGCGGAAGCCCGTCTTCGGAGAAGCCGGGCCACCTGCATAGCAGCTTCCGTCTCACGCCGTCCAAATCAACCAGACGAAAATCGAAGCGGCGGCCACGGCGGCCGCCGTGAACGGGATTCCAACCTGCATGAACTCCGCGAAGGAGACGCGGTACCCTTTTCGCCGCAGGATGCCAAGCGTCACCACATTGGCGGAGGCCCCGATGGGCGTCAGATTGCCGCCCAGGCAGGCGCCGATCAGCAACCCGTACATCAACAGCGGCGCCGGAGTATGAATCTGGTCCGCCACCTTTTGCACCACGGGAATCATGGCCAGCAGGAACGGGACGTTGTCCACAAAACCGGACACCGCCACGGCAATCGCTACGATGGTGACAAACGCAAGCAAGACGTTGGAGCCGACGAGGGCGGAAATCGCGCCGGAGAGCTTGTCCAGCCAGCCCGAGTCGCTCAAACCTCCAACCAAAACAAATACGCCGATCAGGAAAAACGTCGTATCCCAATCGAGCGCGCCGAACAGGCCGCGCGTCGAGCCCCAACGGGCGCGCAGGATATACCAAACCGCGCCGACCGCGGCCAGCACCAGCGTGAATACGCCGGCAAACCAGGCAAACTCGGGATCGAAGACGGTCGACACGGAAAGCCCCGCCACCAGGAATAGCAATAGGATGGCCGGGAACCAGGAACGCGCCTTTTCGACGGCGATCAATTGGATGCCTTCCCGATGCTTACGAAACAGGAATGCCAGCACCAGCAGCGACGCCACGGCGCCGATTTGGACGGCAAAGAAGATGCCGGGACGCCCTTGATAGACCAGAAAATCGAAAAAGCCCATGCGCATATAGCCCGCCAGGATCATGCTGGGGGGATCGCCGATCATCGTTGCAGTCCCCTGCAAATTGCTGCTGACGGCAATGCCGATTAAGAGTTTCACGGGATTCATCTTCAGCTTGTCGGCCAGGCTCAAGGCGACCGGCGCCACCAGGAGCACCACGGCGACGTTTTCCACGAACATGGAAATCACGCCGGACAGGCCGCAGAGAAACAGCATCGCAGAGCGCGCCGTCCCCGCCCGATCGACCAGCCATTCGGCCATCACGGCCGGAACCCGGGACAGCATGAATAGCTCCGCCAGCAGCAACGTCCCGAAAAAAAGGCCCATGACGTTCCAGTTTACCTTGACCAACAAGGCTTCCTGCCAACCCAAGACCCCCAACAAAATCAGCGCCAGCCCCCCCCCGCACGCCACCCAGGAACGGCGATCCTGAAAAACGACAAACAGGACATAACACATCACAAAAACGGCCAGACTAATCCATGCAGACATGTTGATTACTCCGCTCTCAGTTAATACAAACCAGACTCCTTGAAAAACCGCAGCACGTTAATGAATGCCGGCGAGAAGCTCAACATCAATCCTTACGAATGGCTAATCGGTCCCACGGATAAAAGACAGGCGACTCGCCCCGGCTCCAAGAACGGGGCGCTGGCCTCTGCGGCCGTATCCATGCGCACACGCGTGAGGCTTCTCCTTTTGCTTGCCTTGGTTAAGGCAAACCATCACACTGCATGCCTCTAAAAAAATTGCCGATGCGTTGTCATGTCAAAAACTACAACCATGAAGTCGGACCGGAAACTCGCAAAGCCAGCTCAGTCCATATCGGTTGAAGGAGCCCCTTCGCCGCCTTATCCCGGCAAAGACTTTCGCATCGACGAATACACGCTTTCGGATACCTTGGGACACGGGTCGATGGCAACCGTGTTTCTGGCGACGGATCGGACGGGACATGAGGTCGCCATCAAGATCTTCCAGGAAGGCCCCGGCGTTTCGGCCACCATGCTCGAACGCTTCAGCCGCGAGGCGGAGGCCTCCAAAAAACTGCGCCGGCATCCGAACATCATGAAAATTTACGCCACCGGCCAGGAAGGCCCCTACCATTTCATTGCCATGGAGTGCATCAAGCGGAGCAAAACCCTGGAGAATGCTCTGGAAAACGGCTCCATGAGCCTGTCCATGGTCGTGCAGCTCGGCATTAAAATCGCACGGGCGCTTCAATATGCCCATGAACACCGGATCATCCACCGCGACGTCAAACCGACCAACATCATGATCGACGAGTTCGGAGAGCCCCTGCTCTCGGACTTCGGCGTGGCCGAGTTGATCGACCTGCCCTCCTGTACGCTGACCGGCGCGCTGACGGGCACCCCGCTGTACATGTCGCCGGAACAGGCGCGCGGCGAGCGGGTCGGCCCGGCCAGCGACATCTATTCGCTGGGCGTGGTTCTTTTCGAGGCGCTAACGGGCGTGCTGCCCTACAATTTGCAACATTTTTCGCCCGTCAAACAAGTCATCGACGCCGTCAAGAATGAGGTGTCCCGGCGCCCCCGGTTGTTTCGCAAAGAAATATCCCTCGACCTGGAAGCCGTGCTTTTAAAGGCGCTCGAAAAGGATTCGAAGGACCGCTACATGGATGCCGAGGCGCTCGCGCAGGACTTGGAACGAGCCCTCGCCAACCGCCGGGTCAGCGCACACCATTTTTCTCCCCTGGATCGAGCCCGCCACCTGGCCCGGTTCTATCGCAAGATCCTGGCCGCCGGGCTGCTGGGGATCGCGGTAGTCACAACGGCCGGCATCCTGTTTCGCCAGAAATTGTTGGAGGAACGCTATCAGGGCGTCCTGCGCAAGGCCCAACTCAAGAATTTGGAGTATCTGCTCACTCAGGCCAGCGGCTCGCCGGACAGCACAGGCCAAACCCCCAGGGCCTGGCATGAAATCCGTCTCGCGCGCCGCGCCATGACCGCCGGCGATTGGACCGGCGCCTCAGCCATGCTTCAAACCGCCGTAGATCTCAGCGAATCGATTCGCGACCGCCGGACGGCGGCCATTGCCCAGCTCGACCAGGCCCGTTGCGAGGCGATGACAGACCGCCATGACGCCGCCCGAGCCCTCTACCGCCAAATGCTCGAGAACACCGACGCCCCGCCCTCCATCGCCGGAACGGCGCAAATGGAAGGCCTGATTCTTGCCCTGCTGGACCGGGATCGGCCCGGCGCGGTCGAAACCCTCAAGATTCGAAAGCTGCCCGTCGAAGGCCCCTTGCGAGACACCCTGCTTTGCCTGGGCGGAGACCGGGCGGCCGAGGACCTCCTCGATAAAATCGATACCATGCCGCCACGATTCCAAAACGATGCCGCCCTGGCCGCCGCGATCCGGCTGTACATCGATGGAGAACCCAAACGAGCCCAGGCCGCCTTGAAACGCTGCATTCAAAACTCCGTCCCCCCCTCGGAATGGCCGGCGCCTTTCGCCAGACTGCTTTACGCCCGCTTCTCGATTGACTGATCCCCCCTCGACCTCTTAATGTCCCTGATTCATGCGAACATGGAATTCAACTCAACGACAGCCGTTCGTGAGTTTCCTCGCGCACTCACTGATGCGACTGGCCGTCGTCTTACTGACCGCCGGGGCGATCGGCGTCGTTGTTTATACGATTTCCCTCGAGCAAATTGAGGCAAACCAATGCGAAAACCGGCTGCATCGGCTCTATTCCGCGCTGGAGCAATATGAAATCGACCGGGGCATGCTTCCCCACGTCGCCTTCTTTCCCGACGACCCCAAGCAAGACAGCGACAGCCTGCCGACCGCGCTGGCCGCTTATGTGGCGGGCCCGGAAATTTACATTTGCCCGGCCACGCCCAAACTATTCCAAGATACCGGTCTGACTTATGTGTGGAACGTGGAACTCAACGGAAAAAAGCTCCGGGATTCGAAGGAGCCGGTCTGGATACTGACGGAAATCAACGCCCTTTCCGATCAGGTCCCCGCACCGCACTGGCGGCGCTATCATATTCTTTACACCGACGGCTCCGTCCGCCATTCCCGGACACCTCCCAAAAGCTTGAATTAGCCGCCCAACCCATATCCCGTTTTGAATAAAAACCAAAAAGAAAAAGACAAAGAGTTTCAGCCACAAATATCACAAAGAACACATAGAAAGAAACTTATGCCGTATATTCTTTGTGTTCTATGTGATCTTTGTGGCTGAAAACTCTTCGTTGTTGATTGTGATTCCACCGCGCCTGGGTACTCGTGTTATCTAACTTTAAAACAGCGCCTTACAGCATAAACCGATTGCGCTAAACACAACCATCGAATGGAAACGAACCTTCCGTAGTTAAAAACAATTGCGATTTCGATCGTTGAAGCGTATTTTACATTAAAAATGAGAGCGGTTGCATGGGATGAAGGAACATAGATATGAAAAAATTATGCTGGGCTTATTTGATTCTGTCGCTAAGCATCGTGATGGGCTGCATTTTGGGGATCTGATTAGGCGACTAGGCGAGCCGTTCTTCCACAGGAGACCGCAGGCATCCAGGGAAAAACGGCTTCCAGTTCTCGCGCAGCCTATTGAATGGTGGCTTTAGTGGCCTTGATCAGCGCCTTCCACAGCTTCTCCGGCGTTTCGCATTCCATGAGCCGTTCGCGGGCGTCGTCTTTCTGAAAGGTCTGGGCCAGGCCCGAGAGCAGCTTCAGGTAGAACGCACTGGCGGCGGTGGGAATCACCATGAAAAACACAACGCGCGTCAGGCTGCGCGCCGGGCCGCCGAATTTGATGCCTTTTTTGCTGATCCCCAGGGCCAGGGTCAAAGCGCCGCCTTCGACGCCGCGGACGTGGGGGAAGGCCAGGCCGTGATCCACGGCCGTACTGACGATCGCTTCGCGGCGGAGCGATTCCTCGAACAAGCGGGCTGCATTGTCGACAAAGCCTTCCGCTTCCATCTTATTGCACAATTCGGCCAGGACATCGTCGCGCTCCACGGAGGCCAATTGGGGAATCATCAGCTCCTGGGAGGAAAATCGTTCAATGCCCACTTTAGGCGTCTCGCTGCGCCGCTGACTCTTGCGGGTATTGCGGGCGGACGATTCGGGGTAATAAAGCAAACGGGCGCAGTTGGGACAGGTGTGCAGTTTTTCGGCGGCATGGACGGCATGAACCAAGCTGACCGGCAACGATATTCCGCAAGCCGTGCAGACGCCATTGGCTACGGGCACAATCGACAATTGGCCCTTCTTTTCGAGACGGTGAAACTGGCCATACGTATCCTGCGGCAATTCGCCCGCCAGGGTTTTGATTGACGCCTCAAGCTGGGCCAGTCGCGCACCGGGCATGGACGCCTCCTGTTGGGCACGAGCCACGGTCAGCTCCTGAAGCTGAATCAAATGATTGATGATGCGGTGCATGGTGCCGCGTTTGGGTTGGACGATAGCTTCCGACTCGCTGTTATTACTCAATGCGTTCTCCTTGTTTAATTAAAAAACGATTCATGGGCGCCCTGGGTGCAGGGACTGAATTGGAGTAGGAAAGCATTGAAACGAGACCATTCGACTTCATGCGTACGGGCGTAAAAAATACAACAGCGTCCGGAACAACGTCACATTCTTCCGCGATACCTATGGATTCCCAACGCTTCATTTGTCCAACACTCCACCACTCCTCAACCCTCTGGGATGAAGAAAAAGGCCTCTTTGTTATAGCACCTTGGCGGAAATATGCAATGAGACAAAAGCAATGCTCTACGCGGCAATAGCATACGAATCAAGCCGGGCGCTTGGGCTTTAATCGTTCCATTCTCATTTCAAGCATTTTGATAACGGCCGCGGCCATTTCCTGAATGTCCACCGTACCGGTATTCCACGTCAAATCGTATAAAAGAGGATCGTTGATGTCCTTGTTGAAAAAGGTTCGAATCATTTGCTCTCGATCCCGATCCTGCTTGTGCATGATTTGGAGAACCTCTTTTGCCGGCTTCTGGAGAATCTCTATCATGTGCTGCAAACGAAGTTTTTCAGGTTCGATTAATCGAATTCGAATGGTTTGCGGCATGCCCTGCGTCACGCACACGGCGCCCCGGCCAATGATAATCACCTTGCCCAACAGAGCCAGCAGCCGGATGACTTCGAAGATCTTCTTTTGCATATCGTATTGTTCGGGCCGTCCGACAAGCATCTCATAGACGGATTGATGCACGCCCCGGCGATATTCCTCGTTCAGCAACGATTGGAACAACGCCTCGCCCCCCTCATGCTGGGCCAGCATGGCGCACAATTTCTGGTCGAACATTTCCCAGCCGGAATTGAGATCGGCACGCTTGTTTTCCAAGAGCTGCCGCAGGATTTCGCGGCCCAGGAAATGTCCGCCGGCCCCCGATTGCCGGGAAATGGCCACGCAGGGGAAACCGGTTTCGTGAATGTCCACGTCTTCACGTTTCTGGAGGAATCTTCTGACTATTTCAGCTTGGTTCATGAAATGCCCCCGCTTAACAGCACGACTTTACTCACTTGCGCGCAAACACTCAATGCAGAAATAACAAATGTTGCCTTATCGAGACCGGCGCGTTTAAATGCCCGGCATGGACAAAAAAACAGCCCAGAAGAAGGCCGACGATACCAGCCGCCAGACCGTGCTGGCCATCGCCTGGAACATACCCGTCATGATCCTGATCTGGACGATGCTCGGTTATTATATCGGCATCAAAATCGGACATAAAAAGGCGGGCATCGTCTGCGGCTGGATACTCGGCATGGCGGGCGTGGCGTACGAGATTTGGAAAGTGGCCCGCACCCACGACGATCCGCCCCGCCCGGGTGCATCCTGACACGGCCCCCGCGCATACGAATAAGAATCCACGTCCTTACGGACGCGGCTACTTAGCCGCCGGCGTAAGCCGGTGGTTTCTTTCCAGCGCCAGACGTTGAGGAGGGGCCGTGTCAAGATGCACCCGACCCATCCCTTGATTTTTCGATTGAGAAAAGGGGGGCGACGGCTTAAGCTTCCCCCAATTTTATGACATCGTCGGTTGATATAGCAACGAATGCCGTGAGCGCGGGAGGTCCGGTCGATACCAAAATCGCTGTGCATGACTTTATTTATGAGCATGTCATGTATCACATTGCGGAAGCCGACGTCTGGAATCTTCCGTTCGTCAATGTTCCCCAGCTCGATATCTTTCGATACGACGGGGTCATGATCGCGGTAGGCTGCCTTTTGCTGATTTTCTTCTGCGGCTTTTTTTACAAACCCAACAAGTCCGTGCAGCACGGGTGGGCCAACCTTCTGGAAGTCTTCGTGCTGTTTATCCGGAATCAAATCGCCATCGCCTTTCTCGGCGAAAAGGACGGACGCCGCATGGCGCCCCTCTTCTGCAGCTTCTTCTTTTTCATTTTGATTTTAAACCTGCTGGGACTCGTGCCCCTTTTCACCACCGCCACCGGCAACATCAATGTAACCGGAGCGCTGGCGGCCATCACGCTGGGGTTCATGGTCGGCGGCGGCATCTACCGATGCGGAGTCAAAAATTTCCTGCTGACCTTCATTCCCCCCGGCCTGCCCCTGCCGCTGAAGATTTTTATGGCGCCGCTGGAATTCGTCAGCATGATCAGCAAGGTCATGGCGCTGATGATCCGGCTGTTCGCCAACATGCTGGCAGGACACATCATCATCTTTTCGCTGGTGGGCCTGGTCGCCTTGTTTGGATTATGGGCGGCGCCGGTGCTGGCTCTCGTGGTGTGCGTTTATTTTTTCGAGATCTTTATCGCCTTTTTCCAGGCGTATATTTTCACCCTTTTATCGGCAGTTTACATGGGCCAACTTTATCGGCCCGAACATTGACAGCACAAACAACAGGAAGGATGCGAACATGACAGGAATTGCTTTAGCCAGCGTGGGTGCAGGATTAGCCGCCATCGGAGCGGGCATTGGAGTCGGAACCGTCGGCGCGGCCGCCGTGCAAGGCATGGCCCGCCAGCCGGAAATGGCGCCCAAGCTGCAAGTGACGGCCTTGATTTTCAGCGCGTTGATCGAGGGCGTGGCCCTGTTCAGCCTGGTCATTTGTTTCCTTCAGATGTAAGGACAGCAAATTCCTTACATTATGAATGCAGAGCTTACAACCACTCAGGCCGTCGTTGAGGTCAAAACGGCTTCGACGCCGCAGGGCATGCACCATACGGTCATGGATATTTCGGGCGAGATGGTCCTGCTGACCTGGCTGATGTTCACCGTCACGGCCTTCATTCTCTACAAGATCGCCTGGAAGCCGATCCTGGCCGCGCTGGACAAGCGGGAAAACGACATCAAGGCGTCCCTGGACACCGCCGACAAGGCCCGCCAGCAAGCTGAAGACACAAAAATACAATGCGAGCGGCTGCTCCAAGAGGCCGATGCCCAAGCGCGCGAACTGATCGAACAGGCCCGCAAAACGGCCCAGGAAACCTCCGATTCCATGCGGAATCAGGCGCGGGAAGAATCGCGGTTGCTGCTGGTCAGCGCACAGCAGGAAATCGCCTTCGAAAAAGAAAAAGCCGTCAACGCCCTGCGGCAGGAGAGCGCGCAACTGGCCATCGAACTGGCCGGCAAGCTCATCAAAAAGAACTTGGATACCGAACAGAACCGGGCTCTGACCGGACAATGGCTGAGCAAGCTGTAAACCATGAAGAAACTGAAGATCGCCAAATCCTATGCCAAAGCCCTTCTGAAAACCGCGGAAAGCGATCATCGGACCGAAGCCGTTTACGAGGACTTGAAATACCTGAAGGACCTCCTGGCCCAATCGGCCGAGTTCGATTTGTTTCTCTCGCCGTACTTCATGACCGAAGTCGACCGGCCCCAGGTGCTTCGCGCTATTTTCGAAGGCAAGATTGACCTCCTGACGTTCAAGTTCCTTGAACTACTGGAAAAACGCCGCGACTTGCGGCTGCTGCCCTCGACGATCGAGGCGTTCGAGGAATTTTATCTGCGCCTGCGAGGCATTGTGCAGGCCAGCATCCGGGTGGCGTACGAGGTTTCCGAGAAGGAATCGGCCGCTTTCACGGAAAAAGCGAAAAAGCTGTTCGGCCCGGAAACCATCGTCACGATCGCGGAAGACGCCTCGTTGTTGGGTGGGTTCGTCATGGAGACGCCGGAAAAGGTTTATGATTGCAGTCTGTCCGGACGATTCGACCGTCTGGCCCAAAGGCTGGCCGCCACATAAAGGGAGATGTTATGGAGTCATTTTTAAAACCCGTTGAAATCTCGACGATCCTGCGCCGGCAATTGATCGACTTCGACATCGAAGCCGAGGTGCTCGAATCGGGAACCGTATTCAGCGTCGGGGACGGCATCGCCCGGGTGTACGGGCTGCTGGGCGTCATGGCCGGCGAGCTGGTGGAGTTTTCCTGCGGCATCATGGGTCTGGCGTTGAATCTGGAGGAAGAGGACGTCGGCGTGGCGGTCCTCGGCGACGATGCCCAGATCAAGGAGGGCGACCGGGTGAAACGAACCCGCCGCATCGCCTCCGTGCCGGTCGGGGAATCGTTGTGCGGACGCATCGTGGACTCGCTCGGCAATGCGATCGACGGCGGCGCGCCCATCGCCCCCAAGGAGTTTCGGCCTATCGAAATCAAGGCGCCCGGCATCATGGAACGCCAAAACGTCAAGGAACCGCTGGAAACCGGTATGAAAGCGATCGATGCGCTCACCCCCATCGGCCGCGGCCAGCGGCAACTGATCATCGGCGACCGCAAGATCGGCAAGACGACGATGGCCATCGACACCATCATCAATCAGGCCGGAAAGAACATGATGTGTTTTTATGTGGCCATCGGGCAAAAGCGCTCGTCGGTTGCCCTGCTGCACGAAAAGCTCAAACGGCACGGCGCTATGGAATATACGACGATTGTGGCCGCCACTGCCTCGGACCCCGCCCCGCTTCAATACCTGGCGCCGTTTTCGGGCTGCGCCATGGCCGAGTATTTCCGGGACAGCGGCCGTCATGCCTTGATCGTTTACGACGATCTGACCAAACATGCCCAAGCCTACCGACAGCTCTCCCTGCTGCTGCGGCGGCCGCCGGGACGAGAGGCCTTTCCGGGCGATATTTTCTACCTGCACAGCCGCCTGCTGGAACGCGCGTCCAAGCTCAACGACGAGAAAGGCGCCGGCAGTTTGACGGCGCTGCCCATTGTGGAAACCCAGGCCAACGATATTTCGGCCTACATTCCCACCAATGTCATCTCGATTACCGACGGACAGATTTTCCTGGAACCGGCGCTCTTCAATGCGGGCCAACGTCCCGCCGTGAATCCCGGCATCTCGGTTTCGCGCGTGGGCGGCGACGCACAGACCAAGGCGATGAAACAAACCGCCGGGTCCCTTCGCATCGATCTGGCCCAATACCGCGAAATGGAGGCCTTCGCACAGTTTTCGTCCGACTTGGACAAAAACACCCTCCAGCAACTGACCCGCGGCAAGCGCCTGATGGAGGCCATGAAACAGGGTCCGCACCAGCCCCTGCCGATCGTCAAGCAGGTGGCGTTTATTTATGCCGGCGTCAACGGCTACCTGGATGGCTATCCGCTGCGCCACGTCCGCAATTTCGAAGCCCAGTTGTACCAGGCGCTCGATACGACGTACGCGGATTTTGTGAAGCAGTTCGAAGCAAAGCGGCAATTGTCGCCCGAAATCAAGCAGGCCCTCGACAGCCTGCTGGCCGACTTCAAAAAACGGGTTAAACTGTAGCCGGGGGATCGTCACGTGGCAGGCTTTCGAGATTATAACGCCAAGCTGGCCAGCTTGAAAAACATGCAGCGGGTCACGAAAACCATGAAAATGGTTTCCGCGACCAAGTTGCATCGCGCCCAGGACGCCCGCCGGCGCGCGGAGCAATTTGTGCGGGCCTTGTCGAAGATCGCCGAGCGCGTGGCCCTGGCCGCCGATTTCATTTCACATCCCCTCCTCCAGCCCCGCCGCGAGGTACGGAACGGCATGATCCTGGTGATCACGTCCGACAAGGGCCTTTGCGGAAGCTACAACGTCAACCTGCTGAAAAAGGTGCAGGCCTGGATGGAGGAACAAGGCCCCCGGTTCAAGATCCTTCGCTTCAGCTTCTGCGGCCAACAGGGCTACCATTTTTTCAAGGACAAGGTCGAAGTGCGTACGAACTACGAAGGGGTCACCGCCCGCCCGGATTTCGCGCAGGCGTTGAAAATCGGACGGAATATGCTGAATTCTTTCATGGGACGGAAGTACGAGGAAATCTACATCGCCTATAACGTCAGTCCCAGTCCTCTGTCCCAAACGCCGGTCGTAGAGCGAATCCTGCCGTTCAATCTTTCGCGGCCCAAGCCCACCGTGGATGGGTCCAGAACGGATTATCTCTACGAACCCAAGGAAACGGCGCTGCTGGGCGACCTTCTCGAAAAGCTATTTTTTAACCGCATCTTTTCCGCCTTGCTGGAAAATGCCGCCGGCGAGCACGGGGCGAGGATGACGGCCATGGACAGCGCCACCAACAACATCGATAAACTCTGCGACCTGACTACCCTGCTCCGCAACCGCGCCCGCCAGGGCGCCATTACCCGGGAGTTGGTGGAAATCGTCGCCGGCAGCGAAGCTTTGAAATAGGAAGAAACGAGGATGGGGTCATGAACGACGAAAAACGCAAACTCGGCAAGGGAAAAATCACGCAGGTCATGGGAGCTGTGGTCGATGTCGAGTTCCCGGCCAAACATCTGCCGCTGATCTTTACCGCCCTGCAAACCACCAATCCTTCGATCAATGACCAGCCCTTAAACCTGGTGCTCGAAGTGGCCCAGCACCTCGGCGACAACACCGTTCGAACCATTGCGATGGACAATACCGACGGTTTGATTCGGGGCAATGAGGTGATCGATACCGGCGATGAACTCTCCATGCCCGTCGGCCCCGGCACGCTGGGACGCGTGCTGAATCTGCTGGGCAAGCCGGTGGATAATGCCGGCCCGGTCAAATTCGAAAAAACTCTGCCCATCCATCGTCCGGCGCCTTCGTTCGAAGAGCAGAGCACCGAGGAAGTGATCCTGGCCACCGGCATCAAGGTCATCGACTTGCTGACGCCCTATAAAAAAGGCGGGAAAATCGGACTCTTCGGCGGAGCCGGGGTCGGCAAGACCGTTCTGATCCAGGAACTCATCCACAACATCGCCAAGGAACACGGCGGCTACTCGGTGTTTGCCGGGGTCGGCGAACGCACCCGCGAAGGCACCGCCCTCTTTCTGGAGATGAAGGAATCCGGCGTACTCAACAAGACCTCGCTGATCTTCGGCCAGATGAACGAACCCCCCGGCGCGCGCGCGCGCGTCGCGCTGTCGGCCCTGACCGTGGCCGAATATTTCCGCGACGAGATGAGGCAGGACGTCCTGCTGTTCATCGACAATATCTATCGCTTCACCCAGGCCGGCTCGGAAATCTCGGCGCTCCTGGGACGAATCCCCTCGGCCGTCGGCTACCAGCCGACGTTGGGCACGGACATGGGCGAATTGCAGGAACGCATCACCTCCACCAAGAACGGCTCGGTAACTTCCATTCAAGCCATTTACGTCCCGGCCGACGACTACACCGATCCGGCCCCAGCCACGACCTTCGCTCACCTGGACGCCACGACGGAATTGTCACGGGCCATGGTTGAAAAAGGCATTTATCCGGCGGTCGATCCCCTGGCCTCCTCTTCCTCCATGCTCGATCCACAAATCGTCGGCGAGGAACACTACCAGACGGCTCGCGGCGTTCAGCAGATTCTCCAGCGCTACCGGGACCTGCAGGACATCATCGCCATTCTCGGCATGGACGAGCTTTCGGAGGAGGACAAGGTCACGGTAGGCCGGGCTCGCAAGGTGCAAAAGCTGCTCTCCCAACCCTTCAGCGTAGCCGCTCAATTCACCGGCGTTCCCGGCGTCTATGTGCCGCTCAGCGAAACCATCCGTTCCTTCAAGGAAGTGCTCGCCGGCCAGCACGACGAGATCCCCGAACAGGCCTTCTACAACGTCGGCTCCATCGATCAGGTCTTGGAAAAGGCCAAAACGATGAAAGGCTAAGGACATGAATCTATTCAAAGTGTCCATCATTACGCCGGAAGGAACCGTCTTCGAAGACGTCGCGGAATCCTTGGCGGCGCCCGGCGTGAATGGCGAGTTCACCATCATGGCCCAACATGCCCCGCTGGTGGCCGCCACCCAAGCCGGCGTTCTTAAAATCGTCAAACAGTCTCGCGAGCTTTTTTTTGCCGTGGGTGAAAGTCTGGTGGAAGTCACGAAGGAGCAAACGCTGGTATTAGCCAATCTGGCCCATCCCGCCAGCAACCGGGAAGAAGCCAAAAAACAGGCGGACGTTTATTTAAAGGCGGCTCATGCGGATACCCCTAACATCTGATATACTTGGGTGCATCTTGACACGGCCCCTCCTCAACGTCTGGCACTGGAAAGAAACCACCGGCTTACGCCGGCAGCTACGTAGCCGCGTCCGTAAGGACGTGGATTCTTATTCTTATGCGCGGAGGCCGTGTCAAGATGCACCCGATATACTTGGAAAATCGTTTCGAGTCTTGATTTTGAGGCCCAGCTGCCGCAAGATGCACAACTTTGAACATGGAGCGGTAGAATGAATCTCAAGAAAGTACTTTCGCCGGAAACCATTTCATTGAGTTTGAGTGGCTCGACCAAGGAAGAAGTCATCGAGGAAATGGTCGGCTTATTGATGAAATCCGGAAGAATTAAGGATCTTAAGGATCGCGACGCGGCCATTAAGGCCGTGATGGACCGTGAACATAAGATGTCCACCGGCATGCAAAACGGCATTGCCATTCCGCATGGAAAAACCGATGTGGTCGCCAGTCTGGTCGCCGCCTTGGGCGTCAAGAAGGAGGGCATCGACTTCGGAGCCTTGGACGGAAAGCCTTCCATCATTTTTGTCATGACCATTTCCCCGGATAATCGGACCGGCCCGCACATCCAGTTTCTGGCGGAAGTCAGCCGTCATCTAAACGACGTCCGGATTCGCGAACGAATTCTCCAGGCCGCCAGCCCGGACGAAGTCATCGAAGCGCTCTCCGGCTAATCCACGTCCTTGCATAAGGGCAAAGGTTGAAAACGCGCTGCCGTTAGATGACGCCGCCATAAGCGATCGCTATTTCGAAAGACCGACATGACAAACATTGAGCAGACGGCCACAGCTTTGACCACCGCGGTGGTCGAAGGCGCCGCGATCATTGCGGAAGAATATTCCTCGGAGATGGGGCCGTTGATGCTGCGGTTCATCTTTCAACTCGGCGTCATCATCATCAGCGCCCGGCTGGGCGGATTCCTGCTTAAAAAAATCCTAAAACTTCCCGGAGTACTGGGCGAACTGGTCACGGGCATGCTCATCGGCCCCTACGCCTTGGGCAGCCTGTCCATTCCCGGGTGGGGAAGCCTCTTTCCGCTGCCCATGACGGCGGTACCGGTGTCGCCCGAACTCTATGCCATCGCGACGCTCGCCTCCATCGTTCTGCTTTTTCTGTCGGGACTCGAAACCGATCTGGCCACCTTCCTGCGTTATTCCGTGGTCGGCTCGGCGGTCGGCATCGGCGGCGTGATCGTGTCCTTCGTATTGGGGGATCTGTGCGCAATTTTTTTCCATGTCGCCGATTCGTTTATGTCGCCGGCGGCCTTGTTCATGGGCACCATCTCCACGGCCACCTCGGTGGGCATCACAGCGCGCATTCTTTCCGAGAAGCGCAAGATGGATTCGCCCGAAGGCGTCACCATTCTGGCCGGGGCCGTGCTGGACGACGTGATCGGCATCATCGTGCTGGCGATTGTCGTCGGCATGTCCAAGGTGGCACAAGCCAGCGGCGTGGTGAATTGGCATCACATTCTGGTGATCGCTCTCAAGGCGCTCACCTTCTGGGTCGTCTGCACCGCCTTGGGCTTGCTGCTGGCGCGCCGGGTCACCCAACTGCTCAAGCTCTTCAAGTCGGCCGAACTCATCGCCTCTCTGGCTTTTGGCTTGGCGCTCCTGCTCGCGGGCCTTTCCGAAAAAGCCGGCCTGGCCATGATTATCGGCGCCTACATCATGGGCCTGTCCTTATCCCGCACCGATTTGGTCCAATTGATCCAGCACGAGTTGCAGGGGCTATATAATGCCCTGATTCCGGTCTTCTTCTGCGTCATGGGCATGCTGGTCGATTTTCGGGCCATGAGCGGCGTGGTCGTTTTTGGATTCATCTACTCCATCGTAGCCATCCTCTCGAAGCTGGTCGGATGCGGTGTGCCGGCCTGGCTGATGAAGTTCAGCTTCCGGGGAGCCATGAGGGTCGGCATCGGCATGGTGCCCCGCGGTGAAGTGGCTTTGATTGTCGCCGGCATCGGCTTGTCGACCGGAACCATCCAGCCCGACGTTTTTGGCGTGGCCATCATGATGACCATGATCACCACCGTGATAGCCCCGCCCTTGCTGGTGAAGAGTTTTGAAGGAGGTTCAAGCCTGCGCGCCGGCGCAGAAAAAAACCAGGAATCCCTCAAAACCATCTCGCTGGATTTCCCCAGCACCGACCTGGCCGAATTCATGATGGTCCGAATTGCCAACGCGTTTCGCAGCGAGGAGTTCTACGTATACCGCGTTACGCACGACATCAATACTTTTCAGGTCCGCAAGGACGACATGACTTTTTCGATCACCCATGAAGGATCGAGCATATCGATGACCACGCACGAAAAGCACGAACACGTCCTGCGTCTGGTCGTCCTGGAGGAACTGCTTGCTCTGGAAGATCTTTTCCAATCCTTGAAGTCGCTGAAGGAAAATGCCCTGGGCGTGCAACTGCTCAACGGGCTATTCGACAAGGATCGCGGGCAATAAAAAGGCCCTGCGAGCGGGTCAGTCTCTTCACGGGCTGTGTGAATTACTTCTTTTTCTCGGTGTATTTGATCCCGAGGCCTGACCGGCTCACAGAGCTAATGTATAGTGTACCCTCTCGCGGTTTTTTGTTAAGCGTCTCTACCATTTTTGTTTCAATTTTACGATGAGCATCACTTCGCCGTCCGCCAGATACTCGTAGCCCACCCACGCCGGCGTATTCAACAATTGCACATCGACCCCTCCGATCTGATAGCGCAACAGGCCGGTCTCCCGCAAAAGCGTAAACTCAAAAGTCGGCGCCTTGCTCAACCAGGATTCGCGATGAATCACGGACAATAGCTTTTGGAAATAGAGACTCTTGATGTTGAATTCGCCCAGCAGGGGTTCTGCCGATGCAGACGCCGGAGTCATCAACAGGAGAAGGCCTGCAAGACAGGGAAGGAGCTTCCTTCGCGCAAGCTCCGTCTTCACGAGGCTACCCTGAAAAGAGGAACGAGACTTTCGTCCGGCGATAAGCCGCCGTGATTGGCCACATTGAACTTCACCTTGCAGCCGGCCGGCGTGGAGGCGAAGGTGTAGCCGGGCTTTGCCAGGAGGACAAAATCTCCCACCCGGGAGGCAAAGGCCGGATGAGTTTTGCCGGGACCGAAAGCGCCCATCCCGATCAATTCCTGTCCGGTCACGCAAACTCCCGCATGCGACAGCCGTTGCTCGACGACAGCCTTAAACTGGGCGACTTTTCCGGGCCGCACAAAGCAGTGAACCAGGCGCGCATCGCCCGACGTCAACATGGCCAGGCAATCGTAAAAGCCGGGGAGAGCCCGCAGATCGATCCGTTGCTCCAGTATCGAATCCACCAGGCCATGATCCGCCGTGATCAGCAGAATCGTCTCCGTCCCCTGAAGCTGTTCAACCAGCCGGGCCAGCATGCCATCGATCTCGTCCATGTGCCGGACAGTGGAGCGGCTCGCACAGCCTTTGGAATGACATCGCGAATCGTATTCCGGCCAATAGGCATAAGCCAGCCCCCGCCCCTTTTGTCGGGCGAACGCAGCCATCTGGCGCTCCAACCCGCGTAGCGTGGTGCAGGTCGCCACAGAGGTCCAACCTTGAAACACGCGGTTAAACCGGCCCTTGGGAATATCCCCCCAGGAAATGAGCGTTCGCGGACCTTTGGTTGACGCCAGATAAGAAGGAATGCCCAGATACTTCCGCAAATTGAATTCTGGTCCCGCCAGCGGCGAGCCGGTTCGTGTTACCGCGGGAAGAATCGTACCGACCAACCCTAAATCCGGCAGATGCAAATGCCAGCCGAGAATCCCGTGTTCGGTGGGCGTCACCCCCGTGAGAAACGTCGTGATGGCCGCCGCCGTCGTCGCCGGGCAAACGGTCGTAATCGTCCGATAGGAATGGGCCGCAAAAAAATGCCTTCCCTTGCCCGCGTCAAGATGTCGCCCGAGTTGCTGGGCTCCCATTCCATCGACGACCAGGTAAATCACCTTCTTCCACGCGGCCAGCTCTCGCGCCGGAAGACCGTCCAGTTCCCGATGCGGCGATCGTCCGCCCCGGGATCGGATGATCGACGACATCAAATTCACGATGCTGCCGCCGTCATAGTCAGGCAGATAAAAGTCCTTCAGTTTTCCTTGGGATATCAAAGGCATGACACACTATAAGCGCGATCTTTCGCGGTCTCAACGCCCGATTTCAAACCCAGGGCAAGAACCGGGACGAGGTCGTCCCGGCTCCATGACTCCCTTTTGGAGACGGGCCACAGGGCTGTCTTTTATACATAAATCGTATAGACCTATCGTTTGCCAAAAACAGGCTCTCAAAGACTTTGGAGGGTTCCGCTCTGACGGATGGCAGAGCGTCCCACGGATAAAAGAGGATCCAGAGGAGGTGTCCTTGAAGCTGTTTGACGCCTTGCTCACGCATAAACAAGAAATCGCATCGTCTTTGGACGCCCCGTTCATAATTCTTCCTTTTTTGCTCGTTTTATGAGAGGATGCGGCTTCATTCATTGAGGCAAGGAATACACGTGTTATGAGTCGATGCTTGGTAACTGGGGCGGCGGGGTTTATTGGATCTCATCTATGCGAGGCTTTAGTGGCGCGCGGGCATGAGGTGGCAGGCGTGGATGCCTTTATTCCTTACTATCCGCGCCCTTTGAAGGAAACCAACCTGGCCGGCTTGATTCAAAGCGCGTCCTTTATATTTCGCGAACTGGATCTGCGTTGTGACGATTTGACGTCTGTGGTCGAGGGTTGCGATGTGATTTTTCACGAAGCCGCCATGGCGGGGCTGATGAAAAGCTGGAGCGATTTCGAGTTGTATGCCTCCTGCAATATGATCGGCACGAAGCGGCTGCTGGATGCGGCGCGCACCCAGAAGACTCCGCCGCACGTCATTCATGTATCGACTTCCAGCGTTTATGGACGTGAAGCGGCGGGCGCCGAGGACATGCCGCTGGCGCCGTTTTCTCCCTATGGCATTACGAAGGTCGGCGCCGAGCAACTTTGCCGGGCCTTTGAAGCCAATTTCGGATTGCCGATTACGATTCTGCGTTACTTTTCCGTGTACGGCCCGCGCCAACGGCCCGACATGGCCTACAACATCCTTATACGCTGCCTTCAAACCGGCGAGCCGTTCACGATGTTCGGCGACGGCTCTCAAACGCGCAGCAACACGTACGTGGCGGACTGCGTCAACGCGACCTTGTTAGCGTTCGAAAAACGCTCGGTCTCGGCGGGCCAAGTGTTCAATGTCGGCGGCGGGGAAATCATTACCTTGAATCAGGCCATTGCTTTCCTCGAGGAATTGTCCGGCAAAAAGATCGTGATCGATCGCAAGCCGCCCCGCCCCGGCGATCAGCAGCACACTTCCGCTCATATCGAAAAGATCAAGCGGGTTTTGGGTTACCAGCCGCAAACACCCGTCCGCGACGGTCTTCGCGCGCAATTTGAGTGGCAACGGCAACAACCGTTGCCCTAGCCCGTTTTTTAAGCAGGAGCCTCGCAAGAGACTACAACGCAACATCCAACATCGCTATTGACAATTATAAGATTCGTTCTTATTTTTGGCGTCATGCATACAGATACCTACATCCCTCGTTCGATGGAAGGCACGCTGAAGAAAGCCTTGCAGGGCTTTCCCGCTGTGCTGGTCACAGGCCCGCGCCAATCAGGTAAAACCACGTTTCTTAAACATACGCTGGGCAAAAAATACGCTTACGTGTCTTTTGACGATCCGCTGCAACGACAGTACGCCCTTCAGGATCCCAACGCTTTTCTGGCCGGCTTCGGCTCCCAACCCGTCATTCTTGATGAAGTGCAGTATGTTCCGGAACTATTCTCGCATCTCAAGACGGCCATTGACCGTGAACGAGAACGGAGCGGGCGATGGGTTCTAACCGGTTCACAGCAATTCCAAATGATGAGGAATGTCAGCGATTCTCTCGCCGGGCGCATCGCTATTCTGGAACTACCGCCCTTCAATGTTGCCGAACGTCCCGATGCGGGAACCTTGTCTTTGGCCGAATTAATCTGGAGGGGGACGTATCCCGCTCTGGTCCTGCATCCGGATCACCGCGAACTCTGGCTATCGAGTTATCTGCAAACTTATGTGGAAAGAGACGTGCGCCAGTTGGATGGCATTCGAGACCAACGAACCTTCGAACTTTTTCTTGGACTGCTAGCCGCACGACACGGACAAGAAATCAATAAAGCGGCGATTTCGCGAGAATGCGGCATAAGCCAGCCTACGGTAAGGGAGTGGATATCCATTCTCGAGGCATCGTACATCGTCCTACACCTGCCGCCCTATTTCGAAAATCTCGGCAAGCGATTAATTCGTACCTCCAAGGCCTATTTCCTCGATTCAGCTCTTGCCGCCTATCTCACCAGGCATGCGGATGCCGACACCCTGTGGGCAGGCCCCATGGGCGGCGCGTTTTTCGAAGGCTGGATCGTGAGCGAATTGCACAAGATTTTTGTTGCGGCAGGCCTGCGTCCGGAGTTCTATTTCTGGCGATCCCATGATGGCCTGGAGGTCGATCTGATTATTCCGTGGAAGGGGCAATTGTATCCGGTGGAGATCAAACGTACGGCCACCCCCATGCCGAGACACATGGATATGCTTCACCGCTTTATGTCGCTAACAAAACCGAAACGTTGCGCCAAACCCGTGTTGGTCTGCACGGGCAACATTGAAATTGCCGACTTGAATGGCACGGCCATTCAACCTTGGCCCTTGTTCTTAGCGCAATGGGAGAAACGAATCGGCAGATAAACAGGAATCCTCAGGCTAGGACCATCGCCGCCTTCGTGTCGATCGGAGCGGTTACTACAAAATCCATCTCGAAATTACGGATCGAGTTCTATCCGGATAAACCGGTTTTCGGCGCCGCCCAAGCCGGTCGTATATACATTGACCGAGGGCGTGGCGGAGAGCTGGTTGGTCACGAGTTGGAAGCCCGTCCCCGCCAGATTGGTAGACTGCATGATGCGATACGTCCGGCCGGCGACGCTCGACCAACGGACGATGAAGCCGCCGGAAAGCGCCTGGCCTGGCGACAGAGCTTCCAACACGGAAAACCGGTTGGTTGGGTCTGTGCCGGCGAGCCACTCCTGCCAGGTCCATAATCGATCCCCGTCCTGATCCAATTCGGCCTCCACATCCCAGGCCTGGTTGGTCAATCCATGCTCGGCCAACCACCAGACCGGGGTTTGGTTTGTGGCCAAGTCCGGAACAAAATGAGCCATGACGCTGCGTCGGCTGGGCATGGCCAGCAACAAAGGATTGTCCTGTGCCGAGCCGGGCGGCAGCTCGCCGGTCCAATTGGTAAAATGGTAGTAGATATCGGCCTCGGCCGTAACAACAACGGTCGTGCCCAATCGATGCCAGCCTTCCACGGATTGAACCGCACCCGATCCCTCGCAGTCCGTTTCCAGCCAAACGTTGGTATCCCACAGCCAGGTCAGCGCGGCATGATTGGTCACCGCCATGGTCAGGGTGGCGCCCGACCCATTGCGAGGCTCCTGCCCCAACATCGACCAGCCCCGGCATACGTATTGGGTCCCGCCGGCCGCGGACGGATCGGAAATGTCCGCATTCAAGAGCGCTCCGTGAAAGTTGGTGTATTGGCCGGCCGCGGGAGACGCTGTTCCCCGCTGCGTTTGAACGGTCAATGTAAACCGATTGCTGGAGAGCAAATTCGCCGAACCCGGGGTGGGCTTTTTCATGTAATAAAAAGGGGCGCCATGAGCGTCCGGCCAACGACCCTGACTGACATCGGTGGTTTGCGCGCCGAAGACTATCGTATCCAGAGCCACGCCGTCCGGAGTATAAAATCCCAGAGCCTCGCCCCCTTTGCTCAAGGCAAAGCTGGTGTGCATATTGGACGTGCTGTTTCGACTGTCCGCCCAAACCATCAGGTATTGCTGGGCTCCAATCACGATGTTGCTGGGAATGGTCCATTTATCGGGCTGACTCAATTTGTCCGTCAGCGTATATCCTGTGAGGTCGACGGCCTCATCGCCGGCGTTATACAACTCGAACCAATCCGCCCATTCGTTGTATTCGTTCTTGATCGTGTAGGCATTGTCCGCCATCCACTCGTTAATGACGATCGACCGGTTGGCCAGCAAAGGACCGTTGGTCGCGCCGGGGGACGGCGTCATGAAGATGCCCCGGTTGGTCCACACCCCATCCGGAGAAGAGCCATACGACCGGTCCGCGGCCACGCGGGGATGGTTGATATAGTCCACGACGATGCGCCGTCCGGCATTGGAGTGCACGAGCGCCAAAGAGCCGTTGGTTAAGCTTAAGCGAAAGCTGGCATGAGGTTCGTTCGTGGACGACTCGCCCGGCTCGCCGTCGGCGATGACTACCAGAAAACCGTTGGAGCACACCGCGCCGTTGGTAAAAGCCCAGCGGGTCAGGTTGGCATAGTTATCCGTCAGGTAATAATTGGTCAGGGCTTGAACCGTTCCGGCGCCGTTATACAACTCGATCCAAGGCTCGCGCTCGCCCATTCGATCCTGGCGCCCGCTGAGGTTGTTGGGTTGAATTTCGTTCAGCCACAGCAAGGGGAACTCCGGGAGCGAGGAGGTCGTCGAATTGGCTGCGCCGGGAGTGAAAAGGCGGTTGGTATCCGCGGCCCAATTGCCCACGCGATTGCGGTCGCGGCGCGCATCGATCAGTTGAAGCGAAGCGCCGCTGCCCGCGGCGGCGGACGGCCAGGGCGGTTGCGGCGAGAAGATGACCTCATCCACGATCGTTTCATTGCTGGACACCGTGCGCATAAGCCGCAAGCGTTCGCCGCCGTTGTCGAGCTTGCCGCTGTATTCGCCGGCCACGGCCGCGGCATTGCTGTAGGCGGCGGCAAATCCGGCGCGGTTTTCGACCAGCACCATAAACTGCGTGGGCCCCAATACGGCGCCTTCCTCAAAAATATAATCCACCCCCGCCAGCCGATACCCCATCAGGTTGAACGCATAATTGGTCGAGCGGTTGTACAATTCCAGGAACTCGGCCAACTCCGGAACGGGCTGATACATGATTTCGCTGAACACCACCTGGCCTTCCGGCGCCTGGTCGGCGCCGGTGTAGGTAATGGCCATACTGTCGCTCATGCCGGGGATGGCCTGTCCGTTCGCGTCGTAGCCAGCCACCACGATAGGATTCACGCCCGAGGTGAGCGCCAGTTGCACGCTCCAAGCGGTTACGCTGGTCCATTGCAGTTCATACACGACTCCGTTGATCGCCAGCGAGTGCGCCTGAATGGGCGCCAGGCCGGAAAGCGTGATGGCATTCCGGTTGGTGGAGAAATTGCCTCCCCCGTTGCTCGTGATAGCCAGGTTGAAATTCGTCATCGAGGATAACTGGCCGACCATATAATTGCGCCGTTGGCTAATCCAACTCTGCGGATTGGTAAAGCCGTCCCGGCTGATGGACGGGCTCCAGGCGGCCACGCCGTTGGCCAACAGAGCGCGATGCACCTCGTTCATCATGGGCTGAACGCGGGCGCTCAGCAACGGTCCTTGGACGGCGGCCAGCAAGGTCTGCCAATACATTCGCCGAAAGGGCGGGTATTCGATCATGCGCTTGACCACGGGGGTGTAATCCGCCACCTGGAACAAATCGGCGTCCGGATAGGTGCCGGTATCGGAACCGATGGCAAAATCCAGATCCCACAACAGCATTTGCCACTTCGCCGCCGGGGGCTGGTACATGAGCATGTTTTTGCCGCGATTATAGCCGTACCCATCCCAATCGCCCAGGACATGGCGGAAGGCAAAGACCTTCATCCATTGCTCCATATCCGCCAGGGCGCTCAGCGTACCGGCATACGCCGCATCGGGGAGATGGGCGGCATCCACCAGCTCGAAAAGATGGGTATAGTCCTGGTTGGACTTGTTCTCCCAGCACCAGCGATAGCGGGCCTTTTTCTTCAGGCCTCCCGTCGTGGCATAAACCCCCAAGTCCGCATTTTCGGAGGCAAAGTCGTTGGCATTGAAACTGTTGAATTCGAACCAATCGTCAACCTTGAACAGTTCGCCGCCGTCGCGATCGGGATACCAGGTGGAAAGGTAATCGCTTTCGACATGGTGGGTATCCGCATAAGCAAAGGGATGTTGAATGCCGTTGAGATACACGAACACATATCGCTGATAACTGAAGGGCAGGCCCAATTGCTCGGCCATCATAAAACAGGTGCGCTCGCGTTGCAGGGTTGCGTCCTTGTACTGTTCGAGGGTATCCAGATTCAACTCGTCCACCCCCAGCAACCGGTCGTCGTCCGGGAATTGCACCCGGTAGGCGCCGCGGCTCTCGTAATCCATGGGGTCCAATAAGCTCGGACGAACAAAGGGGCTGCCGCGCCAGCGGATGGCGGCATTGTAGATGACGCGTTCGTTGCCATACACAAAGGTCGCATCCAGATATTGATCGCTATGCCGTTCCCGGTTGGTCCATTCGTCCACGTTGGCTTGCGTCAGCCAAAAGCGATAAGTTCCCAATTCGCTGGTGACGGCACTATCGCCCCAACGCACGAGGCACTCGCGGGCGGAGGCATCGGCGGGAAATCGTGCGATGACCAGCGAGGCATGCGCATCGCGCGCCTCGATGTGAAAAGCGGCCAACTGGCCTTCCGCCTGTCCTGGAATCACGCCGCGATAAACGCCGCCTCCGATGTGCGCCATCGCCACCGTACTGGTGCTGGTGAAGGGATCGAGCCGAAACTTCACCCGCACGTAGTTGATGCCGTTGGGATCGTGCACCCGCGCGGTCACGGTCACCGGCTGGCCTACGGCGGGGAGGATTGGCGAATGAGCCACATCCCAAATTGCGGGACCGGCATTCGTCACGCGCCGGCTGTTCGCCTGGCCCGGCGTGCCCAGGTTCTTGGGCACGGGCAGGGAGCCCTCGGCTTCGAGATAATTGCCCTTGAGTCGCAAGAGCAAGAGCGGACTACCCCGCAACCAACGCGCGCGGGCGCGCAGAATACCGGTATTGCCAGGGTAGAAATAGGAGGAAAGCACGGTTTTGATCCGGTTGGCGCCCGTGTCGCCGCCGCCGCTGGCGCGCACCCGCAGGCTGTAGCTGCCGGCATAGCCGGAATTGGTCAGGCCGGACCGCACGTGATTGCCTTGGATCGTCCAGCCGCTCAAACCGGACTCGAAGGTTCCGTTGACCACGTAGTTCACCCCGTACCGGACGGCTTCCACGTTATCCACGAGACATTCGCCCGCCCCCAGCATCAAAAGATGCAATTCGTCGATCGGCGCGCCGTCTTTGGTCATCCCGTGGTCCAGGGTGTTGGTGTATTGAACCCAGGTCCATGAACTCTTGGCGGTCTCGTCGCTGTCCGCCCAGTTGGCCGCCTGACGGTTGTCGCTTAACGGATCGGTCAGCTCCAGACTGCTGCCGCCGCCGTCCGACCACGCCCCCCAACGCCCGCCGTCCTGGTAGGTCACTTCATCCACGATCACAAAATCCTGCTCCGGCAAAAGCGGATCGTCCGGTTTGGCCAGGACGATGCGTTCGCCGCCGTTGGCCAGACCGCCTCCGAAACCGCCCAATGTATTGGCGCAGCTCAACGCAGGATAATTCGACAGCAGCCGCACGGCATTCTTCGCCACCACGAGATATCCGCCGGCAGGCAGAGTCGTGCCGTTGGGAAAATCGAACGTGATGCCTTCCGTGAACCGCCAGCGGCTGATGTCCACAGAGACGCCGCTGGTATTGTGTAATTCCACGTACTCGTCATCGTCCTCGCCGGAAAGGGGATTGTACATGAGCTCGTTGATCACGACGGACCGAATGTTAAGAGCCTTGTTGGAAGCCGCCGGACTTGGAGTTTGCAGTTCGTGAAACGAACTCGCTCCATCGGGAAAGCGCCCCAGAGCCATCCCGTTTTGCTGCGCTCCGAAGCGAATGCAATCCACCACGGTGGTGTCCGGCGCGCGGAAAAACAGGTCCTCCCCCTTGGAGCTGAGATTGAAAGGCAGATTGGTCGGATTCGAAACATTCGTGTTGGCGTAATACACCTGATATCCGCGCGCGGGAATCGTCGTCCCGGCAGGAATGAAAAACAAGTTCGTGTCGGCCTGATCGCTCAACATGCATCCGGACAGATTGATGGCCTGGGTGGACGTGTTGAACAGCTCGACAAAATCCCACTGCGGCGGATCGGTGTGAGCCAGGATTTCATTGACGATCACATGGGGATACAGGCTTCCCGAAGGCATTTCCGGCCCGCCCGGCGAACCGCCCGGGCGGATACTTGGACTCCAGGCCAGGGGATTGTCCTCTCCATACGACGCCTGCGAGAGCGTCAGCGAATGGCCGGCGCCGTCGGCGGCCACAGGCCACGCCGGCTGGTCGCTGTAATTGACCTCCAAAAGGATCGCGTCCTGCGCATTGCGCAAACGCACCCGTCCGGAACTGTTGGGCAGGCTTCCCGTAAAGGGGCCATATACTTGGGTAATCCCATAAACGGATTCGACCGACGCCGGTTCTTTCGCCACGACCAGAAAGCTGAACGGCGCCAGGACCGCGCCCGTGGGAAAAGCATAGTCCACGGAACCCGCCAATTGCCAACCCGTCAACTGATTGGTGAAAGGGGTGCTGTTGAATACTTCCACGTATTCCAGATTTTTTGCATCCGCCCGATCCGACGGATGATACATGATCTCTGAAATCGCCAAGCCGGTGCGGCGGGAACTGGGGCCTGGAAAAATCTCGGGAGAAGCTTCGTCAACGGACGCCAAGGACAAATCGTCGAACTGCAGAGCCCCATAGCTCCCAACGCTGTTGGCATAAACGATCGCTTGCATCAGATAGGCATTGGCAGGCGCCGCGGCCTCTATTTCCTTGCGTACCCAGTTGGGACCGATGTGCTGCAAATGACAGTCAACCTGACTGATGTAATTGGTCTCCGCAGTGTAGAACTCGATCTTCATCGCCTGTTCGCCGGCCGTCCATTTATTTCCACTCCCGTCGGCATGAAAAAAACCGGATAAACGATAACGCTGCGCTGGAACGCAGGCCAACTCCTGCCACCAGCCGCCGTTGTCCGAGCCCGCCCAGGTCCCGCAAATCGAGCCCTCCCAGGAGCCGCTTACCGCCCGCCAATTTCGACGGCTGGCGGTCCCCCAGGTTCCACCCTGTTGATAGGGCCAATTCCACTCCCACTCATACGCCTGTTCTTCCCAACTGCCTTGCGTCTCAAAGCTGGGATTCCTCAACATGTTTGTCGAGGCTTGAAGCGAACAGGCTGACACAAAAAAAGAAATCCCCACAGCAAAACATAACGCCCTCATGAGCCTCCTAAACTCTCAAAAGAAACGAAATAAATCGGGCTGGCCGTCAAACGCGAAGGAATGGCGAGAACGGTCCCAATAAATCCAAAGTACACGGCGGTTTGTCCGGCTGTATACGCTTGAAAATCAGGCGGTAGGATTTTCGGCAGGAATATTTTCGCGTCGCATGTTACCGGGTGACGCAGGAACCGAGAGCGTTCCATTGAAAAATTCGATCACATGCCCGCGTTCGACGAGCCAGCGCAGGGGGTTCAAGAGGCTGGCCGCTTCGGGCGCTTCCGGCGCCAAGCCGGGCCGCAACCCTTCCAAAATGCTCTGGCGGGTGCAGCCGGGATGCTCGCACATATACTGCAACACTTCGCGAATCGACTCCACCGTCTGTTGCGGATCGACCGGATGCGGGCGGATTCGCGACACGAACGTCTGTCCATTTTTCACCTTGAACAGGTGCAAATGCATATGACGAAATGCCGGACGCAAAGCCAGGCTCAGCGTAAACGGATGACGACTCTCCCGATTCCACGCATCGCGGATAATATCCTTCAGACGCAGATCGTCCATTTTCTGCGCAATGGTCGCCGGCAGAATCACACGTTGGGCTTCCCCCACCAACGCGCCGGCAAAATGCTCCAGGAAATATTTCTCGGCATCGGCCTTTTTCATCGGCTCGGCCGCTTCCTGATCGCGGAGTTTGTAAACCGTTTGCGTGGTCTGCTCCTGCTTCCACTTCTCGATCAGCTCGGGATCGCGCAGGGTTTCGATGCTGGCGCGATATTCGTCCAGCGAGAGATGCGAAAAGCGTTCGCGATGGATTTGCAGGACCTTCTCGGTATATCCATGATAATTCGGCGGCCCCAGTAAAAGGCCGGTGCGCCGGCATCTCGCCACGCAGACAAAATTGCCCGCCGGCGGCTCGGTCTTGGTTTCCTCGACCGTGAAAAACTTATCCATGTGGGCGGCTTGCGCATGGCTGAGCAGGGCGTCCTTCTCACGATAGACCAGCTTGCATTCGCGGCATTGGTACAGCTTCACCGGCGCCTGCTGCCCGGCGCCATGTCGGACTTCCAACTTCACCAAGCAGGAATCCGGATGCGACAGGAATCGTCCCGCCAAGTCCATCAAAGGATATGCATGGCCCGACACTTGAAGATCGCGGACCAGCAAGGCCAGGCGATCGCGTTCAGGAATAAAAGATACATCGATGGGCAAAGGCTCGGGTCTGGGCGGATAACGGCTGGGCATCGAATCCCGTTGCGGCGGTCTTGAAAAGCGGGCTTCGCCTGCCGGTTCCGGGCGACGCTGTTCACCCGGACGATCCGAACGAGGCTTGTCGGAGCGCGGGCGGTCCCGACGTCCTGCCCCACCCCCAGGTCGACGTTCTGACGCACCCCTCGGGCGGTAGTCTCGCGATTCTTCGCGATGCTCCCCCCTCTCAAAATGCGCATACGGATTGCTCCCCGGAGGCTGACGCGCCCACGTGGGAACGAAATTCAATTCGAGCACCAAATCCTGTTTCGGCTGTTGATCGCTATTTTCCATGTAAACCCATTTCTCCCGACGCCCCGCGCCGGGAACCCTCGGCCAATTTTCCCAATAGGAACGTGGTCCCGCCGGCTGGACTCACGTCCAAGCATTGGATAAAAATACGCCGGTTTTTCCAAACATTGGAAAATTATGGCCGACTTTTTCCAACCATTGGAAAAGTTTTACCACTTTTTTCCAATGATTGGAAGAACTTGCGCAAAAAACTTCTCGCGTAAAAAGAAAGCGCTTGAAACTTGGCAGTCTTGGAATCGCGGCCTAGACTAGTAGAAAGAAAGGAACGTCCAGTGATACAACCAGCCATCGCCGACAAGGATCTGGAGAAATATTCCTCCGCCGTCACGTTATCCGACATGGAGATATTCATTTTTCCCGAATTGCTCTACAGCCTGGTCCTGGCCAACATCATGTCGCCCAAGATCTGGCAATGGCGGGACGATCCCTGGTTTGCCAAGATCGACAAGATGACGCCCTACCGCCGGGTTATGCGGCTAAAACAGTTCATCATCGATCATTACGAATTCAATCTCGACCTCGATACCTGGGGGTTGACCACGAAAGACCGCGAGCTGGCGAGATTCCGTCCGAGCATGGACGAAACGATCGTTTCCGAGAGCAACGCCTTGTTCGGCTATGAAGGCGACAAGTACTACTTCGATTTGGATATCCGCCGGCATTTCGGCCTGGATAAATACACCTCCGACACCATTCCGTACTGGAAAACGGAAACCGTGGAGGCGATGGACGCCTTTCGCTTCCGGGAAGGCTATCGCACGGGCGCCGGAGAATGCGTTTCCCTCTCGACGCTGTATGCAGCGGCGATGTTTATCGTCTGCAAGATTCCCTTGGACGACATTTTCCTGATGGCCACCCCTCTGCATTCGCAGAACTTTATCGACGTCGAGGACGGCATCCTGACCAACAACCGGCGGATCGTGACGAAGAACATGTGGTTCAACGGCACCGAGCTCACCGACAAGGCCCAACGAGCCTTGCGCCATGAGCAGATTACCGTGGTGGCTCATCGCACCGGCTATCTGCACGTGGTATATCCCGAAGCCACGTTGCCGGCATCGAATTACACCCGCTTCCAGGCCAAATTGCGCCAGTTCCTGCGCACCGACATCAACATGGAAATCCTGGCGAACTACCTGCGGCAAAACTCCAAACTGCAAAGCTGCTTTCAGATCATGCACCAATATGGCGGCAAACCACGGTACATCAAAGCCGAGCGGGTCTATGGCTATGAACACTCCAGCTCCTTCAAGGTCAGCGACAAAACCCGCGACAAATTGCTCGAAGAAATCGATGAGGACGAATACTTTCCCTACCCGATCGACGAACGCATTCCCTTGAACAAGTTCGAAGAGTTTTTTAACCGCAATGCGATCGATCTCTCCAACGATGAGCACCTTCAAAAACTGAAAAAAGAATTCAACTGCTACAACGCCAAAGCCTGCGACATCATTCAGGATATCATCCGTTTTACCCGGCTGGAACCGCGCTGGCCGGATGGAAAAGCAAAAAAGACTTTCGTTCCAGGCCCCGAAATCGATCTATCCACCGGGATGTCGCGCGATGAAATCATCCGCCAGGTGGAAAGCCTTCGCTCCCAAAATCCGGTGGCTGACCTGGCCTTTTATGCATTCAGGGATTTGTCCCGGACGGACTGGAAACCATTTTTGCAGGCCGCGATGAATCGAAATCCCGTTTCCATCAAAGGCATGGAAGGTCTTCGCGACGAAGAATTGCCGGCCCGGCTGGAGAACCTGCCGAACGAATCGATTTACGACGGCCCGCGCATGGCGCAGCCGGACGAAGTCTGGAACTACGGACGGGGCGACGGACTGGAAAAAGCATTTTGCCTGGCCAACGTATGGAAAGCCCGGCATCCGGAGGAAGAAGTGGTCATTTCCAGCCATGCCGCCCAAGTCGCCATCCGATGGGGCTCTCGAGAAGTCAAATGGCGAACGAGCAAAGACCTCGAACGGGATTTGACGTTGTAGCAAACGATCGATTCCACGAACCCAAGCTACTCGTATTGAATGTCATCCAGGTAAACCGTTGAAGGGTATCCGACCCCCTCCACCACGCACACAAATCCATTGATTATCCGCGACATGTTCTGTCCGCGCTTAATTGAAATGGTGTACTTCTGCCACAAGTGCGTAAGGATAACCTTGCCACTCGAGATATACGATGTATCTTTATAACGTTGAGTGCTTTGCACGCCAATTTTGAATACCGCTATTGTACCGCTATCGGCGGCCCGAGCCCACACCGTCAATTTCTTGGCGCCCGTTAGATTGTATCCCCCTTCAGGTTCGGCCCCCCAATTGTTAGCGGGAGTCTGCCATGCGATCCCACCCCACGAATGCGGCACATTGTAGTCGATCTTGATGCACGTTTTTCCATTATGCGGATTGTCACTGCAACAATCGTCTATAGCAATCCCATCAATATATCCCATCCAGCCGGAGGGCTGGTACGGAAGTTCTTCAGAGCACTCGTCGTATATTTTAAAGGGCAGCTTGATGGTTGGAGGCCCGGCAAATATCGGCGCGGCCACACTCTGTGTGACGACATGAACCGCTACGACTTCAGGGGAGGAAGGAATCAGGGAAGGCGGCGCCGGCAAGTCCACCTGCTTTGTCTTCACGCCTTCGTCCGATTCCGACCAGGGCTTTGCATCCACCACGACGGTTGACTCTGTTTCGACGGGCGCTGCAATCGGAGGGCTTGCCTTGTCTTTCAGAGGTTTCTGACTTGCCGCTGGGGATTCATCCTCCCATTCGGAAGCTGCTTTAGCGATAACTGGCCGCGATGGCCTTTGCTCACTCCTGTCCGCAGGCTGCGAATCGACTCTAAAATCGGAATTCCGAATGATGCGCACGCGTTCAACCTTATCGGTAGAGCCCTCCTCCTTCTTGTCGCGAGAAGGGAGAAAAGCAGGCGTCACAAACAACTGCAGGGCAACGATCGATCCGATCAACAATACCGAGCCGTTGACAATGCTTCGATTCCCAATGAGGAAAAGCCCCAGAATAAAGGATGCCGCTATGAAGGCGGAAAACGTAACCGCCACTTTAGGAAAAAAACCGGCGGCAACGGCGCCTATAAGAAGGCTGATCACCCCTATGTTCATCATTACGAACAGGTGTTCTTTTGCTTGAGTATTTTTCTCAACTGCCGGTTGTTCTTCTTTTTTGGTCTGCGAGGCATCGGCGCGAACATAGATCTTCCGCCTGTTGGAATTCGCATTGGAGGGCGGAGTTGCTTCCGTTGGGGGGATTGGAGTTGAGTTCTCTTCGGCGTGGGAAGTGGAATCCTGCTCTGGGCTCGCCGACTCTATAATGCCATCGGCAGCCGGAACCGTAATCACTCGGGAGCATTGAGGACACTTAAAGCTGCGTCCTTCAGCCGCCTTGGTCATAGAAATCTTCTGGCCACAGGAAAAACAGTAAAAAATGATGCGCTTTGTCATTCCACCTCCTGCAATTATTTATAACCATCACCTATGCAATAGTTAATAAACCTGTTTAACGAAAAACTGACTGGACTTTGACTAGCGGCCTTTACGAAAACTTTTTCAGGATTCGTCAGTGATCGCAATAGAAGGAGTTAACCTGAAAAATACTCACAATAAATGACTCAAACCATGAGTCTTTATCAATCCTCCCGTCCACCTTTTACATACCAGTAGCATACTAGGTCGCGTAAAGCTTGCAAGCTATATTTTCTCCTTCGAAAAGCACTTGCTGCAGCGCTTCGAAAAAGGCTTGCCAACTTCATCGATGCTTTTTCCCCGTCGGCTCAGAAGGTCAGCCAGACTTTTAACAGGCCTTTTTCCTCTTGCCCCGGCATCAGCCAGCGGACGCCGCTGACGGTATTGAGGGCATTGGGAAATCCCATCCACGGCTCGATGCAGAAAAAGGGCTTCTCAGGCATGGTGTAAAGCTGGATGTACGGGAACAAATCAGGATCTTCCACGCCTTCGGCGGTCATGTGAAGCGTCATGCCATCCGGATAAACCAGCCGCGTCTCCTTGTCGGCGCCGACTACGGTGAGCAGCTCGTTAATGCGCGGTTCGGCAATAGAGATGGGCATTTGCGGCAAGGTCCCTTCGCCGATCACGTCGCTGAGTTTTTCGTTATAAATCAGCCGGCGAATCGGATGATAGTCGAGGAGGATCTCTTCCTTCCCCTGGCCGGGCGCCGGCGTGGCAAAATAGGGATGAAATCCGCCATAATAGGGCAACGGCCGCATGCCGGCGTTCCGATAGGTCTGCTCGCAGATAAAGGCGTCGTCCTCGGCGCGGTATCGCAGATCCACTTCAAACGAAAACGGATAAACTTCACGCGTCGCCGCCGTTGCGCTCAGGCTCAGCACCACTTCCGAAGAATTCTCGAAGACCGCTTTCCAGGGCATGCGCGGACCGAAGCCATGACTGGGCAACCGATAAAGCCGGCCCTCGTACAGATACGGCCCCATGACGCCCCCGCGTTCAAGTCGCCCGCATACAGGAAACAGATACGGCCAACCACCGGGAATTCGCTCCACCGGGCCCTTATCCCAAAAAAAATCGTGCTGATAGAGCAGTTCCCGGGGACCTTGAGGCCCCATCATGATCAGTGACGATCCGATGCCGCCTTTTTCGGGAACAAACGACGCCCGCGTTTTGCCCGACGGCGAGACGATCGTACAAACTTCGAAACCCTTCACGGCAGCTTGGTCCGTCATTCCGTCTCCCTCCGTGCAAACTGGCGGCAATGCACGCCCGCCTCCTTGAACAAATGGCGGGCCTGTTCGTTAAAATGATACTCGTGTTCGTACACGACTTCCAAAATCCCCGCATTGATGATCATCTTCGCGCATAACAAGCAGGGACTGATCGTGCAATAGAGCATTCCGCCTTTGACGGCGATCCCGTGATACGCCGCTTGCACAATGGAATTCTCTTCTGCATGCGAACACAGACAATCGCCCAGATTCACGCCGGAGCCCGCTTCGCTGGCGCACCGCGGACAACCGCCCTCGAAGCAATTCTTGATGCCCCGCGGGGTCCCGTTGTAGCCGGTCGAGATGATTCGTTTATCGAGCACAATCACCGCCGCCACCTGCCGTCGACTGCAATTGCTGCGCCGGGCCACCACGTGCGCAATATCCATGAAATAGGTGTCCCAATCAGGGCGCTTCAAGTCGTGTTTTTTCATGCGCGGAGTCTCGCAATTTTGGGCGGAGAGTTCAACTGGAGATTGGGAAGGAAGAATAGTGACCAGGGACTAGTGATCAGTAACTAGTGATCAGTAATCAGTGATCAGTAGTCAGTAATCAGTGATCAGAAGCAGAAATTCGTTGATTACTGATTACTGCTCACTGACTACTGATCACTGACTACTGATTACTGATTACTGATCACTGGTTCTTCCGTGGAAACAACTCCAACAGCGCCGGCACAAAATCCGTCAACTTCCGCACTCGGCGTTTAAAATGTTCCGCGCCCGCTCCCAAAGCCACCAACGGCACGGGATTTTTCGTGTGCGTTCGCGTGGAAAAATCCTCGATATTTCCATGATCGCTGGTCAGAAGAAATAAACGGTTGGGTTGCTCGGCGAAAGAGCTCAACTCCGCCAGAAACTCGTCCAGCATCGCCAGCACCTGATGGATGTCGGACAAGACGCCGCCATGACCTTTGCGATCCGTTTGGAAAAATTCAAACAAGGTAAAATCCTCTTCGGCGGCGATTCGCTTGAGATCGGCGGCGCTTTGGCGGGGAGTCGTCAGCGGTCCGTCAAAGCCTCGTTCCCGCAAAGTGGCTCTCGTTAAATCCTGATAGACCGCGCGCCCCTCCAGCATCATACGGGTATCGCGCACAACCCCCAAAGACTTCAACGTCATCACCGTCGTGACCGACTGCATCTTGCGGCGCATGGCCTCGGTCCAACTTTCCATATGATAGGCATTGGCGAAAGCCGGCTTGTACCCGTTCCTCATCAGCTTTCCAAAGACGTTATGCTGTTCCACGATGGCCTTGAGTTCGGGTCCCGGAAATCCTTCGACGTGCCGTCCCATTATTTCAGGCGCATTGATTCCGGTGAGCAAGGCGGTTTGTCCGGTGGCGCTTTGCGGCAAGCCCGGCACGCCTAAACACGCATCCACCGGAACCGAGTGCTCGGCCAGCAATCGCTCCAGTACCGGGCACACCCCGCTGTGAATGGGATTAAGAACCGGGTCCGCGGGCCCGAGTCCAAGCCCATCGACAAAAATAAGAACCGTTTTGAATTCGCCGTCCATTTCGAATACTATGGATTTAAACAGTTTTCTCACGATAAAAATTTATGACGTTAACATACCATATTTGGACGATCGGTTGTCAGATGAACGAGGCGGATTCCCGTCATCTGGCTTCCCGGCTGGAATCGGTCGGCTGCACTCCCGCGGAACGCGCCGACGAAGCCGACCTTTTAATCCTCAACACCTGCGTCGTCCGCCAGCAGGCCGAAGACAAGATTTACAGCCGGCTGCTTTTTACGGAGAGCCTCAAGCGGAAAAAGAAAGGGCTCATCGTCGCTTTAATGGGCTGCCTGGTGGGCAAAAAAGAAACCGAAGCGCTCCGACAGCGGTTCCCTTTCATTGACGTGTTCATGTCGCCCTCCGAGATATCGCCGCTGCTCGATTTCATCCAAGGCGCGAAAGCGCCGTCGGCGGAAGAGGATCTTTTGCAGGATTACAATCTTCCCGCCCCGGAAAAAGGCCAAACCATTGCGACCCACGTACCGGTGGTGCTGGGCTGCTCCCATGCCTGTTCTTATTGCGTCATCCCCTACCAGCGCGGCCCCGAGAAAAGCCGGCCGTCCGAGGATATCCTCGAAGAAATCCTCCGCCTGGCCCAACAAGGCGTCCGCGAAGTAACGCTGCTCGGGCAAATCGTCGACCGCTACGGCTTGGACTTCAAAAACGGCGCCAGCCTGGCCGGACTCTTGCGGCAGACCGCCGCCGTCGAAGGAATTTCCCGCGTGCGGTTTCTGACCAGCCACCCCAATTGGATGAACGACGAAATCCTGGAGGCCGTTCTCGCCGATGCCCGGATCTGCCCCCATTTCGAAGTGCCCTTTCAAGCGGGCAGCGACGAGGTGCTCAAGCGCATGCGCCGGGGCTACACCCTCGCGGACTACCAAAGGCTGATTGACCGCATCCGCCAAAAGATTCCCCACGCCGGCATCTCGGCGGACGTGATCGTCGGCTTCTGCGGCGAAACCGAAACCCAGTACCTGGAGACCGTGCGCCTGGTCGAGGAAATCCAGCCGGACATGCTTCGCATCGCGAAATACTCGTCCCGCCCCCAAACCCACGCCGCACGGCATTTGCCGGACGACGTCCCCGAGGACGAAAAAGAACGGCGCCGCGTCCACCTTGAAAAAGTGCTGCGCGAGCAACTGGATAAACGGCATCGGTTGCTGGCCGGCAGCATCGTACAGATACTGGTCGAGGCCCTCGAAAAAGAGGGCCGCTGGCGCGGACGCACGCCGCAAAACAAAGTCGTCTTTTGCGACGACGAACGGGATTTGCTGGGTCAATTGGTCGACGTGAAATTGGAATGGACTCAACCGTTTTCCATGGGAGGAAAAGCGGTATGAACAACAAAAGCGCTTCGCCGGCCACGCCCAGCCGTACGGCGATTTTTCTTTCGGCCTTCGTCTATCCGGGCGTCGGCCAGTGCTTCCAAAAGCGCTGGCTGACCGGCGCGGTTTTTGCCGGGCTGTTCACCGTCCTGGCGGTCGTGTTGATTTACGTCGTCTTCAAACCCCTGCTGCACAATTTGAACGCCGTCCTGGGTTGGTCCGCGAACCAAATGAACGAACCGCTTGAATCCATGTCTCTTCGGAATATTCTAACTTCGTTTGGACTGCTCATCCTGGTTTATGTCCTTAATCTGTTGGACGTCGTTCGAGCCCAGCGAAGGTCCTTCACGAAAGCAGAAAGCCCGCTCTGAAACATTCGTCCTGGGCAATAAAAACGGGACTCCACGGTAAGGCAGAGTCCCTTTTATGAACAACTCGGCATCAAACTAATTAGTCGCCGTATACCGTCGTCTTATACTGGCCGTAAATGCCGAGGATGTTTTTGGCATCCCAGTCCACATGGTGAATCTTGGTAATTCCTCCGTCGCTCATGGCCGCTGCGATGCTGGCATCGCCCGTCGCCACCAATCCAAGAATCGATGTGCACTGAGACACCCCGACCTTCGAGGCGCCGGCATTTGACGTGACCGCTCCCGGCAACTTGAGTTCCGTGTAGGCCGCTCCCATAGGGAAGGGAGAAGCGCATCCCGAAACCAGAAGGACTCCTACCGCAAAGACGCTGCATAACGCCATACTTGTAATTCTCTTCATTCGAGGCTCCTTTCGTTGGGCACAGGACCGTCCACATGCCCGATTAAGGTAGGCCGAATTTCAGAGAATTCAACAGGGTGGCGGCAGGACGAGCAGCCCCGTCCTGCCTCAAGATCCAAGTCCCAGCCCTACGGCTAGCTCAGCTCAAATCGCTCCAGCCGATCCGCGATCCGCACCATGAATCGCGCGAGTTGAGCCAACACCAGGCCCATCAGACCGCTCAGAAACGTCGAAGTGAACATCAACAGCACAATCCAGCCGCTGGTGCTCTGATCCTGCAAAGAAAAGACCGCCCAGGACAGAGAAAGAAAACAAAGCGCGAACCCGACCGTGCCCAACGCAACCGCAAAAAGGCGCATCCCGCCGCCGCCAAGGTCCTCCAGATAATCGTCGGATTCATCCCCCTGTTCGCCGGAGGATTTCGACGACATGACGATCGTCCGCTTGGGAATCCTTACGACCGGCGCCCCCGTGGACGTCGAGGGCGGAGGCTGGACGAACGTTTTTAACTTTGTGGTGACTCTTTTTGCCTTTTCCCCAGACTCCGCCAGGACAGGAACGGTCTGAGGCGATTGGCATTTCGGGCATTCAAAGTCTTCGCCGGCTTCATCCACATCCGCCGTCAGCTTGGCATTGCATTGACTACAAAAAAAGACGATATCGTCCATAAGTCCCTCCGCAACAGAGCCTGTTTTATTCGCTAGCGCAGTTAAGCTCTAAAAGTCTCACAAGAACCGTAGCTCTGTCAAGCGGGCCAGCAGCGCGGTTGCAGACAGGATGCATCTTGACTGCCGCAGAAAACACGGATCTTCTTTGGCCCATGGACATCGTGTGGAAAGCTGCCAACCCTTCCTCGGCCCCGTCTCCTTCTCGCCGACCTGAGTCATTACGGCCTCCGATGTGCTTTCCGCGACCGTGGTAATAAGGACCGATTCGACAAGATTGGCAGGTTTCACAACCTGCATTTCCATGCCCCTACGCAGTCCCTTGTCTTTGCCTGCATTCAGCGTTACGGTCGTATCCTTGAACCTCCACTCGCACACGCTTGGCCGTGTAGTGACAGAACCGATGTTGACGATTTCGTCCGAGGGGATCAGATAGCGCCGTTCTCCCCACGGAACAGGACGAACTCTTCAGCAATGCCCTGAAATCCCTTCCGTTCGTTCTTGAATGCGAAGGACAAGCGGATTCTGCCGTTCGTCTCCGTGACATGGCCATAGTTCCTGTCATACAAACCAAGGCATCCGTGCCACTCGAAAACATACCCGGCGCCCGGTGCGAGGAGCAACGACACGTTCACGCCAAGACCGTCACCGCAGTAATACTCACCCGCCCACGGATGGTTCGTCAGGGGATTCGCAGCAGCCCGAATGCGATCCCGCAGTTGCTTGGCGGTCTTCTCGGCTGCGTCTGTGTATTTCGCGCCCTCCCGCTTCTCGGCCAGAGCAACCGATCCGCACACGAGCAGAAGAGCCGCGAGCATCATCATTTTCATTCTTCGTTCTCCATACAACAAACGGCACGAGATAATTGATCTTATTCTTTTCATCATCTTATGTCGACCGTTGCGCCTCATCGGATTCCGAACCGGGTGTATCTCGACACTGCCGCAGATTCATTCCATTCAATAAGGATCGGGCTTGCGAAATGGAGCCGGGGCGACCTCGCCCCGGCCAGCGGGGCCATGTGGCCCCGTCTCCAGCAATCACTGGCCAGTTTCTCCCCAGGTACGTGTTTTCTGCGGCAGCATCAAGATGCACCCTTCCGAACCCGCCACGGGTGAGGAATACTTGTTCGACCTCTCTATCGCCGAAAGTGTAGGTCTGCGGCCTCCCCAATAGATAGGATTAGTCTGTGTCCCTCCCGTCCCCAACCGCCCCACGACTGAACATGTCGTGAGCCGTCAGGAGTGAAATACTCGACCGAGACAATTGCCGGTCCCATCGGGTGAACCGAGATTCGCTTTTTTGCACCACTGGGCAGGCGTGCGATCGTCTCGGAAAAACCGAGTCCGCTTATGACAACATTCGTGACCTGCTCTGATCCAGAGTTGCTGACAAGAATATCGTTCGCGCCGGGTCGGTCTCGAAGTCTCCAAGCCCCATACTCTCCTCGCAGATCGCCGGCAATCGTGAACTGGTAGTAGTATTTCCGTGAGTCTTCCAACCCTCCGGTAAAAGATAGTTGCTTCTCCGAGCCGTCGACTTGGCAGCGAATAATGACGCTTGATTTCCCTTTTGGACGGACATGTGCGAGGCGACGCTCGCCACGCAGGAGAGTGCCAAGAGGAACCGCAAAGCCCTCGCCTTCGAGGACGACGTGATCACACGTAAACTCAGAGGCATTCAGAACGCAGAATTCAGCCGGGCCGTTGCGATGCGCATACAGGGCAAGTCCACCATATAGAATGACGGCGGCAAAGCCCGTCACGAGAACCGCCGATGCATGCGACTGAATGCGTGAAGCAATCGCACGCCTCTTGTCCGGCGGAATTGCGAAGCGCCAGACAAGTTCGATCAGGACATATGAGGCAATTGGACGGGAAATCCAGGGGACTTCCACAAGCGAGAGCCAGAAAAGGCGAGGAAAGACCAGCAGCGCAAACAAGACGCGCGGTAGGGACTTGAAACCGGGTGGCGTTCCGTCCGGACTGAAACCTTGCCACGATGCGAGGACGATTCCCCAAACAAGGAGCAGCACGATCCCAAGCAGAACTACTGATCGAGCGAGCCACCGTAAGGCTTTCAGTATTTTGACTGCGGCATTCATCAATTTCAGTTGCGGTCGAACGTTACGGGCAAAACGTACGCTCCACCCGCTGGGCTTCATCTTTGATCCCAAGTAGAGTTCCTGACCCGGTGATTTTGATGAGAGTGATGCCTACAATACTCATCCACAAAACAGCAAAGAGAAGACCTCCTGCTATCGCTTTCATGAGCCGAGAACCACCATGCCGCGAATCATCCTTGAACACCAACCAAGCGAATATGAGGAAGACCAGAATCAGAGGAATGCCAAACGCAATCCACATGTAAAATGATAGCGGTCGCGCATTGCTGTAGATACGAGGAAGCAGAAGGATGAGGAGCGCCTCCAGAGCGAGCAGGCTCACAAAGACCAGAGTATTGCGCAGTAGTTTCATTCAATTATCATGGCCCATCGTCGAAAATCTCGGGCGGCTTTTACGCCGTACCGAAAATTTTGTTGGCATTTTTATTTGTAGTCATCCTCATTGTCAAAGTATTCGAGTTTTACTGTTTCCGAACCCTCTGTCGCATTTCCCATCTTTGGGCTTATGTGGATGTGTCCCGATGAATCAGTCTTCCCGATTATTCGTTTCGAAACTTCACTGAGATATCCAAGGCCTTCTTTATTTCCGCAAATACGGATTTCGCCGTCCTTTTGCGTTATCTTCAGTAGAAAATGCTCTTGGGGTTTCATTTCATTTCTTTATGCCAACGTCAAATTTCAGCGACAGCGTTTACGCTGTACGCTGGAAATTTTTTGTTGGCTTAATAATGATATCGTAGTTGCGCAATCAACAACGATTCCTCTTCCACTTTGTAGACCATCCTGTGCTCATCTGTTATCCGCCGTGACCAGTAACCTCCCAAAACATGCTTCAATGGTTCTGGCTTCCCTGTGCCTTGAAAAGGTGTGCGCACGGTTTCTTTGATAAGGCTATTGATCCGCTTCAGTACTTTCTGATCGGTCGATTGCCAGTACAGATAATCCTCCCATCCATGTGTCGAGAAGATCACCTTCATTCAATCAGATCCCGTTCCTTTCCCTTGCCTGCTTCCAGCTCCTTGATCGACTCAAGCAGACGCTGTGCGTTCTTGGGACTACGCACCAGGTACGCGGTCTCCTGCAATGTTTCATAGTCGTCCAGCGACATCATAACCACGGCATCTTCGCGTTTACGTGTAATGATAACCGGATCGTGATTCCGACAGACCTTCTTGATGGTCGACGCCAGCTTCTCCCTCGCTTCAGTATAGGTGATTGCATTCATAGTATGTACAGGATACTGTACGGTTTGTTCCCTGTCAAATGCGTTTGCCTTTAGTGCCAACGATCAGCCTAAGCGGCGCGGCTTGTCCGCGTACGCTTCAGGCTCTGGTTGGCATAGTGCAAATTCCCGTGATTATGGTTATCCCAACAAAAGCCTGACGGCTTGATCGGGAGCAACATTGATAAGTTCGGCATAACGTTCAATACCAAATAATTCTTGTAAATCAATGAAGACCTTAGTCAGTGCAGGCTGCATCAGTTCAAAGTAACGCAACTGAGCGGCTTTTGGATTGCTTCTGTCTAATTGTTGATACGCCTCAATTCGTTGACTATGAAAATGTTCATATATTCTTCGAAGCTCTAACCTCTGCTGGTCTGGAAGAGTTTCGATATCTAATGGGAACTGTGCTTCGAAGTCTTTCTGCATGATAGCAAGTTCATCTGTTATGTGCCCTTCAATCTGAGCTAACACCCTTGCAACCTCACTATCTGGAATACTGTAGGGCTTGTTCGTATTAAGTTCATTCGCAGATTTCTCGGCGAGGTCCCTATAGGCATTGAGACCGAAAACATACTTGCCATACATGAAATTAACCAGGAAGTTTCCGCTTGCTTCGCAAGCATCTACGCCAGCGAGGACAAGAAGACGATTGGCGACACAATGACAAGTCCCATCTATAAAGTTTGTTATTCCCGTTGGATGAGCTTGATCATGGCCATTAATCAATCTAGCCCACTCAGCGATTCCTTGGCCTTCCGCCACTATTCGGCACTTAGACTTATCAATTTGTGAGGCACCGCGCCCGAAACAACCCCAATCATCACCATCTGAGGAAGTAACAAATACGTGTTCCATTTGGTGTCCGTCTATGGCTTGTATTGTCTTGCGAATGCCTCCGGGAATTTCATAGTTTGCAGGTGTCGCATAACATGTGAATGTGGCCTTTTCCATAATTTCATCTCTCTTTCTTATGTAGATTTAAATATCTTTCGCCAACGTCACAAATCTCGGGCGGCGTTTACGCCGTACCGAGAATTTGGTTGATTCATTCCATAATATTTCCAGCCTTAAGCAAAGGTTCGACGATTCCCTTGGCCTCTTCAAAAAGGTATTGCGACTGCTCCGAGAATGGCGATGCCGGTAGATCCCAGTGCTTGTCCTTGTCATCGAAGTGCAGTTTGTTGGTTCCTTTGCTCGCCAGTCTCCAATTTTCATTTTCTTGTTCGGATTTGGACTGGATCATCGTACGGAATTCCCTCAATGCTTCGAGTCGCGAGTAAAAGTGCAGTAGAGCCTCAATCCGACGTTTGGATAGATAGCTGGCTATGTTGCTCGATTCAGAAAGAAACGCTTGGTCGTGGAATGCAGGAAATGGTCGTCGGATTAGTTGATTGCAGCGGGCGATGTACTCCACCTCTGGCCTCGCAGGCTTCTCGGCAAGTACTTGATTCCATAGTTCGCGCAGGAGAGAAAGGTTGTGCCCAATCTCGTAACGGATAATCCGGCGTACCCGTGACTTGCGTCTGAGGTGTATAATTATGGCCCAGACAAGCTTTGATCCCTCGCTCAGTAAGTAGCCGATAACCAAGAATGCTAGTGCGTATTTCTGAGCTGTCGGCATCGTCTGCAATGCATGAGCTGCGTTACCCGTGATTGTGAGCAGATTTGTCATATTGATTCTTCACACAACAGTGTTATTGAGCGGACTTTAAGTAGTCGTTATGCAGCGTCCGCTTTATCATATTTGCCCCTGAGGGTAAGGGCTGGCGTCGAGGCGGGTCAAGGATGAAACAGGCTTGGCGTCAATTATTTATGAAGACCATTTCGCTGCCGGCCTGGCGGGGCGAAGTAGACTATATGCAAGGAGCGATCAGAGGGGGGTAAAGACAACTTAATGGACCCCTGTACTCCAAGTAGTCTTTAATGCAACGGGCGTTTTTGTATTTTGGCCTTGAGATTAACGAACGGAACGAAGGCGGGGGCATGGAGGAAATGGCTGGCGGATAATTTATTATGAACGAACGTTCACTCTTGGTCTTGCGGACGAAATCGTCTTTATGTAACGAGGTAGATGGGTAAGGACTATTTGTATAAAGACTACTTCGAAGCACAGTCTATTTATGTGCGCTGTAAACTCGTTGGATGGCAAAACGGGTTCGGCGCGCCTTCGAGCAATCCAGGCACATGATTCCTGGAGGGTTCCGCTCTGTCGGAACCTTCTTCTTTCGGTCGCGACGGAGCGCGACCCTCCAAAATAAGGATCTGCCGGCCAATCGATAAGTGATCGTTTCACATAAATAGACCGTGTACTTCGAGGGGGTGGGAAAAGGCGTTGAAGGACACGGCGCCGGTTACACTTCAGGCGGCATATCGCGAAGCCATTGTGAAGTTTCGATACTGGTTATGGGAGACACGGAAAAAGACCGGGCGGCGGCGGCCACGCAAATACAGACGTTCATTTTCTTGTGAACCTCTCCCAGCCTCAAGAAAGAACTTGCTTAACGAAAACCGATGTAGATCATGGGATTCAAATCCATCCACGCATAACAGGCGAGATATGAAACGAATAATACGACGAACGTCCATCGCAGGCTTGGCTCTGAGCGCCGCCCTGTCCTTGATGGGCTGTAACGAAAACCAACCCGATCCTATGGTCGACCGCCTGCATCAGCAGGATCAACGGATCGCCCGCCTGGAGGCCCGGCTCAGCGAAACCGAAAGCCTGCGCCGCACGGAGCAGCGCGCGCTGGCTGAAAAACTGGAGGCCCAAGCGGCGGAAGGCCGGCATGCAACGGACCAGTTGACCATCCAACTGAGCGAAGTCAATCGCACGCTCGACGAACTGGAAAACTCGGCCAACAAGCTGGCGGCCGCCCTCCAAGTCTTGAAGCAAACGCCCCGCGCCCCGGAAAATGTCTACACGCCGCCGCCGATCGAATCGGATTTTGTGGAAGAGCCCGCCGGCCGCAATGCCGATCGATTTCCCGTCGCCCTTGAAAACATCGTCGGCGAGGAAATCGTAACCGGCGCTCACATCAGCACTCGCATGGCGCCCACGGACAAATTCGAAAGAGACGGCATGGGCAACAAGACCCGCGTCATGGAGCAGGAGGAATTCGAAGTCAACGAATACGGTTATCAGGTGCGATTTGACGTCCGCAACCTGACGCGAACGCCCAAGGAAATTGAGGTCAGCGCCGGTCCAGCCTCCCGCCGCTTCACGATCCCTGCCGAAGGAGTCCTCACCAACGCCGCCGTGTCGTCCGTGATGGGGGCGAAATTAAGCGTCAACATCGGCAGTCTTTCACGAAGCTATCCGGTCGAGTACGACAGAAAGCCGTTGAAGAGCAGGGAGTAGTGATCAGTGATCGGCATCCAGTTATCAGTATTCAGTAATCAGTGATCAGTATTCAGTAATCAGTGATCAGTAATCAGTATTCAGTATTCAGTGATCAGTAATCAGTATTCAGTAATCAGTATTCAGTATTCAGTAATCGGTGATCAGTATTCAGTGATCAGTGATTGGTTATCCGCAAAGGGAATGTTAACGGCCTTCGAGTTCGCGGAAGGCGCTGGGGATTTCTTCGATCAAATCGCCGGCAATCAGACCGGCTTGCGATTTGCGCAGCGCGGCCCGATCCCCTGCCCGCCCATGCAAATAGACCGAGGTACAAGCGGCATCGAACGCATCGAAGCCCTGCCCCAGCAAACCGGTCAGCATGCCGGCCAATACGTCGCCGGTTCCGCCCGTGGCCATGCCGGGATTGCCGTTGATATTCACTTGGAGAGGCTGGTCCGCCTGGCCGATCACCGTTCCGGCGCCCTTTAAAACGACCGTAGCGCCCGTCGCCTTGACCGCTGCCCGCACCGCACCACAACGATCCGCTTGGATTTTTTCCACCGTAGTGGACATCAGGCGCGCCAATTCCCCGGGATGCGGAGTGATCGCCAGCGGATTCCGTGCCTTGCCCATCCAATGGGCCTGTCCTTCCAAAATGCTGATCGCATCGGCATCCAAAACCAATGGACGGGGGCAATCCCGAATGATGCTGCGCACGAGTTGCAGGCTTTGATCATGCCGCGTCAACCCCGGCCCCAAAAGCACGGCATCGAATTCGTCCAGCCGCTCCTGCCAGGTATTCCACAATTCGTAGCCCAACGTTCCTTGCGCGGTTTCCGCCACGCCCGTCACCATGACTTCCGGCATGAAGCCCGCCACGATCGGCGCGATGCTGGCCGGAACCAGCACCGTCACCAGGCCGGCGCCCGAACGCAGAGCCGCCCGAGCCGACAAGGCGATGGAGCCGCTATATCCGCGCGACCCGCCGATCAACAAGACATGTCCAAACGTTCCCTTGTGCGACAATCGCGCCCGCCGGGGCATCAAGGGCCGAAGATCGGCCAAGGCAATCAATTCCTTCTCCCCTTCCATGAGGAGATGGTCAACAAATTCCTGAGGAATTCCGATATCGACCACCTCCAGGCTGCCCACGTATTCCAAGGCCGACGGCTCCACAAAGCCGCGCTTGGGCAGCCCCATGGTTACGGTTACGTCAGCTCGAACCGCCTCCCCTTCCGCTTGTCCGGTGTCGGCATTCAATCCGGAGGGAATATCGATGGAAACCACCAACGCATCGTGCGACCAGGCATTGACGCATCGGATGGCCGCCGCCGCCGCGCCTTGCGCGGGCCCGTCCGTGCCCGTGCCCAGCAGGCCGTCGACAACAATCTCCCCACAAGGCCGTCCCGTGCACACCCGATCCCAATCTTTCACCGAAGGCAACTCGCGCAATTCGATCCCAGCCGCTTTCATCCGGTTCAAATGCGTGAGCGCATCGCCTTTGACATCGACCGTCGCGCCGGCCAGCCAGACGGTCACGGAGTAGCCCAATTCCTTGAGGAGGCGGGCCGCCGCAAAAGCATCGCCTCCATTATTGCCTTTCCCCGCCGCCAGATGAATCGCCGGATGGCAGCCCCCCGACAACTCCGTAAGCCGGCGAACCGCACGAACCACTCCTTCGCCCGCCCGCTCCATCAAGGCTTCGCCAGGTATCCCCAATTCATCCATCGTCCGTCGGTCCAACTGCCTCATCTGCGCTGTGGTCGCCAGTTTCATGCTTCCCCCTTAGGCCCCAAGCAGAATAGCCTGGGCCACCGTATAATTTTTCGCGTGTGAAAGACTGATCAAAACTTTCCGGACACCCCGGCTTTGAGCCAGGCGGGCGCCTTTTTCGCTCCATTGCACCGACGGCGCACCGGTGAGTTCGTCGCGGATAACTTCAATATCCAACCATCCGATATGCTCCCCCACGCCGGTTCCAAAAGCCTTGCTCACCGCCTCCTTGACGGCAAAACGCCCGGCATAATGATGGGCCGGCGTCGCCTTGGATTCGCAATAGCGCTGCTCGCTGGGAAGGAATACCCGGTCCTTGAACGCCTTCGCCCAACGCTCCAGCGTTTCGTTCATGCGTGCATTTTCAACCAGGTCGATGCCAACCCCCAGCACCGTGGAGGGGCGATCGGGAGCCCCATTATCCACCTCGTCCTCCTGTATAATGCGACATGGCTTCGATCGTTTCGCGAACCGCCTCTCTCAAGCCCACCATCACGGCCCGGGCCACGATGCTGTGACCGATGTTCAGGGTGTCGAGATGAGGCATTTGAAGAATGCCGGAAATGGTATCCAGATTGATGCCGTGGCCGGCGTTGACTTTCAAGCCCAGCGAATGCGCCAGGATCGCCCCCTCTACGAGCCGTTCCAACTCCTGTTCGGCCTTCGCCCCCCGGGCATCGCAATACGTGCCGGTATGCAGCTCCACGTACGGCACGCCCACTTCCGCCGAGGCTTCCAACTGGCGGCGATTTGCCTCCACAAAAAGGCTGACCGCGATGCCGGCGTCCTTCAGCCGCTGAACGGTGGAACGAAGATTTTCCTTTTGCCCCGCGACATCCAACCCGCCTTCCGTCGTCACTTCCATGCGTTTCTCAGGAACCAGGCAAACCTCTTCCGGATGAGCCTTCAGGGCGATCTCGACAATCTCAGGCGCATTGGCCATTTCCAGATTCAGGGGAATCGTCAGCTCCCGCTTTAATTCATGAAGATCCGCATCCTGAATGTGACGTCGATCCTCCCGCAGGTGAATCGTTATCCCCTCCGCTCCGGCCTCCACGCAAAGCCGCGCCGCTTCCAACGGACGGGGATAGGTCGTCCCCCGCGCTTGCCGCAGCGTCGCTACGTGATCGATGTTAACCCCCAACCGCACATGCTTCTTGTCCGCCATGATTGAAATCCACCTTTTTTAGGAAGTGAACAGTAATCAGTGATCAGTTGTCAGTGAAAAAGGAATACTGATCACTGTTTACTGATCACTGTTTACTGATCACTGATTACTGATCACTGATTACGCTTCACTTCCCTCTCACGCAATATAATTACGGACGGGGAAAAACAAGCAACAAAGACCATTAAAAGGCGCTGGCGGAATGGTCTTTCGGCGGGTTCGCCGACTTCGGGGTTCCTTGATAAAGCAAACACAGCCCCCGGCCCTGAGCACGAATTTCGCGCAAGGCGGACGAAGCCGCCTCCACCAACACCCCCATTGCTCGGCCATTTTCAGGGGAGCCCGCAACGCCTGCACTGACGGCAATTTTCAGGGTTGAATCCGCATGAACGATCGATAACGCTTTCACGCCCTCCAAAATCCGGCCCGCTATTTGAAGAGCGGCTTGGGGTCTGCAGGATAGCACGATCGCCCACTCGCCTCCCTCAAACCGTCCAACCAAATCGTTGACTCGAACCGCCCCTCTCAAGAAAAGCCCCAAGGCCCGTTGAATGACGTCCACCGCTTCCCCTCCATAGCGTTCCGCATAGCGCGGAAGAAAGTCGACATCGAGCACAATCAACGAAACCGGCTCGCCATTTTTCTCACGCCGGACGAAAAACTTGCGACCCTCCGCAGCCAGTTGCGAGGCCGTCAGAATGGCTCCGGCCGTTCTTTCCATGACGTTAACAGGCGGCCATTCCGTTTCCGAGGACATCGCGCGTGACCAAAGGTCTCCAGCCCGGTCCCCGTCCTCTGGATAAACAGCTATTCCCGCACGCAGTTGGATGGCGGGCTGGACCCTACGAACGACCTCCTGCACCCGCTTTAAAATGCCGGGCAATACGTCTTTTCCAGCTCCCAATATAAATCCCAATCGGGTATCGAAGCCCGACACGACATCGTCACGGCGAAGCGCCGCGCGAACTGTTTGAACCACTTCACTTTCGGGGGAAAGAAGAAAGCCTTCAGGGAAGCCCCCCAGCGAAACCACCGCCACGGGACAGCGGTCTCTCCGGGCTGAGCGAAGGGTCTCCCCCAGTTGCTTGACGAACTCCGCCTCCGAAGATTGTGCGGAAGAGGAATCCGCCGCTGCGTCGGCCTGCTCTTCATGCCGCAGGTAGCTGGCCAACACAGCGATCCCTGCAAACGATACGACGATTACCCCCAGCACCTGTAACGCCGCCGATAGGATAAATGGAATCCCCGACACCCATCACCTCATAGGAATATGGCCGCCGAACCGAGCCCGGTTCGCAGGGCATAGAACTTCAAGCGATCGACGGCCGTATGTTATCAAACAATCGTTTCGCCGGTTTTCTGATCGAAGAAATGAGCCTTCTTCATATTCAAAACCAGCGATAGATCCTGATTCACTTCCACGGTCGCATGGACGCCCACGCGTGCAATGAACATATGCTTGCCGGTGTTGAGGTACAAGTAGGTCTCCGATCCCATCGGCTCCACGACTTCCACCCGTGCTTTGAGCTGAAATTCGGGATTCGGATTGCTCACGTACAGCGCATCCGCGATATCCTCCGGACGAACGCCGAAGACCATCGATTTGCCGACATACGACGCCAGCTTCGGTGCATGGCTGCTTTCGACGTGAACCGTGAAATTGCCTTCGTTGAACAGGATCGCATTATTCTTCTGCTCGATGGTCCCCTCGAAAAAGTTCATCGGAGGACTGCCGATAAAGCCGGCTACGAACTGGTTGACCGGCCGGTCGTAAAGATCCATCGGCGCCGCCACCTGCTGGATAAACCCGTCCTTCATAACCACGATCCGGTCGCCCATCGTCATGGCTTCCACCTGATCGTGCGTCACGTAAATCATCGTCGAAGACAATCGCGTATGCAGTTTGCTGATTTCCGTGCGCATTTGAACGCGCATCTTCGCGTCGAGGTTGGAAAGAGGTTCGTCGAACAAAAAGGCCTTGGGCTTCCGGACAATCGCGCGGCCGACCGCCACGCGCTGGCGTTGCCCGCCCGACAGGGCTTTGGGCTTACGTTCGAGAAGATGCTGAATGCCCAGGATTTCGGCGGCCTCACGAACGCGCTTGTCGATTTCCGCGTTCGGATACTTGCGCAGCTTCAATCCAAAAGCCATGTTCTTATAAACGCTCATGTGCGGGTAAAGGGCATAATTCTGGAAGACCATCGCAATATCCCGGTCCTTCGGCGGCACGTCATTGACCTTCTTGCCGTCAATGTAAACGTTTCCCTTGCTGATCTCTTCCAAGCCCGCCACCATGCGCAGGGTAGTGGATTTACCACAACCGGACGGCCCAACCAACACGACAAATTCACGGTCCTCAATTTCAAGATTGGCGTCATTCACCGCCACAACATTGCCGGAATATATTTTATATACGTGCTCTAATAAGACTTTGGCCATCGAACACTCCTTCTACGCCCCGGGTTGAGCAACTGCTACACCTTGTTTGGCAGGGATCGCTCAATGCGGTTTATTTTCTTGTTTAGGACTCTTGAAATAGCACTACCGCTCAGGCTTTGTCAAAAACAAATAAAGGCCATGATGAAACCGCGACCAAGTCAACCGCGCCAGATTTCGCTGATTCGGTCGGCAAAAGTCAGGCTTACCTTGATGTGACCGAGTCCCGCGCGGGATAAGGCGGATATGGTTTCGCCCAAAGCCAGATCGTGACGATTGCACTGATCGCTGATGTGCGCCAGAAACACTTGCTGCAATTCCGTGCCGGCAATTTCGGTCAGCATTTCCGCCGCATTCCCATTCGAAAGATGCCCCTGCCGGCTCAAAATCCGCTGCTTAAGATGCCACGGCCGCGACGAATCCTTCACCAGTTGCTCGTCGTGATTGGACTCCAACACCAGCATCCGGCAACCTTTCAAACGCGTCCGGATTAACTCCGTGGCGATCCCCATATCGGTAACAATTCCCACTTTGGCGTCGCCCGCCCGAACGATAAACCCCACCGGATCGAAGGCGTCGTGCGGCACCGAAAACGGCTCAATGCTCAAATCGCCAATTTGGAAAGGGGCGCCATTTTGAAATACCGTCCAGGGCAGACCAGACGCTTTCGGGTCTTGTTGCATCAAAGCCTCAAGCGTACCCGCATTGGCATACGCAGGAATCTTGTGCTTGCGTTGAAGCGCTCCCAAGCCGCACGTATGATCGTGATGCTCGTGCGTTATGCACACCGCCTGGATGGCGTTCAAGTCGGCCCCTATTTGTTCCAGCCGCCGGGACGTTTCCCGGGCGCTGATTCCCATGTCGATCAGTATGGCCGCATGATCCGACCCGACATACGTACAATTCCCCGAACTCCCGCTGGCCAGCACACAAATCTGCAAGGACATATTAAATCTCGGTAAATGACGTTTGTTAATCTGAACAGTCACGCTGTCTTTGGCTATAGTATAGTCCAAGCTCCCGCCCCTTGTTCAAGGGGGAATGCGCACTCATTCACAGAACGGCGACGGGCGCACGCAAAAACGGGGGTTTATGGCCTTGAGTTGTACAAAGCTTCGCGATAGCGTAGAAACTAAATACGGAGATGCCCAGTGGTCGAACAAGGTTTAGTACAATCTCAAGATCAGCGCCTGCAAATGATTCTGGCGCCCCAATTGCGCCAATCCCTCGAAATGCTGCAGGTCCCGCTGCTGGAGTTGCGCTCTCTTATTCAAATAGAACTGCAAAAAAATCCCACGCTCGAAGAGAAACTGCCGGAGACCACCCAGGTGGAAGTCGAACCCGGCTCCAGCGAACCGGAAAAAGATGCCGAACTGAATTTCAAGGAAGAATTCGATGTGCTCGCCCGGCTCGACGACGAATGGAAGGAATACTTCCACCAAAACCAGACCTCCCACCGCTACACCGAGGACGATGCCGCAAAACGGCAATTCCTGCTCGATTCGATTTCCCAACCCCAGTCGCTTCAAGACCACCTGCTCAGCCAGCTCAAGCTGTCCGGGCTCAGCGATCAGGATCAGCAAACCGGCGAACTGATTATCGGCAGCATCAACGACGACGGCTATTTGACCACCAACATCGAAGATCTCGCCCACTCCACTGGACACGAAGTCAAACATCTGCGCGACATCCTGATCATGATCCAGGAATTCGATCCCATCGGCGTCGGCGCTATTGACCTGCGCGAGTGCCTGCTCCTCCAATTACGACGGTTCGGCAAGGAAGATTCCCTGGCGGCCGCCATTGTCCGCGACCACTTGGAATCCCTCGGCGCCAAGAAATACGCCCCCATTACCCGGGCTCTGAAAATATCGATCGAAGAACTCCAGCAGGCGGCCCGCTTCATCGCCACGCTGGAACCCAAGCCCGGACGCCTTTTTACCTCCGATGCCACCGCCTACGTACTGCCGGAAGTCGTCATCAAGAAAGTCGGCGACGACTACGTCGTGATCATGAATCGCGACCAGGTGCCGCATCTGCGCATCAGCAAGCATTATCGCCAGTTGATGGAAAACACCTCCACAACAGAGGATGTCAAAAACTACATCCGGGAAAAGGTCCGCGCCGGCGCCTTTCTCATCAAGAGCATTCAACAACGCCAGCAGACCATCTTCCGGATCGCCACCGAAATCGTCAAAGTGCAGCGGGAATTTCTCGAGAAGGGCGTCTCCCATTTGAGACCCCTGACCATGTCCGAAGTGGCCGTCGTCCTTGGCGTCCACGAAACCACGGTGAGCCGCGCCATTTCCAATAAATACATGCAAACTCCGCGCGGCACTTTTGAAATGAAGTATTTCTTCACCCCGGGCTTCAAAACGGCCGACGGACAGGACGTCTCGAATAAATCCATCAAGGACATCATCGCCCAATTAGTCGGCGAAGAGTCGTCTGCCAATCCGTTGTCCGATCAGGACATGGTCGAAATCTTGAAAGAGCGCGGCATCACCGTCGCCCGCCGAACCATCGCCAAATACCGCGACGCCCTGCACATTCTCCCCTCGCACCTGCGCAAAACCTGAGCCCCTCAGACGCACAAGCCTGCTTTTCTTTGACCCACGAATCGTTGGCCGCCGCCACACCGCGGAAATCGCCGGCAGAGCCATTCCTTCAGCCGCCAGGCTTCGGCATAGTCCGAGTCGCTGTGCAGCAGGATGTCCAGTATCGTCAGGGCGCAGTCAAATTCTTCCTCCAGCAGGTAGGCCGCCGCCAATATCAAGTAAGCCGCCGGCTCGTTGTCTCGCTGCACCATCACCGCCAGATGCCGGATGGCGGTCTCGAATTGGCCTTGCTTAAGATAGTCCAACTGAACCCAAAGCCGCTCCAACACCCCCTCCCCCTCCGCCGTTGCGCCCAGTTCGAAACGCCGATCCTCCACAGCCTCCTCCAACAACGCCAACAGCTCATCAGGTAAACAGGAATTGCTCCGCCCCCTCCCGCTGCTATAATCGAATCCCAGACTTAAACCACTCATCATCGCCCACCTCCTGCTCCCGACCGTGAAACCGAAACCTTCCAGCAGCAAAAGATAGTCACATCCCTCTAAAATGCCCATCAGTCAAAAGCTTAAACAAACTCGCGAATTGCATGACTCCACAGGTTCTTTCCAAGCCCCGCCAACACTATGAATTGCCCGCGAAATACGCGAAAAAACGCTCACCTGACAAATTCAAAGCCTGCGCAAACCGTAAAAATCGATTTTTATGCCCAAAAAGCGCCGCTAACAAAGTTCTGGGACCGGATGACGAGAAATTCTAATATGACTTTTTCATCCCCCATTCGTTGCGCTTCCTATTCGTTGGAAAATTTCTTTATGTGAAGAACTCGGGTCGGACCACGGTAACTTGTTAGCTCTTATAGGCGTACATAAACGAGATCGCTTCCAAAACCACGTATGGAGCAATTTTTCAGCTCAAAAATTGATTCTTACAATCCGCGCATCAGGGCGGGCAGAACGGGGCACACAAGTGTCTCATCTCCAGGTTCATGAATAGATACAGGGGTTCGGCTCCTACAGAAGAGGCAAGGCATCGCGAACCGTAACCTCCTCATATTGTTATTGTGAAATAAGGAAGTGTAATTTTTGAACCTTGATTCTGCTGAAAAAGTCGCCGGTTCGCACGAAGTCCCGTTGGGACAACGTCCCTCACGGGAGAACCGGCCTACAAAAAACTGCCAAAACATTGGTCTTTTATTGTAGGCCGACTCTGCGAGTCGGCGTTCTTTGGACTTTTCCAGCAAAATCAACTAAGGATCGTTGCCATTCCTGGCCGCGACGGCAGGCCTGCGTTTCGGGGCAAATTACCATAGCTGGTCTCAGGGCTTCTTAACCCGCAGAATATAGATGTTGCAGCGCGCGGTCGCGAGCGCATCCGTGTAGCAATTGAGCGGCGGCGTCGCCGGCAGGTCGATGGCCAGGGGCGCGCCGGCGACCTCGTTCATCAGATTGGTGGTCCGGTGCAGCGTATAGACACGCCCCTCCACGCTCGGCCAGGTCAGCACGTTATTGGCTTGAACTTTCCGGGTGTTAGCCATTCCAAAAAACGATGAAGCGCTATGAGGATCGGTGCCGGCGATAAACTCGGCGAAGGCGCCGCAAGCGTCGCCGTCGCTGTCAAAGAATGGCGTCACGTTGGTCACGTGCCCGTAATATTGCCATTCCCAGGCGTCGGGAATGTGGTCGGCATCCGTGTCTTCCATGAGATTGGCGGGATTGCTTTCGATCGCCCCTATATCAACCGTGTTAATCCAAATCCGGGGACGTCGATCCATGTCCAGCGCCAGCAGCATCCAGGCTTGATTGGTCCCCTTATCGATGCACGGCGACGAACCGCTCAGCCGATAGTTGCCTTGGCGTTCAAAATTGGGATTCGAAGCAAAGCAACCTTCCTGGTTATTGATCGGCAACGGCGCCAGACAGGAATGGGAATACTGGGGTCCATCCCCCATGCAGGCATAGTTGCTGCCATAGCCTGACGAGTTTTGATAGATGATGGTGTTCCAAACTGCGCCGGTGAACCAGGAATAGAGCCCTCCGCCCGCCGTGGTCCCGCTATTTCGCGACACCGTACAGCTTTGCAGTTGACCGCCCCGATCCAGATATACGCCGCCGCCCTGATTGGCCATATTGGTCAAAACCAGAGCATTTCGGATGTCCCCACCCTTCCAACAATAGCTTCCCCCTCCATATTTGAAGGCATAATTGCCGCTGACCTGACAACTCCTTACCAACCCGTTGCTGGCACAAAAAACTCCGCCGGCATTTTGCGACGAACGATTTTGCCGGATCGAACAATCTTCAACCAGTCCGTCCTCATCGCAAAAAACACCGCCGCCATAGGCCCCGCGATTCCCCTGAATCGTGCATTGGCTGACCTGTCCGCCGGCCGCGCAATAGACGCCCCCGCCGGCTCCAGGAGCGTTAACGGCGATGTTGGTCAGTATCCGACAGTTCACGACCTCGCCGCTGGCGCAAAAAATCCCGGCCCCAAAGCCGGCCATGTTCGTATAAATCGTGCAGTCGCTGACCGACCCGCCCCCATCCATGAAGATGCCGCCTCCGGAATAATCCGGGCTCCAGCTTCCTGCGCCGATTCGAGTGCCCCCTTGCATCACGGTAAATCCAATCAACTGGGAACCCGCGGTCATATAGACACATCGAATTCCGCTTTCGCCAGCCGGATTTCCGCCCACAATGGTCGTATAATCCGCGCCATCCAGACCTATCACGGTCACCGAATTGGTCAGCACCACGCGATTAGAAACCTGCTGGCCTAAAATAACCGCCCCCCCCTCCGCGTAGGTTCCCGGCAGCACATAAATCTCATCCCCGGGCGAGGACGCATTCACCGCCGTCTGTATCGAGCGCGCCGCGGTGTCCACCGTGAGATAAGGCGCGCTGGGATTGACGCTATAAGCGACCACATAACGCGTAACCGCTCCGGCTGCCTGCGGCAGCAAACAACAAAACAGACCCGCCCAGCAGGCCGCAACATACACCTTTAATGAAATCTTCATGCAGCTCCTCGTCAATAACCGTCCGGCCTTTGCGGAGCAGGCTGCCCCCAAAGGTAAATCTTAATGTACTGTTCGATCGCCTGAGTCTTGCCCGCCCGCACGGCTACCTGATACAGGCGCGGGCCATCGCTCAAATTCACATGCTCTGGCACACGAATAGAAACGGCCAGAGGAATGGACGCGCCGGGATCGAGCAAAATATCCTGGCGCCCAAGCTGAATGTCCTCGGGATCGCCAACCTGGCTTCCCTGATCCGGTTTGTAGGACGATTGGGCGGAAGAAATAGCCTCAAGACGATAAGAACAGACAGACTTGGACTTATTGACCAACTGAATGGGCTTTCCTAGCGGGGCCAAAACCTCTACCGCCTGCCCTGGGACCATCTCGAAAAGATCAATGCGCGGAGGATCCAAAAGAAAGGCTGCATCGGACGGATTCTCCAAAGCAAATTGAAGAGCTGTTTCGTTGCGCACGGGAGCCACGGAAAACAACAAAGACCCTGTGATTTCGTATCCGATGTGAACGCCTTTCAGGTTCCTATTGCCGATCGTCGTAACGATCACATCCGCCTGAAATCGCCGGCCCAGGAGCGCCTCGTCGTTCGGCAGCGCAATGGTCATATCGATCTCCGATTCCACCAACGGAGGAACCTCGACGCTCGCGGCTTCGGGGCTCACCCAATCTACGCTCGGAATCGGCTCGTACCCCTCGCGCGGCATTTGCGGCACGCGAATCGTGACGAGCGCTTCAATCGGGACATTGAAGCGATTGCCGATCCTTAACGGCAGATTGACCAGCTTTTTCATGCTCACCGCACGGCCAATGGGGAGATTCTCCACAACAATCTTGCTGTAGTTCATCATCAGACCACCCTGTTCCTTGGCGACGGCTGCGCAAGCCAACGGCGCCAGGCTCCCCACCACCAGACAAGCGACAACGAATTTTTTCATGGGCGATCCGAAAAAAAATGCGTCCGGGGCAAGAGAGCCCCGAACGCAAAAACAGCCTGAATTATATCGCGACAGCGCCAATCGTTACCACAATGGTCTGCTCGTCTGTAGCGCCGTCCGTCGGGGCATCCAAGCGATACCGCAAACTGCGGAACGACTGCGTTGTATAGACGTTATTGCCCTTCGTTTCCGCCGCAGTCTCCGAATCCTGAGCCAGGGCGCTCGCTGTGGCGCGCAGAGCAACTCCACTCAAACGATCTTCCGGACCAAAATCGCTTTCGGCAACCGATCGTCCTGTCTCGGCATTGTCAGCCGGAGTTACCGCCTGGGTAAAAATTCCATACAAAACCGCCGTATTTTGAGCCGGCGCAGTACCCAGGGTCCAAGTTCCCAAAACCGCGGCGCTCGCCGTATAATCCACGGCGGCATGACCGACGTTGTTGACGGTCGCACGAGGCTGCCCGCCCGCATTATTGGACAGATTCGTCGTATTAAAACCGATAATGCCAAAGCTCGTCGGCAACTGGACGCCCTGCAAATCGATGGCATCGGAAGCCACGCTAACAGTTACAGGAAAGTCCAACGTCAAATTTTGCGCCGAAGCCGTGAGGCTCGCCACGCCCGCCAAAACCATCATACCGGCAATAAACTTTTTCATGAGTAACTCCTTTGGATTTGAAATTTCTTTGAATACTTCTCCACTGCATTAGCCACTAGCATCCCTTTTTTCCACTCCACCTCCTTTTCCCATTCCTTTCGCTCGATTGGACATTCTCTATACGTTTGGATGCGCTCGATGCCGGAAGAAAGGTCGCCGTCCGGTCCTGCGTCTCGCCGCCGCCGCTTCCCGGGCCAACCAGCCCCGCGAAGGGACACTCCGGCGCGAGATTCCGGACAACGGCCGCCGCAGATCGGGCCAAGACCGCTCCCCCAACCTTCCCGGCCATACCGTCATTACAACGCTCACTCTACCTTATTGATTAGGTTTGTCAATCCGTATATAATTTATTTACGTTATCCATGCTTAATGCTCATCTATATTGCGTTCTTTTATCTTTTACTGTTGGCGGCTACAAAAAAAATCGGCTGTCGTGCAAACAGGAATAACCACATCGGAATGAAGCGCAGAAAATTGCAACCGCCTGCCCCCCTGAGCAGGCGAAAAGCCAGAGTAGGACGCCAAGCGATGAATTCAATAAAATCGAGGACCGGTTTGTCCGCCCTTCCGCTCCCCTTTCGTTGCGCTTCCTATTCGTTGGAAGCTTTCCTTACCTCCTCTTCGAACGGCACGGCTCCCAGGCCGGACGTGACGAGAGGACTGCGGTTCGCGAAGCTTTTCCTTTTCTGTAGGAGCCGAACCCCCGTTCGGCGATGCGTCAAGACCATCCCAAACGATGACCAAAAAAAGTTTTCCAATTCTTGCCGCGTGAGCCGCGTAGGCCGCGGCAACGCGGCCGCACGCGGTAAAATCCTGCCATAAATCTTCCAACCATCGAAAAAAATTCGCCTCCCTTTTCCCAAGCCCTGGAACTCTTTTAGAGCCCGCCTGCCTCCAGGCCGGTGAATTCATATCAAAACCCCCGCGCTACGAAGGCGGCTCCATCGTGCTGAACACCAACCAAGTCTTCAAGCCGTAGCCCGTCCTCTTCAACAACGACAGCATCCTGGCCTCCGCCTTGCTCGACCGGCTCCTCCACCACGCCGAGGTCTCCATGATCGAAGGCCCCAGCTATCGGATGAAAAAAATCTGACGACCCGGATCCCCGCCAGCCCCGCTGCGCTGGCGGTTATTAAACCAGTGACTTTTGACGCATTTTTCACCGGCGCTGACAGCCTGCGGTGAGTTTGTCGAGCCGCAGCTTCTTCCGGGCGGAAAGCAGGCAGCGTGACCACGTGCGGCTTCGCCGGCGCGATGCCTGCCGGGTCTTTGTCGTGGCTTGCCGTTCTAAATCGCAGTCCGAGGAGCAGCGGCGATGTGGCGAGCGCGCGAGCCGCTGAGCCGCCCGACCCTGCCCCCCGCAAAGATTGCGGAGGGGGGTGGGGGGGGGTGTTGAATTAAGCGTAAGCGCCTCCGGGTGGGCGCGCGCCGGGCGGGCGCAGGAGGCAGAACACGATTTTATGCGACACAACAGGCTCCGCGATAGCGGTGGTTGCCTGTTGTGTGTGAGGAGTCCCCGACGAACGCACGCATAAAATCTTGTTCTGTCTCCTGCGCGGGGTGCGGAGTCTACGGAGCGGTTCGCACAAGACGTGACAAACAGCGGTTGTCTTCAACGGCTGTTTGGCGCGGCTTGTGCTGGCGCGCGCGGGCGGGTCCGCAGCGACCAACGGGAGCGAGTCCGCAGCAGGAAGAGGACGCGCATGGCCGAAAAGTTGCGGAGCAACTTGGCGGCGATGCGCGGGGGCGGGCGCATCGCTCCCGCCGCCCAGCTAACCCCCGCACGGGGATTTCCCCCGGCGCGGCCCACGCCGCGCCGGGGTAGACGATTCAATTCTTGATTCTTGAGATGCGGCCCCTATGGCTCCGAGGTGGACGATTCAATTCTTGATTCTTGAGATGCGGCCCCCATGACCGCCTGCTCTCTCTCATCGCTCCTTTAACCCTGGCTCTCCCCCCCAGGAAACAGAATTTGGCCCAATACCTTTAACTCCAAGAATAGTCATGATTGGTATCCCAGAGACACCTTCTTGACCTGAAAAATATAATAAGCATTGGCGATTGGAATCTGTCATCAAGAGAAAGTCGGGTTTATGTTTTCCTCGTAACCGCCAGATCATCCGATATGTTCCACGTATTGGATCGTCATAATAAAAAGATGCTTCAGTGGTAACGCCCCTCCCCAGGGGCGTCTCACCTCTAAGATACTGGACGTGGTAACTTCTCTGGCGAGAAGAGCCACCTAAAGCTGTGCGATAACACCGGACTTTCCATGTCGATGGAGAATCCTCTAAACGCCAAGCATGAAAATCCTTCGATACCTGAGTGGAATTAGGAAGTTCTCGATACTCCACAGGATGAATCCACTCAGGCATCCACTGAGCGTTGGGGTCATGAGTTGGAGTAGGTGGCGATACAGAGCATCCCATCAATAATACCAATAGATACAAAGGAGAAAGGACAACAACCTTCGTAAAGGTAAAACCACGACCCCATAAAATTCTGATACTATAAATGTTCATTATTGATTTGGATATACGGGCCAGTTAGCACGAGGAAAACTATCGCATCCGCCATCGCACTTCTGACAGTTTGAATTTACTTTTGCAGAGGGCAATCCCTCGATTGCTTGACAAAACGAAATGCGACCACTCGCCATTCGACGTCCGAGGTCAAAGGTGTTGAAATCTGACATAGGTTCTAACACCTCCCAGTCCTCAAAATGTCGAATCGTATCCCAAATTTCTGCTGCATCCGCAGCCAGATTTCTAAGGAGGATTGAGATACCAAATTCCTTCGCCGCAAAACCATACATGAGATTACCTGGAACATCAGCTCCAACACACTTCCCACACAAAGTAAGTGTACCCGCACAATCTGGCGAAGGGCATAATCCCCCAACATTTGCAATCCGGCCATTTTGTGTGTTTGCGGAATAATTCATGGCAAGAGCGAGCGACGCAAACCACTTTAGTGATGTAAAAGTATCCGGAGCACGATCCCAAGGATAGCCGGCAATTACATCGTGAAGTCTTCGAAACTCCTGCTCAATATCGCCTGTCACATCTGGTCCACAGCGATTACATGATGCGAATGAAGCATCCGCTACTTCATTATTATTAACCCAAAGACCAAGGGTATCCCAATTCTTGATAGGATCATTCTCCACAAAGAGGTAAATATTCCGAAGGTCTTTGAGGAACCGGTCCACTCCCACACGCAGAATAATGGGGTTTTCCCCAATGGGATCCCTGGAGAGCCACCGCCCCAACTCGGGGCTGTAAAATCTGAAGCCGTAATATAAACTACTTGGCTTCTTTTTTGGGATCGTATGTATACGCGGCATTTGCTTTTTTCATATCGGACAAATCTAGGGTCATCGCAAATAATTCGGTCCGTCCTGTACTATAATCCCAACAAATACCCTTCAGTGTTCCTTGCAAACCATGTGCATAGTTAGTCGGAAAATACTCAACAACCCATATCATTGTATCATCCTTATCCCACGCCCATTGTGGGGTAGAAAATCCGTACGTATCAAGATCGAGGGTCCCCACAATTGCCTTCTTACCAACTTCACGCACAATGAGCTTCATGAATGTAATGTCGGAAATAACATAAGTTCTATCGCAAATATTCAGAGCATCCCTAAATCCCTCATTGCTGGCCAGTACAATGTCCCCAATAGATGTTCCCGTTGTAAAGTTGATTAAGGAATATCTCGTTTTACTGGAGTCGTACACAGCTCTAACATTTAGCAGTGAACAAGCGACTGAGTTTACGTTCGAATTGCAAATTATTGACGCTCGATCCGATGGATACTTTTCCTTCTTGAAATCATAAGCAGAGATGCGCCACGCTTCGTTCGATTCGCACAAGAAAATACTCGTATTATCAGGTGTTTGCCCTTGAAACTCTGCTCGAGAAAAAGCAATGCGCGCAACTTTGTCTGGAGATTTGATGTCTACAAGCCAATATTCACTTGGCAATGATGTTAACCATGCTGCGTGATGCTGGCAAGGTGCGCTGAAAAAAAACAAGTCAGAGACTGAAACAGGATTAACCCAATTCTTTCCCGTTTCTTTAAATCGGATTGCCAGTGTTTTTGAATCTAAAATTACCGGATGATTCTTGAATGCTTTTGTCCGAAGTCGAATATCGATGAAATCAGAGGCAATAACTTGTTTTGGCGGCATGTCACCGGTTAAAGTGTAGTTATATTTCAGTTTATATGACTCACACCAAAGAACGACTCTTAATATATTTGACGACACTTGACATGAGGATACTCTAACGCTCTCCGTTTTAGTTCCTTGAGAACAGGACGTAATAAGCAAACACACTATGGCTAGAAGCGAGGTACACAACGACCAATTAAAGTAATGTTGATGTGTGTTTGATTTATTCATCTAGGCAACTTTTTCTAATGTCATGTATTAGGTTAAGCATTTCTTTCATACCAATTGTCTTTTTCAGACCATTATGCATTTGAAACTGATCCTCGCCTGGAGTGTAATCAAGAGCATCTACGAGCTGTCCTTTTTGATCACGTGCTCTCAAAAAGTCTAAGAAAGCTTTATAGGCCTCAGCGCTGCTAGCATTTCTTAGCAATCCTGGAGAGCCTTTAACCATTCCTTCAACGTTTCGCAACCTGCCAACGACTTGTAGTAATGGGGCCAATTGCAATCCATCACTTCCACCAAACTGAGTAAAAACATCTCGTAGATAGTTAGCAGCAAGTCCGGGTCTCAAAGCAACGGTGTCGGGATCTGTTCCATCGGGACCATGCCCAAGAGGCGCCATGTATGTCCCGTCACCAACCCCAAATCCTGTTAATCTCCGAAACGTCTCGACCGTGTAAATGCCTTGGCGCTCCATTCGTATTTCAGGAATATCCGTATACTCATATTCCATCTTCATGTGCCCATAAGTGTCAGCTAAAATGTGCAGCAATATCCCCTTTTCCCAATTGCATTTCGCTTCTTTAATTTTGCGCCGCAAACACTCCCGCAGGCATGAAATGCCCTCCTTACTCATACCGTTAAGCTGATGAACAACCGTTTGCATCAAAGAATCGATGACGTTCCCTCCAGCCGCAAAGCCGAACCAAAGATATCCTGCGCTACCAGCCGCATTGAACATCCATTTCCCTGTTGCAGAAAAGCGGACATCAATGTCAGGAAGTGCTGCGTAATACGCAATTTCCATTGCGTTCTCCGCAGATTCTCCCCCAGCCAACATTGCCGCCATAGTGGCCAGATAATGCATATCGAATCCATATAAACCCAATACATCGACTCCATTCAAAGGGCAGTTTTGGACAAAGGAATACAATCCCATTCCACCATCTTCTCCGAGAGGATCACGAGAAAGCCAACGGCCAAGAGTAGGCGAATAATGCCTGAAGCCGTAGTAATACAGTCCCGTTTCCTCATCGGCGTATTTCGAGGAGAAGCGGTACGGGTTGTTCGAAGCCTCGGAGCCTTCGGCCCGGATCGTATTGCCGTAGGGGTCGTATTCGTAGTGGGCGACGACGGCGCCGTTGGAATCGATCAGGTCGGCGAGGTTGCCGTTGGCGTCGGAAAAGTAGAAGACCGTATTCGGAGAATCCGGTCCACCCAGGGAGGCGCTGAGCAGGCCGCCGATGCCGCCGGCGCCTTGCCACGTGATCCCGCTCGCGCGGGAAACGTGGCTTTGGAGGGTGCCGGAGAGGTCCAGGCCCCAGACGTAGTGGTTAGTCCGGCTTGAGGCTCCAGAGATGGATTCGCAGATCAGGTTCCAGCCGTCGTATTGGAAGGCGTGATCGGAGGTCGGCGTCCAGGCGTTGAATGTCCAGGTATGGACTTGTTTTCGGATGCGGCGGCTCATGTAGTCGTATTGATTTTCGATCATCCTGGTTCCCTCGACCGGCGAAATCGGCTCGACTTGCGTTAGCCGATTTTCAGCGTCCCAAGTGTAGGCGAAACGGCCGTCGTTGGTCAAGTTGCCGTCGGGATCGAAATATTGCCGATTTCCGATTGCCGATTGCCGATTGCTGACGAAGGCATATTGATTCAATTCGTTCGCGAGGTAGTCGCGCACGACACTCATTTCGGCGCTCTGCACGCGGTTGCCGATGGAGTCGTAGGCATAGGAGAAGTCATTCGTTCCCATGACTGCGTCGATCAGTTCGGAGCGGGCGTTGTAGGCGAAATAATTTCTAATCGCGTTTTGCTCTTGGGCGATCTCGTCAACGCGGTTCGTGCGACGGCCGAGGGGGTCGTATTCGTACCCGAAGCGGGAGACAGGAGTTTCGTTAAATTGGTTCTGCACCTGGGTGCGCAGATTACGCTGAGGTTCGTAGGCGTACTGAACCCGGAGGCCATTAGCTGCAGAGTAGCCGCTCAACAGCGCCGATTGCTCCAGGTAGGAATACGTGAATACCGAGGAAACGGAGGAGGAGAGCGAGCTAAAGCGGCCCACTGCGTCATAGGCGTAGGAGACGGAATACGAGCCGTTGGAAAACCCTGCGGCCCGGCCTAAGGCATCGGACTTCCGATAGAGGGGGGCGCCGTCGGGCGACTGCTCCTGGGTCAAGGCCAAGGTCGCATCGTCATAGCAATGGGTGTGCGTTCCAGTCCCATCCGTAGTGGTACGCTGACGGCCCAGCCGATCGTAGGTGAAAGAGAGGTCCGGGGTGGCGTCGGAGTAATCGATCTCTGCGAGTCGGCCGGCCAGGTCGTACTGGTACGACGAGGCGACGCCCCTCGCCCACGTCCGGGAAGCGAGGCGACCCAGGGCATCGTAGGAGTACCCCACCCCGTTGCTGTCGGCATAGAGTTTGTTGGTGAGCAGTCCGGTGGAAGGATCGTACGACCAAGTTGTGCGATCCATTTGCGATTTGCCATTTGCCATTTGCAAATAGGAGGAAAATTCATTGGTTCCTCGATAGGTATACAGGGCGGACATGCGGCCCAGGGGATCGTAATCATAGGCGACAGGATAGGCGGCGCCCCAGGTTCCGAGCAGTTGTCCTTTGAGGTCGTAGGCATAGTGCGTTGTTTGTCCGAGGGCGTCGGTTTGGGAAATCCGGCGACCCGTGAGGGCATCGTAGGCAAAGGTGGTGCGATAGCCCAGGGAGTCTTCGACGTAGTCGACTTGTCCTTGCTCATTGTAATGCGTCAAGACGGCAGTGGATCGGGTCCCTTCCAAGGCGTCAGCACGAGTCTGGCGGCCCAGAGCATCGTAAGAAAAGGTTTGTTCGGCTCCGAGGGAGGATCGAGCCCAGCGCATCAAACCGGTGGCGACGAGCGATTCGGAATCGATATCCGACTCGGGCGTATCGACGAGTTCTCGCAACGTCTTTTGCGATCGATCCAAGTAGGTTCGACGAACGACTTGATTGCTGTGGAGGTCCAGACTGATCGATTCGGAGACCAGCGTCGGATGGCCGGCGCCTAATCCCGTCACGCGCTCGCGCAATGTGGAAACCGTTGTCGGATGCTCATCCCCCACCCGAGCGTAGGTCTTGCGGATCGAGGACAACCACCAGGCGTTTCCGTCCCAGACGTAGGCGGTCGAGTTCTCGTCGATCAGATCGTTGGAGGCATTCTCCAGCGTGCCGCTACGATCAACATCCTGGCCGCTTCGAATGGGGCGAGAGAGTTCGTCGTATTCGTATAGGGTTTCCGGCAAGCCGGGGACGAGCGCGGCCGCGAGGCGGCCGGCGTCGTCGTATCGATAGACGGTTGCGAGCGCCCC